>OLQS01001386.1_pt1 | contig 14172 bp, 14 predicted proteins | sample 1672291 | NCBI WGS metagenome assembly OLQS01 (sample SAMEA3136668, study PRJEB25190) | human gut metagenome | biome: human gut; feature: human-associated habitat; material: faeces | place: Austria | collected 2013
GTTTTAACCTTATCTACCGGAATTACAGCATTTGCAGGTTCCTGGAAGGAAGATGCCCTTGGCCGCTACTACGAGAACGATGACGGAAGCCGTCCTGTATATGCCGGCTGGTTCACCGACCCGGCTGACGGTGCTGTATATGCTATGGATCCGGATGGCTACACCATGCCGAACTCCAACATGGGCTCCTTCCGCACAGACGACATGGGACGCCGTATTGATAAAACAGAAGAAGATCTGAAGAAAGAAAACGAGAGAAAGGCCGAGCTGGCAAAGCGCCCCAGCCCTGCAAAAAAGCAGGCTGCTGCTGATATCGCCGCTGACGCCGCTACTGCCGGAACCTCCCGCGCTGCTGTCGGAACTCTCCGTTCCACCTACCAGGCAGAGATGGAAGCTTTTATGAATAAGATTCTGATGCAGGTTCAGGATAAGCGTACAGAGAATACCATCCGCACAGCCGGTACAGAAAACAATACTGAGATCACCTATGGTTTCCAGAACCCGGACGGTTATGTATTTATCACTTCCTCTATCTGGAAAACCTCCAAGTCTACTGCTGCCAACTACAAGGATCAGGCATTTGAGATGGCCTACCACTTTGATTCCGCAATCGCCGATATCGAAGCTTACAACGAGGCTTATAACCAGCTGATGGTTGCCGCTCTTGGCGAGACCACAGGACCGGCTGTTCTGGACTATATCCAGACTGAGAGAAACAGCGGTCATACCAGCTTTGACAAGACCGGAGCCACTGACAGCGGCAATACCTACACCGTAAAATATCGGGACGGACTGGTATCTCTGGCTGTTGTCTGCAGCGAGGTAGATCCTACCGCATCCAGCGCTCAGGAACAGGCTGCTGAAGAAGCTGCCCAGGAAGCACCGCAGGAGGAGACCCCCGTCTCTTCCGTTATCGTAGCAGGAACTCCCAAAGAGGAAAATGCACAGTAAGTTTTTCATACACAAAAAACCGGGTTCAGTGACGGAGACGTCCTGCCCGGTTTTTTTGCATTGCATTTTCTTTTTTCTTCCACTCTGTTACTGAATCTCAAACGTTACATATGTGTCTGCCGGAACTGTAGTTTCATACATCGGCTCCCCATCTGCATCATACTGGGACTCTTCATAAATCTTCAGATGAAGCTCTCTGTCCTGGAAATATCCTCCAAAGCTGTCCTCCTCTGCTGTTCCATAGGAAAAATCCTGCATGGCAACCTGATCATTGAATCCCTTCACAACCTGATCTGCATACCAGGCTGCATCCTCCGGAGAAGTTCCGTCTTTTACAACCACAGACATATCTACATAAGCCTCATCCTCATTAAGCTCAAATGCAAAGGCTGCTCCCATCGGGAATTCGCTTTCATCCAGCCAGACATCCTCCACATCTGCCTGAAGCTGCTCTTCATCCAGCTCAATATTATTGTACATATTGAAGTCCGGCTCAAATGAGCTTTCCTGCTCCGGCTGCACAATGTTGCTCTTCGTGCAGGCACTCAGTGCTGCCGCACAGCCAACTGCAATCATCAAAATTTTCATTTTTCTGCTAAACATTTTATTTCCTCCTCAATTTCAAACAGGCAGTTTGTATTATATACGATTCAATTCCTTTTGGATAGTGCTTTTTCGAATATGTCATAAAATATTCACAAATTTGCATGTTTTCCTTAATATGCAGCCTGAATCCGGCATCAGAAAGCCTTCTTTTATAGCAGAAACCCCTGCGCTGTGGTATACTGGATTCCATCAGACAACTGCCAAAGGAGAATATCATGGCCAGAAAAAACACACGAAACACGCGGGGGAAAATTGTCAGCGCCGCATGGAAGCTGTTTTATGAACAGGGCTACGAGTACACAACCGTAGAAGAAATTATTCCGTTGACGGCGTCCTCGTCGGACACATCGGCGACATAGCCGTGGGCCTCGATGCCTGCTGCCTTGTAAGCCGCCATGCCTTTTTCGAGGCTGGCTTCGGAAGAGCAGTTGAAGCAGATGGCCGCGCCGCACTTGGCCATCCCCTCTGCGATGGAAAAGCCGATGCCGTGGGCACCGCCGGTGATGAGGGCGACCTTGCCCTTCAGGTCAAAAGCTGACAGATCCATTGTATTCCTCCTGTTGATCGTGACGTCAAGGCCATCGCCCTGACGTGATAGCGTGCTTTTCTCTGCCCGCTCCACGCTGGCAGATGTGGCGAGGCTGAGAGAGCCAAGTTAAATATTTAGCAAAACGCCCCGCGCCGGTCTCCCGGTGCGGGGCGTTGTATGGTGTACTGTTTAGCGCAGGTCGGTGGTAGCGATGTTGTCCATGTCGTCAAACTCCATGTTCTCGCCGCCCATTGCCCAGATAAAGGTGTAGTTGGAAGTGCCTACGCCGCTGTGGATGCTCCAAGAGGGGCTGATGACAGCATCCTCGTTGTGCATCACGATGTGGCGGGTCTGAGTCGGCTCGCCGCACATATGGAACACCACCTGCCCCTCGGGCAGTTCAAAATAGGTGTAGATCTCCATCCGACGTTCGTGCGTGTGGCTGGGCATGGTATTCCAGTTGGAGCCAGACTCCAGCTCGGTCATACCCATGCTCAGCTGACAGGTCTTGAGCACGTCGGGGTGGATGAACTGATTGATGGTGCGCTTATTGCAGGTCTCGACGCTGCCCAGAGGACGGTGATTTGCATCAGCCATCTTGATGAGGCGGGTCTCGTAAGAGCAATGTGCCGGAGCGGAGACCATATAGAACTTTGCCGGATGCTCAGGGTCTGCGGAAGCGAAAGTCACTTCCTTGGTGCCCTGCGTGATATACAGGCAGTCCTTATAGCCCAGCTCGTACTTCACACCGTCGGCCACCACGATGCCCGTGGAGTCCTTGCCGATGTTGAAGATACCGATCTCGCGGCGCTCGAGGAAATAGTGGGTGCCAAAGTTGGCCCAGACGTCGATGCCCTTGTCGATGGAGACCGTCTCGTGGACCGGCATACAGCCCAGCGTGACCATACGGTCAACATGGCTGTAGACGGCCACGACCTCGTCGGCCTTGTACAGGCCGGTGATGAGCATCTCGTCGCGCATCTCCTCGGTGGTGTAGCGCTTGAAGTCTTTCTGATTGCAGGAATAGCGGATCTCCATTGCGGATCTCCTTTCCTGCTTAGCGCTGGATACGGCCGGAACCGTCGCCGCCAGCCAGCTTCTCGACCTCGGAGACAGTCATCATGTTGTAGTCGCCCTCGATGGTGTGCTTCAGAGCAGAAGCAGCAACAGCGAACTCAACAGCATCCTGAGTGCTCTTGCCGTTCAGCAGAGCGTAGATCAGGCCGCCGCCGAAGGAGTCACCGCCGCCGACGCGGTCGATGATCTTCAGCTCGTACTTCTTGGAGAAGCAGTACTCGTTGGAAGCGACATCGTACAGCATAGCGCTCCAGCCGTTCTCGGAGGCGTTGTGGCTCTCACGCAGGGTGATAGCGACCTTCTCGAAGTGGAACTTGTCAGCCAGCTGCTTTGCGACGCTCTTGTAGCCCTCAGCGTTCAGCTTGCCGCCGTAGATGTCGGTAGCCTCGGCCTCGATGCCGAACACGTCCTTTGCGTCCTCCTCGTTGGAGATGCAGACATCGACGTACTCGCACAGCTTGGTCATAGCCTCACGAGCCTCGGCACGGGTCCACAGCTTGCCGCGGTAGTTCAGGTCGCAGCTGATCTTCACGCCGTGAGCCTTAGCAGCCTTGCAGGCCTCGAGGCAGATCTCGACGACATTTGCGCCCAGAGCCGGGGTGATGCCGGTGAAGTGGAACCAATCCACGCCCTCGAAGATCTTATCCCAGTCGAAATCGGAGGGCTGAGCCAGCTGGATGGCACTGTTGGCACGGTCGTAGATGCAGACAGAGCCGCGCTGAGAAGCGCCCTTCTCGTTGTAGTAGATGCCGACACGGTCACCGCCGCGGGTGATCATGCTGGTATCGACGCCGTAGCGGCGCAGGCTGTTGACAGCGGCCTGACCGATGGCGTGTGCGGGGAGCTTGGTGACGAAGGCTGCATCCAGACCGTAGTTGGCCAGAGAGACAGCGACGTTGGCCTCACCGCCGCCGAAGGTGAACTCCAGACTGTTGGCCTGAACGAAACGCTCGTAGTTGAAGGGCTGCAGACGAACCATCAGCTCGCCAAAGGTAACGACTTTCATAGTGTTTCTCCTTTTATGTTCGTATATCATCCCGCCGCAGCGGGTATTGACGGAATGGAGCGGCAATTATGCCTGAACCAGATGGAATGCAAAGCCGGCGATCTCGCCCTCCATGTAGCAGGCGACGGTCTTGCCGTTCTTGACGTTCTTGCTGTCGAGGTCGAACTTCACGCCGCGCTGAGACAGGTGGTAGATCGCACGATCCACGTTGTTGCAGCCGATGGCGATGTGGCCGTTGGTGCCGCGGCCCGGCTTCTTCATGATCTCGAACTCCTTGTTGCCCACGAAGATGCTGGAATTGCCCGGAGCGACCTTCATGTTCAGCATGGTGGAGATCAGGCCGGCCACCTTGGCAGCCTCTTCCTCGTTGCCGGTGTTGATGCCGACATGGATGAGGTGCAGGCCCAGCATGGTGTCAACAGCTTCCTTGCTCTGTGCAGTGATCTTGGCCCAATCGCCGGCCTTGATGACGTCGCTCTTGCACATCCAGGTGCCGCCGACTGCGAAGATCTGGTCATAGCCCAGATAGTCGTTGACGTTCTTGGCGTTGACGCCGCCGGTGCACATCCAGCGGGCACCCTTCAGGGCAGCGCCGATGTTCTTCAGCATACCCACGCCGCCGTTTGCCTCGGCGGGGAAGAACTTCAGAGCCTCGCAGCCCATGTTCATGGCCTGCTGCATCTCGCCTGCGGAGGCGGTGCCGGGCATCATGATGCCGCCCTTGTCGATGACGTGCTTGCAGACCTCGGGGTCGAAGCCGGGCGCGACGATAAAGGAAGCGCCTGCAGCCATAGCGCGGTCAGCCTGCTCACAGGTCAGGACAGTGCCGGCGCCCAGCAGCATCTCGGGCATCTCCTCGTGGATCTTGCGGATGCAATCCTCAGCACATGCGGTGCGGAAGGTGACCTCAGCTGCGGGCAGGCCGCCCTCAGCCAGAGCCTTGCACAGGGGCAGGGCCTCGTCTACGCTGTTAAAAGCAATAACAGGGATAATGCCGATCTGATAGACCTTTTCTACGATGGGATTCATAACGCATTTCTCCTTTTTAACATTTGCATGAATTCACATGGCTGGAGTCCCTTGCGGGCATACCTTCCCCACCATGCATTCGTATCTTTAGTATAAACGACATCGGCCCGTTTGGTAATGCTCAACAAGCACAATGTTTTGCATAAGAGCTTGTATACATTGCACAAAAACGCCGATTTTACCGGTTTCAGAAGCTGTTTTCGTAAGCAGGGTGCGCCGCATGACGAGAATTTTTGCTCCGCAGACAAGGCGATTTTCCGCAGCGATCCTGACGGATCGCAAGGGAAAGCAACGCAGTATGCGGGCAAAAAGACCGTTCGGGCGGTGTGCAATGCTTATGAAAACGGCTTCTTAAACCCCGAGACGGGCAAAAATTTCGGCCACGCCGTCGTGGTCATTATCGTTTTCGCTGACGATGTCGGCCAATCTGCGGATGTGCTCCATCCCGTTGACCATCACAGCGGCGACACCCGCCTTTTCCAGCATGGCGCGGTCGTTTTCGCTGTCGCCCACGGCCAGCGTAGCTTCCCGGGGGATGCCCAGATGGTCGGCCAGCGCCAGCAGGCTCTCGCCCTTGTTCACCCCCGCCGCCGTGACCTCGATGTTGTCGGGGGAGCCTTGCACCACCTCAACGCCCCGGATGGCCGTGAAGCGGGGCAGATACTGCCGGGCCTCCTCGGCAGAGTGGAAGAACATGCAAAACTTCTCCACTGCATGGGCGTGGCGGCTCATCCACTCGCTCTGCTCCCGCAGGATGGTGAAGCGGCCGTCGTTGGGCTGGATGGCCTCCGTCCCCCGCACGGCCGCCAGACGGGCAAAGCGCTCGTCGAAGAAGCGCTGCTGCACCGTGTCCCGGAGGGCACGGCCATCGCTGAAGATGTTCAGCCCGCCGGGCAGGCCGCGGAAGGCCTCGTAGACCTCCCGGGCCGTCTCCACCGGGAAGCAGCGCCGGACGATGCACTCCGGCTGGCTGGTCTCATGCTGGGCGGCGTTGGCGTACCGGCTGTAGACGCAGCCCAGAGGGTCATTCCCGAGGTCCCAGACTGCCGCACCGTTGGAGGTGAGGGCATAACGCACCCAAGGCTGTTTTGCCACCACAGGCGGCAGGCTGGCCAGCGGACGGCCCGTGGCCGGGATGACCACGACGCCCCGGTCAGAGGCCTCGGACAGGACCTTCCGGGTGTGGTCCGTGACTTCGCCGCTGCTGTTGAGCAGCGTGCCGTCCAAGTCGAGGGCCGCAAGAAGGATGGGGTGAGATGAAATAGACATGAAAGCTCCTTTGTGCTCGTGCATACACATTCCTCCTGCCCCGGCGGAGCAGGCTGTCTTTATTCTATAACAGGAAATAGATTTGCGCAAGTCGGCCAAGTGTGGTAAAATGTATCATCGTATGACAGATTTATAGGAGAATTTACATGAAAACTTCCCTTCTTCGTGCACGGCCCCATCTGTGGTACCAGCTCTACTGGGTGCTCTACCTCATCTGGTTCTTCTGGCTGGACTTCACCGTCACCGACCCGAAATACATCATCCGCAGCCCGCTGGACGACTTCATCCCCTTCAACGAGTGGTTCATCTTCCCCTACGGCAGCTGGTTTTTCCTGCTGGCCGGGGTCACGGCGCTGCTGTGGTGGTTCGACACTGCCAGCTACGACAAGCTCTGTCTCATGATGTTCTCGGGCATGACCTTCTGCCTCATCGTCTATATGGTGCTGCCCAACGGCCTCGATATCCGCCCTATGGCGGAGGAGGTGGGCCGCAGCAATCTCGCCATGACCCTGATGCAGCTCATCTGGAAGGCCGACTCCTCGGTGAACGTCTGCCCCTCCATCCACTGCCAAAGCTCGGCCTGCATGGCCATCGCCTTCTCGGGCAGCACGCTGGCCCGGAAAAAGAAGTGGCTCAAGATCCTGGCCTTCGGCTGGGCGGCCCTCATCTGCGCCTCTACCGTCTTTACCAAGCAGCACTCCATCATCGACGTCTTCTGCGGGCTGGCCGTGGCGCTGGTCTGGGTGCCGGTGCTCTATCTTCGCCCCCGGAAGGCGTGAGTTTTCGGATAAAATATGCCGTTTTTGCTGTGTCCGCTCTTGACGGCACAGCGGCCCACGGGTACAATGGTGGTAGCTGATATATCACATCTGCGGGCACTGCCCGCTTCGAAAGGAGCATGACACGGCCATGGCATCACGAAGTGCGCGGGAGATCGCCTACGAGACCATCCGCAGCCGGATCATCACGATGGACTTAAAGCCCGGCGACGAACTGAACGACCGGGAGCTGGCGCAGGAGCTGGGCATCAGCCGCACCCCCATGCGGGAGGCGCTCATCATGCTCAACATCGCCCACATGGTGGTCATCAAGCCCCAAAGCGGCACCCATGTGGCCCCCATCGACCTCAAGCTGATGGAGATGGAGCAGTTCGCCCGCTTCACGCTGGAAAAGGAGATCCTGAACCGTATCCGGGGCCGTCTGACCGCCGAGCAGGAGGCTGCCTACCGACTCAACCTTGAGAGCTACCGCCAGCTGGAGCGCGACCCCTCCGCCGAAAACCGGGAGACGAGGATGCTTGACCTCGACAACGCCTTCCACCGCCGGGCCTTTGAGCTGTGCGGCATGGAGGAGCACTTCGACCATATGCTCTCCACCTTCCAGCACATCGAGCGTCTGCGGAAATTCAGCCTCCAGACGGAGGAGAACAAGTCCGTCTGCGCAGCCCACACCCGCATCCTCGAGGCCGTCCTGCGCGGCTCGGAGGAAGACCTCAGCCGTGCCCTCAGCGACCACCTGAACCGCTACAAGCTCTCGGTGGAGCAGGCCCGCCAGCGCCACCCTGAGTATTTCACCGAGGGGACAGTCCACCCGGTAGACCGCATCTGACCAGACACAAAAAACGCCGCACAGCGTATTAAAATCGCTGTGCGGCGTTTTTTTCTACGGTAAAGTTTCGGAGGGTGCTCAGACCTTCTCGATGGTGATGCTCCACTCGCTGGTCATGGCCTCATCGACGTCCAGCACCTCGTGATGGCCCTCCTCATTGACGCTGTTGGCCCAGCCGTTCCAAGGCTCCATGCAGACGAAGCTCTCGGCATCCTGCTGCCAGAGCACGCCCTTGTCGAAGGTCTCATCGGCGTCCACCGTAACCTTATGGCCGTTGCCCTTGTCGGTGAAGGTCATGGGGAACTCCACGCCGGTCATCAGGCGGATGGTGTTGTCTGCGCCCTCCTTGCGGGTGAGGGTGATCTTTTCCGGGGCAGCGGGCTGCTCGCCCTTGGCATTCTCGGAGCAGGTGGCGCACTTGATGTCAAAGTCCACATTTTCCAGCGCAGAGGCCACGAAATAGGGATGATAGCCGAAGCTGAAGGGCATGGGCTTGTCGCCCTCATTGATGACGGTCAGGCTGATGAGGGCCTTATTGCCCTCGAGGTTGTAGTTCACCAGCAGGGTGAAGTCGAAGGGGTAGAGGAACTTGGTCAGTGGGGTGGATTCCAGCGCCAGCGTCACGCCGTCCGGGCCGACGCTCTCCACGTCCCAAGCGCACAGGTCGGCGAAGCCATGGGTCTCCATGGGGTAGGCCTTGCCCTCAAAGTTGTGGACGCCGCCGTCGGGGTTGCCGCAGCTGGGGAAGAGCACCGGCACGCCGAAGCGGGGGCGGTTGCACTCCGAGAAGTTGGGGCGGCGGGTCCAGATATACTCGTCGCCGTCGAGGGTAAAGCCGGTGATCATGCCGCCGCGCTCGGGGGTGATGGTCAAGCTGGTCTTGGCGGCGGGGTCGGTGATGACGTACTGCTCATAACAGGCGCCGTTCTCGGTGATGTACTGGGTAGTGATCTGATTCATGGTTCAGTCCTCCGTATTTTTCTGGTTTTTCTGGTATTCCGCCAGTTTTTCAAAATAATAATCAATGCCGTAGCGGATGAAGTATTTGATGATGCGGACAACAATGCAGATGATCGCCGCATAAACAAGCAGTGCAAAAAACATTGCTCCATTTGCTCCTAGTCTCATAAATTACTCCTCGCAATGCACAAAAAGGCCGCCGGGCGGTATGTACCGCTCAGCAGCCTCATTTTTACTTAAAGAACGACGCCGTCCTTGAAGATGGAGATCTCGCGGAAGCCGTGCTTCTCGGCCTTGGTCTGCTCGCCGCTGGCCACCCGGATGACCAGATCCAGCAGATCCTTTGCGGCCTCGTCGATGGTCTTCTCGCCGTCGGCGATGACGCCGGTGTTGAAATCGATCCAGCCCGACTTCTTCTCCGCCAGCGGGGTGTTGGTGGAGATCTTCAGGGTGGGAGCCGGAGCAGAGAAGGGCGTGCCGCGGCCGGTGGAGAAGAGGATGAGGTGTGCACCGGCGGCGGTCATGGCGGTGGCGGAAACGAGGTCATTGCCGGGGCCGTAGAGCATATTCAGGCCCTTGGTAACGACGGGGTCGCCGTAGCCGATAACGTCCATGATGGGGGCTGTGCCGCCCTTCTGGACGCAGCCGCAGCTCTTGTCCTCCAGCGTGGTGATGCCGCCCTGCTTGTTGCCCGGAGAGGGGTTGTCGTAGACGACCTCATTGTGGCTGATGAAGTAGTCCTTAAAGCCGTTGATCATCTTCTCGGCCTTGACGAAGACGTCGTGGTTGATGCAGCGGTCCATCAGGAAGCCCTCAGCGCCGAACATCTCGGGCACCTCGGTCAGGACGGTGGAGCCGCCGCGCTGGCCCATCATGTCGGAGAAGCGTCCGATGGTGGGGTTGGCGGTGATGCCCGACAGACCATCCGAGCCGCCGCACTTCATGCCGACCACCAGCTCGCTCACGGGGATCGGCTCGCGCTTGAACTGGCCGGCGTAAGCGGCCAGCTCCTTCAGGATGTCGCGGGCGGCGGCAAATTCGTCGTCCACGTCCTGACAGGTCAGGAATTTCACCCGGTCGTGGTCATACTCGCCCAGCTCTTCCACGAACTGGTCGTGCTGCAGGTTCTCACAGCCCAGATGCAGCACCAGAACGGCGGCGGCATTGGGATGACGGACGAGGGCGGCCAGCAGCTTGCGGGTCTGTGCGTGGTCATGGCCGGTCTGGCTGCAGCCGAAGGGATGGGTGAAGGTGTAGAGGCCCTCGATGGTGCCGGTGACGAGGTCCTGATTGTCGGCCACCATCTTCTTGGCGATGTCGTTGACACAGCCGACGGTGGGGATGATCCAGATCTCGTTGCGGATGGCGGCGCGGCCATCCTTGCGGCGGAAGCCCATAAAGGTCTCGGCCTCCACCTTGGGCAGCGGGGCCAGCTCGGGGGAGGGGTTATAGCTGTACTCCACCTCGCCGGAGAGGTTGGTGTGGACATTGTGGGTGTGCATCCAAGTGCCCGGCTCGGCGTCGGCGGTGGCGTGGCCGATGGGGAAGCCGTACTTGATGACGTTCTCGCCGTTCCGGATGGGCTTGACTGCCATCTTGTGGCCCTGCGGGATGTCCTCCAGCGCGGTGACGGCAAGGCCGTCCACCTCGACGAGGGTGCCCTTGGCAATGGGATGCAGAGCGACAACGACGTTGTCGATGGGGCTGATATGGATCGCCTGCGGCATAGTTTTTCTCCTACTCTCTCATAACACAAAGGGGGCTGCTGCCCAAAGCAGCAGCCCTCTGTGTCCAAATTTTCAGCTTACAGGCAGCTCTTGTAAGCAGCCTCTGCGCCCTCGGTGCGGATCAGCTCGAGGTCTGCCAGAACAGCGGCCTCAAGGCCCTCGATCTTGGTCAGATCCTGATCCCACATCTGGGTGTTGGTCAGCACGGCGTGCACCAGCTGGGCAGCGGTGTCGTCCTTGTGTGCATAGTAGAAGTCCAGTGCCCATGCGTCATCCTGAATCTTATAGGTATTGCCGACCGGACGCTTGCAGATGAGGCCGTCGGCGGTGCGCTCCTGAATGTCGTTGGAGTAGAAGGCGATGTAAGCAGCCAGAGACATGGTCAGGCACTTGGGCAGCTTCTTCTGCTCCTCGATGTAGGTCAGGAAGGAGGGCATATTGCGGGCCTTCCACTTGGAGGTGGAGTTCAGGGAAATGCTCATCAGCTCGTGGTTGATGAAGGGGTTGTTGAAGCGGTCCTGCACAGCAGAAGCGAACTCCTCGAGATCCTTCTTGTCCAGAGGCAGGGTGGGGATGACCTCCTCGTGCAGCATCTTGTTCATGAAGCCGCGGATGGTGTCGTTGTGCATGCAGTCACGCACGATGTCGAAGCCAGCCAGATATGCGCCCAGAACGAAGCCGGTGTGTGCGCCGTTCAGGATGCGGACCTTGCGCTTCTTGTAGGGGGTGACATCGGGCACGACCATGACGTTGACACCGGCCTTCTTGAACGGCAGCTTGTCCTCCAGACCATCGGGACCCTCGATGACCCAGACGCCGAAGACTTCGCCGACGTCCAGCGCCTTATCGGTGTAGCCGTTGGCCTCTTCCAGAGCAGCCAGCTCCTGCGGGTCACGGATGCGGCCCGGGACGATGCGGTCCACCAGAGTGGAGCAGAAGGTGTTGGCGTTGTTCATCCAGTCGATGAAGGCAGCGTCGAGGTTCCAGTCCTTAGCGTAGTTGTTGCAGCACTTCTGCAGCTCCTTGCCGTTGTTGTCGATCAGCTCGCAGGACAGGATGATCAGACCCTTGTCGGCAGCGCCCTTGAATGCGGTGTAGCGCTCGTACAGCACGCGGGTCAGCTTTGCAGGGAAGCTGTTGGGGGGAACCTGATCAAACTGGCTGTCGCCCTGCGTATAGGCGATGCCGGCCTCGGTGGTGTTGGAGACGACGATCTCGAGATCCTCAGAGCGGGCCAGAGCCAGAACTTCGTCCCACTTGCCCTCGGAGTAGGGGCAGACGCAGTCGGAGACGCAGGAGATGACGCGCTTTGCATCGACCTTCTGGCCCTTCTCGCTGCCGCGCAGGTACAGGGTGTACAGGCCCTCCTGCTCGTTCATCCAGTCCGCCATCTGGGGGAAGTTGGCGATGGGCTGCACCAGCTTGACCTTGCCGTTGAAGCCAGCCTTCTCGTTGGCGATGTCGATGAAGTAATCCACGAATGCGCGCAGGAAATTGCCCTCGCCGAACTGCATCACCTTAACGGGTGCGTCCTTGAGGATATAGCCGTTGTAACCGGTGCTTTCCAGAACCTTGTAATTCAAAGTTTCCATTTGAGTGTCTCCTTTTATCAATTTGCTTTGCCTTTCACGGGGCAGCCAGAGCCGCGCCCTTCTCTTTCTCTATTTTATGCTGTTGTATACAAATAAGTCAAGTGGTTCTCCACAGTTTTTTGCAGGAAAAGGGGCCGTTTTTATAAAAACCAGCGAATTGTACAAGTCTGGGCGAGAATTTTGGGCAGTTTTTCAGTTGTATACATCCGCATTTTCCGGTATACTAGAGACAGGCATCGCCTGTTTGCACGGAACAGGCCCATACCCCTATTTTTTAAAGAATGTTTCAAACCGTCAAGACCATTGAAAAAAGGAGTTCTGACCATGAAAGCATTTATGGATAAGGAGTTCATGCTCCAGTCGCCCACCGCACAGCACCTGTATCACGCTTACGCTGAGGGTATGCCCATCTGTGACTACCACTGCCACATCCCTCCCCGTGAGATCTACGAGAACCGCCGCTTCGACAACATCGCTCAGGTCTGGCTGGGCGGCCGCAACCCGGACGGCAGCTACTTCGGTGACCACTACAAGTGGCGCGTCATGCGCTCCAACGGCGTGCCCGAGGAGTACATCACCGGCGACAAGCCCGACCGCGAGCGTTTCCAGAAGTTTGCCGAGGCTCTGCCCATGGCCATCGGCAACCCGATGTACCACTGGACCAACCTCGAGCTGCACACCTTCTTCGGCTATGACGGCGTGCTGAACGGCGACACCGCCGAGGAAGTCTGGAACCTGTGCAACGACAAGCTCCAGCACGACCCCAAGCTGACCGTCCGCGGCCTCATCGAGCAGAGCAACGTGGCTTTCATCGGCACCACCGATGACCCCATCGACAGCCTCGAGTGGCACAAGAAGATCAAGGAAGACCCCACCATCAAGTTCACCGTGGCTCCTTCCTTCCGCCCCGACAAGGCCATCAACATCAACAAGCCCGGCTTCGTTGAGTACATGGGCAAGCTGGCTGCTGCCGTCGGCAAGGAGAAGCTGGCCTGCATCGACTGCGTCACCGGTGCTCTGACCGACCGCATCGAGTTCTTCGCCGAGATGGGCTGCCGCGCTTCCGACCACGGTCTGGACTACATCCCCTACCGTGAGGCCTCCAAGGACGAGGTCAACGCCATCTACCAGAAAGCCATGAAGGGCGAGGCTGTCACGCGGGAAGAGGCTGAGAAGTATCAGACCTACATCCTCATCCATCTGGGCAAGCAGTATCACCGCCTCGGCATCGCCATGCAGATCCACTACAACTGCCTGCGCGGCGTCAACCGCAAGATGAACACCCTGCTGGGACCCGATACCGGTTTCGACATGATCAACACCGCCACCTGCGGCGGCGAGATCGCAGCTCTGCTGAGCGCCCTGAACGACACCGACGAGTGCCCCAAGACCATCATCTACAGCCTGAACCCCGGCGATGACGCTCAGATCGGCACCATCCTCGGCTGCTTCCAGAACAGCGAGGTCCCGGGCAAGATCCAGCACGGCTCCGCTTGGTGGTTCAACGACCACAAGATCGGCATGGAAGAGCAGATGTCCCGTCTGGCCAGCCTCGGCCTGCTGGGCAACTTCGTCGGTATGCTGACCGACAGCCGCAGCTTCCTGAGCTACACCCGCCACGACTACTTCCGCCGCATCCTCTGCAACCTCATCGGCCAGTGGGTCGAGGACGGCGAGTATCCCAACGACGAGAAGGCTCTGGAGAAGATCGTCCGCGGCATCTGCTTCGACAACGCAAAGCGCTACTTCAACCTGTAAATCAATCCCGAGGGGGCCGCTGCACGTTCGTGCGGCGGCCCCCGTTTTTGCTGTCCTTCC
>OLQS01001395.1_pt1 | contig 14106 bp, 14 predicted proteins | sample 1672291 | NCBI WGS metagenome assembly OLQS01 (sample SAMEA3136668, study PRJEB25190) | human gut metagenome | biome: human gut; feature: human-associated habitat; material: faeces | place: Austria | collected 2013
TTTCATATTCTCACGTTCCTGATAAATGTAGTCCTGAACTTCTTTCACGCTCTACCATGATCTTTGCCAACTTGTCATATTCTTCAAAAATCTTCGGAAGATCTTCCTTTCTGATCGCATAAGGATCTGTATCTTCTCCTACGACCGGCTCGATTGAAATCTGCTCAAATCCAAGATCCGCAAAATGAAGTACGTCGTTGGAGAAATCCAGGTTATTTCTCGTAAATGTTCCTCTTATGTAATACTTCTCCTGATTCCGGCTCTCTGCAAGTTTCTGAAATTTCGGCACAATGAGATCATAACTTCCCTTTCCGTTTCTAAACGGACGCATTTTGTCGTTAACCTCTTTTCTGCCATCCAAACTAAGTACGACGTTATCCATCTCTTTATTGACAAATTCCTGGATCTCATCATTTAAAAGGACACCATTGGTCGTAACGGTAAAACGGAAATGCTTGTTGTGGATCTTCTCCTGTTCTCTTCCGTAAGCCACCAGATCTTTTACAACCTGCCAATTCATCAGAGGTTCCCCTCCGAAGAAGTCAACTTCCAGGTTGCGGCGGTTTCCGGAATTTGCGATCAGGAAATCCAGTGCCTTCTTACCCACTTCAAAACTCATAAGTGCACGTCTTCCGTGGTACTCTCCCTCTTCTGCGAAGCAATATTTACAGGCAAGGTTACAGTCATGTGCAATGTGCAGGCACAATGCTTTTACGACCGTTTTCCTCTTCTTCACCTCTTCAATCATACATTCGTATGTATCTTTTACAAATAACTGTCCGCCTTCTGTCAGCTCGATCACGTCTGACAATGCATCTTCGATATCTGACGCTTCGTATTTATTTCCCAGTGACTGCAAAAGCTGATCTTTTACATCTGTTTCTTTTAATGTTCCGGCAGTTGGTTCTGTCTCTGATCCGTTCAATTTTGCGATCACATCATAACAGACATCATCTACCACATGTACAGAGCCGCTGTACACATCCATAACGATATTGTATCCATTATTACGGTACTGATGAATCATATCTGGTACCCCTTTCTTGTTTTTCATATTCTATATCGGAAAATTCCTGTTATTTCTCTGATTGTCTGAAATCTCATGTTGTCAAATAATTCCATGAACAGCAAGAAACAGCGACCCTAAAGACCGCTGTCCCGAGTATCCATATGATTTTAAATTATTTGTTCTGTTCGCAAGTCTGATTTCCTACTGTGCAGGATGTCTTACATGCTGACTGGCATGATGTCTGACATTCGCCACATCCACTTTTTTTCAGGTTGCTGTTCATAGGTTTATTCAATGATTTTACATGTTTCATGTTCATGTCCCTCCTTACTATTGCTTAACTTATGTTATTATAACATTTCAATATAGGTTTCGCAATCCTTTTCTTAGGATATCATTCCGCCGGCCATGCCGCCTCCCGCACACAACGCAAATGTCACCAATATCTCTGTACTGCTTCCATGAAATGTGCGGTAGATTCCGACTGTGACAAGCAAAAGTAACGCAAAATACAATATTCCCAGAACAATTCCCCACAGGAACCGCCTGACTTTTGCAAGTTTTCCCACCACAAGTCCGCCGGTAAATGTCGAGATCAGATAGACTGCCGTCACTCCTGCCGTCACCGCGCCTTCATTTAATTCGAATTTATAAAGAGCCAGCGCCAGTATTATCAGAAGAATACCTGTCACTACATATGCCGCAAGAAGAGCTTTCACCATCCACATGATCCATACTTCATTTTGTTCTTTTTTTCTCATCTGCTCCCTCCTCATCTATCACAGATTATGAAGAGAGACTCTCATTTATGCTTCTGTTCTGTCCATAATTGTTCTATTGTTCCATCTGTTTTCCCAGAACCTTCGCTGTATATTCCGCAAGGCAGATTTCTCTTTCTTCAAACAGGTCTTTCTGATCCATGTTCATCAGGAGTACCGCCCCGATCACATCCCCCGCACACAGGATCGGACTGATCACCTCCTGACTGTAAGGTTCTGTTTTGCTCACCACCGGCACATATTTTTTTTCTCCTGCTTTTGCATTCCGCGTCTTTCTTTCCTTCAGAAACTCTCCGAGTTCCCTTGTTATATCTTCATCCTGCAGCTCTTTCTTCCCGTTTCCTGCCGCTGCGACCACCTGATCCATATCACAGATTCCTGCCAGACATCCCAGCATCTGCGACAGACTTTCTGCATACTGTTTGGCGAATGCCGATAATTCTCCGATCGGAGAATATTTCTTCAGAATAATCTCTCCTTCCTTGTCCGTGAATATCTCCAGTGGGTCGCCTTCCCTGATCCTCAGTGTTCTTCTGATTTCTTTTGGAACGACTACACGTCCCAGATCATCGATTCTTCTTACGATTCCTGTTGCTTTCATAGCATTTATCTTCCTCCTGTTTTTTTCTGTTTTTTCCATATTTTCTAACATATGGTTAGTATGCTGAGAAAAAGCTGGAATTATTCATTCTGATATTAGACTGGATATTTTTTCAATAGTTTTGTATAATAGTTGGAAGAAAATATTAGGAGGAATGAATCATGAGTAAAATTGATGAAGTACGTGCTGATATGGTCAAAGCCATGAAAGCAAAAGACAAAGACACAAAGGAAACTTTATCCATGCTGCTTGCAGCTCTTAAGAATAAAGCAATCGACAAACGTGCGGATCTGACACCGGAAGAAGAGACACAGGTTATCTTAAAAGAAATCAAGCAGACAAAAGAGACACTCGATATGACTCCTGCAGACCGTACAGAGATCATCGAAGAATGCAATAAGCGTCTTGCAGTTCTGGAACAATATGCTCCTAAGATGATGGATGAAGACGAGATCGATGCCGTCATTCAGGCAACACTTGCCGAGCTTGGCATTGAAGCAGAGATCAAAGAAGTTGTTGCTTCTGTTCTTGCAGAAATGGGACTGGATGCTCCTACTGCAAAGGATAAAGGAAAGATCATGAAAAACCTGATGCCTAAAGTAAAAGGCAAGGCAGACGGAAAGCTCGTTAACGAGATCGTATCTGCTTTTATGAATTAAGACAGTACCATTATTAATGGGCGGCACCCGGTTGGATGCTGCCCATTCTTCTTATCTCTATTCGTCTTAGTTACCCGAAGCACTGTCTGTACTTGTTCCGGTTGTACTTGTATCTTTGGCTTTTACGCTCAATTTCGTGAAATCAATCTTATTCCATGTTCCTTTGTGAACAGTGATTTTTTCCTCTTTCTTCCATTTCTTTAATACTTTTTTATAGTATTTATCCTGTTTCTCCGTGAGCAGGGACTGTTTCTTGGTCTCTGTGGCTGCTTCATCATTGAGGCTTGTAACTTTTGCCACATAGCATGCGGTATCGCTTTCAACCACACCCGTAAGCTCACCTTCTCCCAATTTGTCTGCTGCTTTTACAACTTCTTTAGACGGACTTACAGAATCCGAATCAAACGTTGCATCTTTTGCTTCGGTTCCCTGTTCGGTTGCATAGGATGCAAAATCTTCCGCCGTCTTTGCTCCCTCTGCAAATGCCGCAGCTTTTTCCTTTACCTGCTTCTTCTCATCATCGGATACAGTCGTATCTGATGAATCGGACGAATCTGATGAATCGGACGAATCTGATGATGTAGTATAATCAAACTCCACATACTGCATATGCTTCTGTACTGCTTCTTCATCTGTTACATTCACATTTGCTTCCGCTACGATTGCCGAACGCATCTTCTGCTCGATCACCATCAATGTCATGACACGTTTTACATTCTCTTCGGAACCAGATACCTTGTCTTTTTTCTTCTGGGAGTTGGCCTTGTCAAATTCTTCAGCCGCATCATCGATTGCTTTTTTATCTGCTTTTGTAAGCTTTACGTCATAATCCTTCATATGCTTTTCCAGAAGTGCCATATTCTTCAGATCATCCAGCAAAGTTTCTTTGATCGATTCTTCATAGGTCTTGCCGTCTGACGCATTTTTCGTCCACATATCATCTCCGCCGAAATAACTCGCAAAGTATGTTTCGTACTGAGCCTGTGTATATCTTGCATAGAAATTTGCAACACCTGCCGTGATCTCTTCATCTCCTGCTTTTACGACCACCGCATCATCCTTCAGCGATCCACATCCGGTAAGTGATGCTGCCATAATCCCTGCCAGCGCTAATATTAATGCTCTTTTTTTCATTTATCCTAACCTGCCTTTATTTGCTTAATGGGTCAATTATACCGCTTTTTTCTCCGCCTATCAATCCTTTCAACCCATTTAACACATTTTTCGTAATTTCCAGTGCATCTGTCTGCTTCTCTTTCAGATTTCTTCTCTTCTTCTCATAGATAAAACACGGCTGGGCTCCATCTGCTTTGAATGTCAGTTCCCCACGGAAATCTTCGATCAGCTTCGGAATCCGTTCCGGATGTACCTTCGCTTTTTCATACATGATAAATGTGTAAACCTCTCCCTTTTGTTCGACAGCCGTTACATACAACTGATGTGCCTGTGCTTTCAATGCGGCAACTTCCAGAAGTTTCTCCACCTTCTTCGGAATATCTCCAAACCGGTCTGTCAGTTCTTCTGCCATATCTTCCATTTCTTCCCGGCTCTCAATTGCAGCGATTCGTTTATAGACATCCAGTTTCTGGTATTCATTCGGAATATAAGATGCCGGAATAAATGCATCCACATTCAGATCCATCGTAGTTGTGAAGGTCTCCTCTTCTTCCATCTCACCTTTCAGATGCTTCACCGCTTCGTTCAACATCTTACAGTAAAGGTCATATCCGACCGCCTCCATATGACCATGCTGCTCCGCACCCAAAAGATTTCCCGCTCCACGGATTTCCAGGTCACGCATCGCAATCTTGAATCCTGAGCCAAGGTCCGTGAATTCACGGATAGCAGCCAGCCTCTTTTCTGCCACTTCTCTTAACATCTTATCTCTCCGGTAGAGAAGGAATGCATATGCCATGCGGTTGGAACGTCCGACACGTCCGCGCAGCTGGTAAAGCTGTGAAAGTCCAAGCCGGTCTGCATCATGAATGATCATCGTATTTGCATTTGAGATATCCAGTCCGGTCTCTATGATCGTTGTGGATACCAACACATCGATCTCTCCGTTGATAAAGTCGTACATGATCCTCTCCAGTTCATGCTCCCGCATCTGTCCGTGCGCATAGGCAACCGACAGATCCGGCACCAGCTTCTGCACATGTCCTGCTACCTCATCGATATCTTCCACACGGTTATAGACATAGTATACCTGCCCCTGTCTTGCGCATTCCCGTTCGATTGCTTCACGTACCATCTCGTCATTATATTCCATAACATATGTCTGGATCGGCATACGGTCATTCGGTGCTTCCTCCAATACACTCATATCGCGAATACCGATCAGGCTCATATGAAGTGTTCTCGGGATCGGAGTCGCTGTAAGTGTCAATACATCTACATTTTCCTTCAATTTCTTGATTTTTTCTTTGTGCTGAACACCGAACCGCTGTTCTTCATCGATGATCAGAAGCCCCAGATCTTTGAATTTCAAGTCTTCACTCAGTACCCGATGTGTTCCGATAATGATATCTACCAGTCCCTTTTTCGCATCCTCGATCGTCTTTTTCTGCTGTGCCGGTGTACGAAATCTGCACATCAGGTCAATCCGCACCGGGAACTCTTTCATACGCTGTACGAATGTCCGGTAATGCTGCTGTGCAAGAATCGTTGTCGGAACCAGATAGACTACCTGCTTACTCTCCTGTACAGCTTTGAATGCCGCACGGATTGCAACCTCCGTCTTACCAAATCCAACATCCCCACAGATCAGACGATCCATGATCTTATGACTTTCCATATCTTTTTTTACAGCCTCGATCGCCATCATCTGATCTTCCGTCTCTTCAAACGGAAACATCTCTTCAAATTCTCTCTGCCATACTGTATCTTCTCCGTAGACATAACCATCCTGCTCCTGTCTTGCCGCATACAGCTTCACCAGATCTCTTGCAATCTCTTTTACGGCACCGCGCACCCTGGTCTTGGTCCGGTTCCACTCCTGGGTTCCCAGTTTATTCAGCTTTGGTTTCTTTGCATCGGCACTGGCGTATTTCTGTATCAGATCCAGCTGTGTTGCCGGGATATAGAGATTCCCGCCCTGTGCATACGAGATTTTCATATAATCTTTTGAAATCTTGTCTACAACGATCTTTTCAATTCCCTGATAGACGCCTACACCATGATTCTCATGAACAACATAATCTCCCGGCTTCAGTTCCGAAAAGCTCTGGATCTTGCGTCCTTCATAAGTCTTTCTCTTTTTCTTCTTTTTTCTTTTTCCGAAAATGTCCGACTCTGCGATCACAGTGAATTTAAGCATTGGATATTCATACCCTTCCGCAATGTATCCATATGCCGTCATAATTTCTCCAGGCTTTACTTCGCGGTCCAATTCTTCACCGTAATAACTGCTTAGATTATAATCTCTTAAATCTTCCGCCAGCCTCTTTGCACGGGTTCTCGATCCTGACAGCAGGACTACCCTGTATCCGTTTCTTTTCAGTCTCTTAAGATCCTGTGTCAGCATCTCAAAACTGTTATTGTACGGATTCACACTCTTAGCCTGGATTTCATAAGATTCTCTTACTTCCAATCCCCTGCACTTCATCTCTAACGCAAAAAAGCCGATACTGCTGTAAGTATTGATCTTCTTCAGGATATCTGCAACCGGAAATATCTTTGCCTCTTCCTCTTCCAGTTCATACCCGTTCTCCAGACGCTTTTTCTGCGCTTCCATAAACTCTTCTTCAATATTCTGTCCGCGCTCCACAAGACGCACCGGTTCATCCAGAAAAAGAATGGTATCTTCTTTCGAAAAATAATCCAGGAACGATACTCCCTTCTCTTCTCCCTGCGGAAATTCCACCGCCGGATAGATGGTAATTTCTGTCATATTCTCAATGGACCGCTGACTCTCCACGTCAAAAGTCCGGATAGAATCCACCTCATCTCCCCAAAATTCAATCCTTACCGGAAACTCTTCCGTCAGTGGATAGATATCCAGTATTCCTCCCCGCACTGCAAACTGCCCCGGGCCTTCTACCTGTACTTCCCTGTCATACCCTACATCAGAAAGTCTCTCTGCCATCTCGTCCAGTTTAAGGACACTGTCGTTTTGTATCTTCAGTACTTTTTTTTCAATACTCTCTTTTGGTGCGAGGTGATCCATGAACCCATCCAGACTTGTCACAATCGTCACAGGTGTTCCGGAAAGCACTGCCTGGATTCCTTCCATTCTCTGCTTCACCAGCTCTTTACTACGGATATCTGCTTTATAGAACAGAAAATCCTTTGCCGGATACAGATAAGTATTGTTGTCCAGGAATCGGTATTCTTCATATATCTGTTTTGCTTTTGTCTCACTGGAACAGGCGATGACCTTGTATTTACAGCCATCGCCAATTGCATACATCATATGAGATTTCTGGGAATTCACACATCCGCATACACGGATCATTCCTGCATCTTTTTTCTTATTTTTACAGAGTTCTTCAAACTCTGCAAGTTCTTTTAACGGTCCGATTAAGCCCTGCATCTTTTTATGCCTCCTTAGGCTTTACTTTCCTGTTATACTGGTTCATGGCAGCCTCGATCTCTCCATTTAAGATCATTCCCACCGCATGGTCTGCGCGGTCATATCCCTCTTCCATCAATTCACGATCTTCTTTCGAAAAATGTCCCAGTACATAATCCGCCAGGTCGTATTTCTTTGGCTTCTCCCCAACGCCGATCTTGATTCTCGGAAACACATCGGTTCCAAGGTTGGCAATAATATTTTTTATTCCATTATGCCCTCCGGCGCTTCCTTTCTTACGGATTCTCAACTGCCCTACATCCAGACTGATATCATCATAGATGACAATAAACTCCGAAGGTTCCGTCTTATAATAATCCATTACGGAACGGATGCTCTCCCCGCTTAAATTCATGTAGGTCTGCGGCTTTACCAGTATTACCTTATTTCCCTCAATCATTCCTTTTCCAATTAATGCCTTATGCGCTTTTTCCCTAACATCGATATTATACCGGTCCGCCAGTTCATCCAGCGTCATAAATCCTACATTGTGCCTGCTGCCCGCGTACTCTTTTCCCGGATTTCCAAGTCCTGCTATTATATACATATGATATTTTCTCCTTTATACGATTAAAATGATTCTGCTTCCTGATTTTTTGTCTGCCACAGGCACGCCTTAAAGCGTTAGAATTTCCTTTTCCGGAATATCTAACGCTGTATTCAGCCATTTTATCAGGTTTTTTCGGTGTTGTAAAGGGATGGGAATTTAATTAAGCAGATGAGGACGCCGCCGGGACGGAAGACTCAGACAGAATCCCCCACCACACCGGACGCGTCCTCCGAACCTCAACCAAATCTCCATTATTCTCTTGCCGTCTATCTTTTATTATGGTAAAATTGGGGTGTTGTGCTTATATAAGTTCATGATTGGGTGAACGTTTCTACCAACTACCGGAATAGTTGACTATAGGCGGCAGCCTGGCTGTCGTTTACCATTCCGCGGTTGGTTTTTTATTTACTCCAGCCGGCCAGATATAATAAAAAGTTTAAGGGGGCAATATTTATGAACGAAATGAATCAGGCAGATGTAATCATCATCGGCGCAGGACCGTCCGGTATTTTCTGCGCTTATGAACTAATTAAAGAAAAACCGGATATGAAAATTTTAATGATAGAAAAGGGAAGGCCCATTGAAAAGCGGGTTTGCCCAAAACGGAAGACAAAGGTGTGCGTCGGATGCAAACCATGCTCCATCACCACCGGCTTTGCAGGCGCAGGGGCGTTTTCCGACGGCAAGCTTTCCCTGTCTCCCGATGTGGGCGGCAATCTTCCGGAGATTCTGGGCTACGACAGAGCGCAGGAGCTGATCCGGGAATCGGATGATATTTATCTGAAATTCGGAGCCGACCAAAACGTCTACGGAATTGACAAGCAGAAAGAAATAGAGGAAATACGGCGCAAGGCCATTACCGCCAACTTAAAGCTGATTGAATGTCCCATCCGTCATCTTGGTACCGAGGAAGGTTATAAGATTTATACCCGCCTTCAGGAACATCTGATAGAACAGGGCGTACATATGCTATTTAACACAATGGTCGATGATATTATCATTGAGAACGGAGTTGCCAAAGCTGTCGTAACAGACAGTAAAGAAACCTACAGCGCAGGCGAGATTATCGCCGCCATCGGCCGCGAGGGCTCCGACTGGTTCAGCCATATCTGCAGCCGCCACGGCATTGAGACGGAAGTCGGTACCGTGGATATCGGCGTCCGTGTAGAAGTCCGCGACGAGGTGATGGAATTCCTGAACAAGAATCTTTACGAGGCTAAGCTGGTCTACTACACCCCTACTTTCGACGATAAAGTGCGTACCTTCTGCACCAACCCGTCCGGTGAAGTGGCAACGGAATATTACGAGAACGGGCTCGCTGTCGTAAACGGCCATGCCTATAAGTCTAAAGAATATAAAACGAATAATACCAACTTTGCGCTGCTGGTATCTAAAAACTTCACCAAGCCGTTCAAGACGCCGATTGAATACGGCAAACACATCGCCCAGCTCAGCAATATGCTCTGTGACGGCAAAATTCTGGTTCAGGCTTTTGGAGATTTCCAGAGAGGCAGAAGAACGACAGAGGAACGTCTCTGCCGCAACAACCTGATTCCGACCTTAAAAGATGCTGTTCCGGGAGATTTATCCTTAGTTCTTCCGCACCGCATCATGGTAGATATTAAAGAGATGATCCTGGCACTCGACAAGGTCACTCCAGGCATTGCCAGCGATGAAACCCTGCTGTACGGCGTAGAAGTCAAATTCTACTCCAACAAGGTCGTTGTGAACACTGATTTTGAGACCAGCGTACAGGGGCTCCGCGCCATCGGGGACGGTGCTTCCGTCACCAGGGGACTTCAGCAGGCGTCTGCCAACGGAATCAGCGTTGCCAGAAGTATTTTAAATAAAATGGGGATTTAACTGAGGTTGGGAGGACGCGTCCGGAACGGACCATGTCCGGTGTGGTAAGGGGACTTGCTGAGTCTTCCATCCCCGGGTGGAGGTTGTCGTGAGGGGGGAATCCGGCCGGAATGGATTGCTGCGGGGACCGTTTGCACTCTTTGGAGTACGCAACAGTGCTAAGCTCGTGAGGGACCTCGCTAAGCACCGGCGGACTCCCATGTCCCCTCCGCAATTGATTCCGCCTACTTCCCCGGTTCAGGTTTTCGCCGGGGACGGAAGACTCAGGCGGAGGTTTTCGCACACCGGTCATGGTCCGCTCCGGGCGCTGATTGTCTCCAACCTTAAATGGGAAAGCCTTGTCGCAGACATTGATCTGTGAACACGAACGAAAATAGACCGTATGCAGGCGGAAGGTCACAGCTTTACCTTGAATATTGCAAAATAGTGCGGTATTATTAATTAGAAAAGGTTACAGACAGAGAAATCCGGATATGGGTACCGGAAGGCTTATACGTTTTAGAGAGGAGATTTTCATGAGGAGAGGCAGGGTATGGTATACGGCGGCTATAACGCTTGTGATGATGACTGGATTATTTACAATCACGTCCTTCGCGGCCAAAGGAGAAAAAATAACAGCGATCAAGCTGGAAGTCAAGGATAATTTGCAGCTTGGCAGCGCGCTGGATGAAGAGGATGAGCTGGAGATAGAGACAAGCGCCGACAGTTACGGCGTGGCGGAGTGGGAGATCGATAATGAAGGTTTTACCTGGAATTCAGAGCATAAGCCTCGTGTGAAGGTGACCGTTACCGCAGATGATGACTATTATTTTTCCGTATCTAAGGATAAAGTAAAGATTAAAGGAGATTCGGCAAAGGTGGTTTCCACGAAAAAGGAAGACTCCCAGACACTGATTATTACCCTCGATCTGAAGCCGATGGCTGAGAGAGTCGGCCCGATTGAGTACGCTTATCTGAATGGGACGGTTGCAACATGGGCTCCTGCACAGGGAGCGGTGGCCTATGAGCTTTATCTTTACCGCGACAGCAAAGCTGTGGGGAGCAAGAGGACGACCACCGAAACAACGTATGATTTCGGAACAGCCATCCGAAAAGACGGGGAGTACTATTATAAAGTGCGTGCTGTGGGCGCCGAAGGAAGCAAAGAAGGAAAATACACGGAGTCGGCAAGCCGGTATGTCAGCCCTTCTGAGGCGCAGGCCTTGGCAAGTGCCGGCAACAGCAAAGCGGCGGACGGCAACAACGGGAATACCCCGGGACAGTGGGTGCAGGATGAGACCGGCTGGCGCTGGCTCAATCCGGACGGTTCCTATACGGTGAATAACTGGGCGTTTATCAATAATAAGTGGTATTATTTCGGCGAAAACAGCTATATGGCCACAGGATGGATACAGTGGAAGGAACTCTGGTATTACCTGGGGCCTGACGGAGACATGCAGACGAACTTCCAGACACCGGACGGCCACATGGTGAACGGCGACGGCGTGCGTATTTGGTAATCAGACAAATTGGAGGACAGAAATATGGCAAAAATCGGATTTATCGGAATGGGCAACATGGGATATGCGATTCTGAAAGGATTATTAAAAGTATACGGGAAAGAAGAGATTATATTTACGGATGTCAATCCCGGCAGATGCCGGCAGGTTTCAGAGGAGACTGGAGTTTCCTTTGCGGCCTGCAATGCAGAATGTGCAGCCTCGGCTAAATACATAGTGCTTGCAGTCAAACCGCAGTTCTTTGCTCCGGTGCTTTCTGACATCGCCGGTACGGTGACAAAAGACCATATTATTATTTCCATTGCTCCTGGTATCACGGTGGACAGCGTCAGGGAAACTCTGGGAGCAGATAAGAGAATCGTCCGGGCCATGCCGAACACCCCGGCCCTGCTGGGTGAAGGAATGACAGGCGTCTGCTATGACCCGGCTCTTTTCGCCAAAGAGGAACAGGAGACAATCCGGTCACTGTTTGAATCCTTCGGAAAAATGCAGACAGTGGAAGAGCGCCTGATGAACGCCGTAGTATGCGTCAGCGGAAGCTCACCGGCCTATGTCTATATGTTTATTGAAGCTCTGGCGGACAGCGCGGTCAAATACGGCCTTCCGAGAGAGGCAGCTTATAAGATGGCGGCCCAGTCAGTCCTGGGAAGCGCTAAAATGGTGCTTGAGACGGGAGAGCATCCCGGAGCGCTGAAGGATAAGGTATGCTCGCCCGGAGGTACGACAATTGCTGCCGTATCCGCCCTCGAGGAATACGGCTTTAGGAACGCCGTCATGAAGGCCTCGGATGCATGCTATGATAAATGCACGAATTTGAAATAATGTTAGTATTGTTCACACGGTTGTATTCCGCGTGTTATATATGAAAATTCAATAGACAGAAGGAGCGGCATGCCATATGAAAGAGAAGGAAGAAGAAACATTTTCTGCCGGGTCTGAAGTGAGGGGAGAGAATATCCCCCCGGTGCAAAGGCTGAAAAGAGAACTTAAATATCAGGGAACTATCCTGAAAATGTACGAGGATACGGTTAATGTAAACGGTCATGAAGCAAAATGGGATTTCATCCATCATGACGGTGCGGCTGCAGTTGTGGCTGTCAACCATGACGGGAAACTCCTTATGGTGCGCCAGTACAGGAATGCACTGGACCGTTATACGCTGGAAATTCCGGCGGGGAAGCTGGATTATCCGGGAGAGCCTATGATTGACTGCGCTTACAGGGAACTGGAGGAGGAGACCGGATTTAAGACAGAGAAACTGGAATATCTGCTGAGCCTCAATACCACGATTGCATTCTGCGATGAGGCGATCGATGTATTTCTGGCAAGGAACCTGATTCCATCCGAACAGCATCTGGATCCCGATGAGGAGATAGAGGTGGAGGAATGGGAGCTGAGTGATCTTCTGGATTTGATATATTCCGGAAAGATGACGGACGGAAAGACAGTTGCCTCCATTCTGGCATATGCATGCCGTGTGAACAGTAACGGAAGATAGCAGTAGCCGTTCAGATGGCATACAGTGATACAATAAACTGCTGTGAATAGAGAGACAGAACGCCGCATAGACTGGAAAAAACGGGAAAGGTTCTTTTGTATGGGAAAATATCATACACCGTTTCGTTTTCAACCGTCCATTCTAACGGTGTTCTGTTTTTTTGCCGGGATATTTGCCGGAACCATGTGGGTAAACAGGATGGGGGCAGGTCTCAAAGAGCAGCTGGGAGTATTCGGACAGGCGTTTCTGACGGGGAGTACGCAGCCTCCTTCCCTGGAGCTGCTGGCGGAACTGCTGCTTAAAAGGAGCCTTGGAATCGGAATTTTATGGCTTCTCGGGATGTCATTGTTTGCCGTTCCCGGCTTTTGCCTGGCGGCCGTCTACGCCGGTTTTTCGATGGCATTTCTTATATCCTCAATGACGGTGCAGGCGGGGCTGATGGGAGTATTTCTCTTCCTGCTTTCCGTATTCCCGCAGATGATATTTTATCTTCCGGTATTGGCGGTTCTCTACATATGGGCGATGGCTCCGGGAAATAAAATTCACGGCGGAGGCTTTGCCGTCCTTCTTATTCTGACGGCAGCAGGGGCTGCGTCTGAACTGTGGCTGAATCCCTGGTTCCTGCATTTTGCGTCCGGTTTTTAAGGAAAATAAGAAAAAAATTAAAAAATCTTTAAAAATTTTTTAACAACATGTAGGGGAGGCAAAAACTGCCTTCCAACATGTTGTATTTTTTATGTTAATCAGCCTGAAAATACTGTAAAAGTGGGAAAAATGTGTTTGATTTTATCAAAAAATGTATATATAATGTTACGTACAGGCTGTTTTTGGCCTTGTTTTGGAGGGATGATGATTGTCCCTGTAAAAGCCTGCAAGGGTGAATCGTAAGGGATAGGGGAAGCAGTATGGTAACAGAGATAGATATTTTCATAAAATACCTGCAGGAGGTCAAAAAGATGTCCCGGAACACGGTGCTGTCATATCACCGTGATCTTCTTCAGATGGCATCCTATATGGGGGAAAGAGGAATTACGGAGACAAAAAAGTGGTATACTAAGACTGAGTTTGTGAAATCACA
>OLQS01001397.1_pt1 | contig 14097 bp, 10 predicted proteins | sample 1672291 | NCBI WGS metagenome assembly OLQS01 (sample SAMEA3136668, study PRJEB25190) | human gut metagenome | biome: human gut; feature: human-associated habitat; material: faeces | place: Austria | collected 2013
TCCAATTGGATAACAAATTCATAGACCATATCATTTAGCTTGTAACCGGCCGGGGCCTCTATTTCTTGGATATAATATCTACCAGCGGCCGGCGGGTTAATTGTGAAGCTGCCATCCTCTTCCGTTAGTTCAACTGTCGTCCATGTGTCATTCCATATTCGTACTTTGGCTCCGGACAAGTGTTCCCCTGATACTCCATCGATTTTTTCGATTTTGATATCTGGTACCGGTACATTTACTACACTTACCGTACTCTGATCCGTAATTCGTCCATTCCTGATCGTGAAACTATAGACTTCATCCGTCATAATATATCCCGGGGCTGCTTGCGTTTCTCGGTATGTGTATGTGCCATCTCGCGGCACATCAAACTTTGCATAGCCATCATATCCGGTCACGTACACAGAATATAAGTTACCATTCGGCTGATACACGGAAAATTCAACACCTTCTATCCCCTTTCCGGTATTTGCATCCACCTTTCGCAGGTACATCTGATTTACATCTGGCCCCGATGTTGGTTTTTTAGGGACGGAACAAGCAGCCACGGCCTTAACAAGTGATGAATATTATCGATATAAGTATAATGAGAATATTGATAATTCAACAGAGGAATTTAATAATATGATGTGGGGATTGATGATCCCTAAATCATCTTTTGATTCATATCCTAGAGAAGGTATTTCTATTATGGATGCATATCCTCAATTTATGAATTGGGCCAAGTCTGGAGGAAAAGATGTTTTGGATTGGTATACTTTAGGTGTCAATGATCTTCTTTACCAAGGAGATTCTGCTAAAGATAAGTGATCATAGCATCTAAATGATAATTTTATTTGTCGTAAACAGTAAATAGATTTAAGAATAAAAACGGATTGCGGGAACTTTATCCTTAGCAATCCGTTTTTCATTTCTATTAATCCAGCATCAAACTCATATAAGCCATCCTCCCCTGATAACCCATCAACTGTCGTGTTAGCGTTTGGTTATCCATTTGTTCCAAATCTTTTTTGGAGACAGGGCTTTCGTGTTGTTTGGATAGCCAGAGGTGGATCATGCGTTTCGTGTCGATGATGCGGGCCATACCCATAGGTAAGGTACCCGGAGGGGTGGGAGGGGTATTGACCGTCGCTTGCGATATGTTATTTTGCAGGGTAAGCTCTTGCAATAGTAATTCCTTGATCTCTTCCGAGTCGTAAAGAAGTTCCTTGATAAAAAGCTTTTTGTCGGACGGCGCTGTACCCGCCTCAAGAGGCAGTGCGAAAGCCATGCCAACCACCTTCTCGTTCTCGTCCAAGGCCGTGTACATCCCCCCGTTATCTAATTGCAGATCACGAAGTATCGTGATGAAATCATCCTGCGAGTGCAAGATACAGGAAGGGCGTTCACGTAATTTGCGGTTGAAATAAGCGAACAATTCGTCGGTTGTCGGTACCTCCGGTTGGATAACCGTTATCTTCGGGAGTTGAACCGGCGTATTCGGGCGGATATATGTCTCTACGGAATAATCGAATGCCTCGGTATAACCCTGTTCCCTATAATAGTCGAATAACCAAGGATCGGCAGGGATTAAGGCGGAGATAGCGATCTCACGCCGTTCCATTTCCTCGAATGTCTCTTGCAAGAGTTGTCGCATAAGCCCTTGCCCTCTTTCTTCCGGAGTCGTGCACGCCCCAGAGATATAGCCTACCGAGATCTCGGTACCCAAATAAGTCATCGTATGAGGAACTATCTGCAAGGCAGAAACTATTTTACCGTCCTTCTCGATGGTCATTGCGTTCTCGTCCTTGTAAACACGATCAAAATAAAGGCTGATAAATGCCTCGGAATCCCCGAAGCAGGTACGCCATAAGTTTACGATTTGTTGTTTCTTGTCCATAATTTATTTAGTTTGCGTAAGTTGCTTTTTTATTGCGGCACTCTTCTCTAATAGTATGGTAGGCTGATAAGAAAGCTTCGCTTGGCGCAACCCCGGTATGCCGAGATCCTCCTCCCGGTTCACGTAAGTATACTGTTCCGGAAGGTGAGAGGCGAACTCTTGGTTGATCACCGTATAGGCACCGTCAAAATTCACGTCCGCTTTTTCCACGTGTACTCCGAATGTATTATGGTTGATGGGGGCCCCGAAAGAGAAAGCGATAATCTCGTTATCCACCCGGAGAGCGCCACCGATCAGGCCTAGGCTGTCAAAATGATGCAAGGCATAGGTAAGGGAGCGACGTTCGTCATTAAGCTCTTCCTCGTCATTATCTCCATTGTTCGCCTTATACCATTTACATTCCAGTTTTAGGCATTGGGGGACGATATCCGGCGTGATAGGGACATACTCGTACGAATATTGTTTCTTGAAATTATTGATATGATTACGTTTGGATTGGTATTTTTTACCCCGTAAGGTCGCTAAATCCTCCCGTAAATAAATGTAATCGAAATAATCCCGTTCTGGGATATAAAAAAAGCTTCCGGGAAGTGCGCCTTCCAGTTGCTCCTTGGCGTCGGGGGTGATACCCAGCATACAGAGCGGATGTCCATATTTTAAGGAATCCTCTTCCAGCAAACGAACGGCACCCGCTAAATCTCCATCCCCGACAGGCATCATATAGGCGAAACGGCTCTTGTCCTCGATCATGAAACGGATTAATAAATAGCCATCCACGATAGCGAATTCACTGTCATATAAGAAACGCCAACTGCACATGTTCGCGAATGAGAAATCACAATTGCGATAATCGCTGGGAAATGTAAATGAGGTTATGATCTCTTTGTCTTCTAACCTAATCGGTTTAAACGGTATATCCATAAATTTTCTTGTACTGTTTTACAAACTGCAAATATAAAACTAAAATGCGTGTGCGAATGTTTAGAATGGGAATAATAAAGGTAATATAAATACCATAACGATTCCCATCACGATTTGTAAAGGCAACCCCACCTTTACATAGTCCATAAATGTATATTTTCCGGCGGACATAACGAGTGCGTTGGGTGGCGTAGAGAAGGGGGAGGCGAAGCACATGCTGGCACCTACCGTCACCGCCAGCAGGAACGGATAAGGGCTAACGTTGATGGCTATGGCGGATTGAAGGGCAATAGGGGCTACCAGTACCGCCGTGGCCGTGTTGCTGATAAACATGGTCAGTAGCGAGGTGGTGAAATAAATTCCGGCCATCAAGACGAGCGGTCCGTAATCGCCTAGTCCGCTCACCAATTTCTCCGAGATAAGATTGGAGGCGCCTGTCTTCTCTAAGGCTAGCGACATGGGTAACATGGCGGCGATCAAGACTACGCTTTCCCAATTAATCGTTTTATAAGCCTCTTCCACGTTACGGAAACATCCGGTTAATACCATCAATATTCCCGCTATGATTACCGCCGCTACCGGAGGAATCGGGATGAAGTCGAATACCATGGCGGCAATCATTAAGACCATGATCAAGGCGGCGACAGGGGCTTTATAATCCAGAGTGACTTTAGAGGCCTCTTCTAAGGGCTGGCCCAATACCACCCATTGCGATTGCTTCTGGCTCATGCGAGCGATACTGTCCCATGTGCCTTGTATTAGAAGGATATCGCCGGCATGCATCTTTATATCTTTTATATCATTCAGTATATATTCCCCTTTCCGTTGGATGCCTAAGATATTCACGGAATATTTATCCCTGAAACCAGAGTCCTTTACCACCTTATTTATCAATTTCGAGTCGGGCATTAATAAGACCTCGGCGATACCGATCTCCCGAACGCTCAGCTTTTCAACTTCCGCCCCTTCAACATATTCGGATACGTGGGTATCCGTAAGCTCCAGATTCTGTTCTTTGGCGAATTGGTTTACTTTCTCGAACGGGCCGAACACATAGAGGATATCGTTCTCCTGTAATTCCGTATGTGGGCCGGCTAAGGACTGGTCTACGGTTTTAAGGAAACGTCCTTGAGAGGACGACTGCCGGCGTATCTCCAGAATGGAGAGATTATAAGCCTGCGTAATATTTAATTCTTGCAATTTTTTCCCTCCGATCCGGGAACCGGGCCTGATCTGTATCCGATATAGATTATCCGATAATTGGTATTTCTTGGCTAACTCTTTTGGGGAGTGCCCGGTTGTAGTCTTCGTGTCTTTGCCATCCTCCTTTTTTACCAAGAAGAATTTGCTTAGGGGAATCAAGACGACCAAGCCGATAAGCACACAAATAACCCCGATAGGCGTAAACGAGAAAAACGATAGATCCGTGAATCCGGCGTTGGATAGCACCTCATCTACCACGAGGTTCGGAGGCGTACCGATCAGCGTGGCCATTCCGCCCATGCTACTAGCGAAAGCCAAGGGCATCAAGAACCTCCCGGGACTGATATTGGCGCTTGCCGCCATGCTCACTACGATCGGAAGCATGAGGGCCACGGTACCCGTATTACTGACGAACGCCCCGATAAAAGCGGTGACCATCATGATCAATATGAATAATTTCAATTCGCTTTTTCCCGCTAGACGGAGTATCTTGCTGCTGATCATCTTGGCCAATCCCGTTTTAAAGATAGCTCCTCCTACGACAAATAACCCGACCATCATGATGACGATAGGATTGGAGAAGCCGGAAAGCGCTTCTTCGGGTGTAAGTATGTTGCATACGATTAATAAGACGAGGGCGCATAGAGCGGCAAGATCGGAACGTAATTTTCCATTAACAAAGAAAACGGCTGATAGGGCCAGTATTATAAGTGTTGTGATCATAGGGTATAAATATTATAGGTAAAGAACAAAAAATAGGGGGTATTTGTTCGTTATTTTCTTGTTTCGGGAAAAATGGCTAAACTTATAGGTTGAACAGCCATTTTGTAAAATAGGGGCTGGAGCTATTTTTGCGATATGAAATTCGCAACAATTAGGTTAAAACGAATGTTATTTTAATGTCTAACGAAAAGAAGATAAATCAGAGATGAAAAAGTACGACGCGATTATTATTGGTTTTGGGAAAGGTGGAAAAACCTTGGCGGCGGATTTGGCCAACCATGGATGGAATGTAGCTGTGGTGGAGCGTTCGACGGGTATGTACGGAGGTACTTGTATCAATATCGGCTGTATACCGACGAAAGCGCTTGTACATTACGCTCAAGTGACAGGGTATCGCAGACCTTCTACCTTCGAGCAATATGCGGAGGAGTTTAAACAGGCTATCCTCGCCAAGGAGAAACTGACCTCTTTGCTTCGTGAGAAGAATTTCAAGAATCTGGATGATCGGGAGACCGTAACGGTCTATACCGGAGAGGCTTCTTTTCGTTCCCCTTATGAGATTGTCGTGAAAACGGATACGGACTCTTTCTTGCTGGAAGGCGAGAAGATATTCATCAATACCGGAGCCACGACGATTATTCCTACGATATGCGGTATCGAGGATAATCCTTACGTATATACAAGTACTTCCATTATGGAACTGGAGAAACTGCCACGGCATCTGGTTATTGTCGGAGGCGGATATATCGGGCTGGAATTCGCTTCCATGTTCGCCGGTTTTGGATCGAAGGTAACGATCTTGGAGGCTGGGGAGGTGTTCATTCCTCGTGAGGACCGGGACATCGCCGATTCGGTGAAGTCCACGCTAGAGAAAAAAGGGATCACCATTCATTTGAATACGGTCGTGCAGACGATCGAGCAGGATGCCGAGCGGGCTACGGTGATCTGCCGTAACGCTATCTCGGGAGATACCTTGCGGCTGGATGCCGAGGCGGTGCTTTTGGCTACCGGCCGTAAACCGAATACGGAAAGCCTAAATCTGCAAGCCGCCGGAATACGGACGACTAATCGTGGCGCTATCGAGGTGGATAGTAAGTTGCGTACCAATATCCCTAATATCTGGGCGATCGGGGATGTACATGGCGGATTACAATTTACCTATCTGTCTTTGGATGATTACCGTATTATCCGGGAAGAGCTGTTTGGTAATGGTTTCCGGAGCTTGGACGATCGGGAAGCAGTGGCTTATTCCGTATTCATCGATCCTCCGTTGGCCCATGTCGGGTTGAACGAGACGCAAGCCCGTAAGATGGAGAAAAATATAAAGGTGGCCAGCCTGCCCGCCGCCGCCATGCCTCGTACCCGTACCATCGAGCAGACGGATGGCTTACTGAAAGCCGTGGTAGATGCGGATACCGGGAAGATCCTAGGATGTACCTTATTCTGCGCCGAGTCCAGCGAAGTCATAAATACGGTTAGCTTGGCGATGCGTCTCGGGCAAGATTACACGTTCCTCCGGGATTCGATATTCACCCATCCGTCGATGAGTGAGGCTTTAAATGATCTATTTGGATTAATAAAATAAAAACATAAATATGAAAACATCAAATATTGGATTAATCGGCTTGGCCGTGATGGGAGAAAACCTTGCGTTGAACATGGAAAGCAAGGGGTTCGCCGTATCCGTTTATAATCGTACAGCGCCGGGAGAGGAAGGCGTGGTAGACCGCTTCATGAGCGGTCGTGGAAAAGGAAAGAATTTTATAGGAACCCATACGATACAGGAATTTGTCGAGTCTATCGAGCGTCCTCGCAAGATCATGCTGATGGTAAAAGCGGGTGCCCCGGTGGATGAGCTGATGGCTCAATTGATTCCTTACTTATCACCCGGTGACGTGATTATCGATGGTGGCAACTCGGACTTCCATGATACGGAACGCCGGGTGAAGGAGATGGAGGCGTATGGGATGTACTTCGTAGGTACCGGAATCTCCGGAGGCGAGATCGGTGCCTTGTACGGACCTTCCGTGATGCCGGGTGGTTCGCCTGCCGCTTGGCCTTTGGTGAAGGATGTCTTGCAAAGCATCGCCGCCAAGCTGGACGACGGGACGCCTTGTTGCCAATGGATTGGTCCGGGTGGAGCCGGCCATTTCGTGAAAATGGTACACAATGGTATCGAGTATGGAGATATGCAGTTGATTTCCGAGGCGTATTCCTTATTGAAGAATCGTCTGGATCTGGACAATGAGGCCTTGGCTCGTATCTTTGAGGATTGGAACACGGGAGAGCTGGATAGCTACCTGATCGGTATTACGGCCGATATTCTCCGCTTCAAGGACGAGGCGGGGGAGGGCTACCTGCTAGATAAGATATTGGATGCCGCCGGCCAGAAGGGTACCGGTAAATGGAGCGCTATCGCCGCTATGGACGAGAATGATCCGCTGACATTGATTACCGAGGCTGTTTATGCCCGTATGCTTTCTTCCATGCAGGAAGAACGGAAAAAAGCGTCCTCGCTTTATCCGAAGAGTGGCGTGCTGGGGCAGACCTTAATCTCGGAGAAAGAGATCAAGCAGGCTTTGTATGCCGCTAAGTTGGTTTCCTACGCACAGGGATTCTCTTTGTTGTGCCAAGCCTCCAAGCGATATGATTGGCAGTTGGATTACGGTACGATCGCCAAGATCTGGCGGAAGGGATGTATCATACGCTCTGTCTTTTTGGAGAAAATTACGCAGGCTTATGAGAAGAACCGGAATCTGGAGAACCTCTTATTCGATGAGTTCTTTATTCAAAAGATCGAGTCTTCCTTGTTGGCTTGGCGGCAAGTGGTAGCCGAGGGTGCCTTGCATGGAGTGGCTTTGCCGGCGATGAGCTCGGGGTTGAGCTATTTCGATGGACTGTCTACCCCGCATTCCGCCGCTAACTTGATTCAGGCCCAGCGGGATTATTTCGGGGCTCATACTTATGAGCGGGTCGATTGGGAGCGTGGTAAGTTTTTCCATACCAACTGGACGGGTGAGGGAGGAAAGACGGTTTCTGGAACTTATAACGTATAAAGACATGAAGAAAGCAGATAATCAATTATTAGTTATATTCGGGGCGTCGGGCGATCTTACCAGTCGCAAGTTGCTTCCCTCTTTGTTCGAGTTATATGTTCGTGGCTTGCTACCCGACCGCTTCTGCATCTTGGGAGCCGCCCGTACCGCTTATGGCGATGAGGAGTTCCGTGCGGAGCAACATACGCATATCTTGGAGGCACAGAAGGGAAAGACCTACGACGAGGGCTTGATCGATGACTTCTTGGAGAATGTTTATTACCTCGCCTTCGATTCCACCAACGCCGATGAATACTACAAATTGCGTGAGCGCATCGAGTTCTTGCAAGAGAAACATGACTTGCCGGATAAGATCATCTATTACTTGGCTACCCCGCCGGTGATGTACGAGATCGTCCCGCAATGTTTGCTGGAGAGTGGTTTGAACAAGACCGAGTCTCCGGATGGTTTCCGGCGGATCATCGTGGAGAAGCCGTTTGGCACCAGCTTGGAGTCTGCCCGCCAGTTGAACGATCATTTACGACATATCTTCCATGAGGAGGAGATTTATCGTATCGACCATTATCTGGGGAAAGAGACCGTGCAGAATATCTTGGTATTGCGCTTCTCGAACGGTATTTTCGAGCCATTGTGGAATCATAATTATATCGATTCCATCGAGATCAGCGCTACCGAGACTTTGGGGGTGGAGAATCGAGGGAAATATTATGATGGAGCCGGGGCGATGCGGGATATGATCCAGAATCACTTGATGCAATTGATGTCGTTTATCGCCATGGAATCTCCCTCTATATTCGAGCCGGAACCGATTCGTGACGAGATCGTGAAAGTATTCCGCTCCATACGTCCGTATACGGTGTTGGATATGGATAAGATGGTTGTCCGCGGACAATATATCGGTTATCGGGAAGAGAAGAACGTAGCTCCCGACTCGAATACCGAGACGTATGTGGCGATGAAATTCTTCATCGATAACTGGCGCTGGAGCGGTGTGCCCTTCTATTTCTATACGGGAAAGAAGTTGCCGGAGAAGTCATCGGAGGTAGTGATCCACTTCAAGTCTACGCCCCATCAACTGTTTGTCGGTCAATGTTCGGGAGGTTCCTGCAATAAATTGACCATCCGTATCCAACCGAACGAGAGTATATCCTTGAAGTTCGGGCTGAAAATGCCGGGAGCCGGTTTCGAGGTGAAGCAAGTCAGCATGGACTTCCGCTACGATTCCCTCTCGAAGAGCTATCTTCCTGACGCTTACGAGCGTCTGTTGCTGGATGCCATGCTGGGCGATTCCACCCTGTATGCTCGTAGCGACGCTTTGGAGGCTAGCTGGAAATTTATCGATCCGATCTTGCTCCATTGGAAAGAGGAGGGTTCGAAGAACTTATTCTTCTATGAGCCGGGCGAGGACGGACCGGAGGAAACTGTTATTTTAGGTGCGGAAAAGAAAGTCTGCGCCTGCCAAAGAAGATAATTTTATGGAAATAAAGAGATATAATGAGAGGAAAGAGGCGCTTCGGTCGATGACGGAGGACATGATGGCGATGATTCGCCGGAAAGACTTCGCTCCGTTTAACCTAGCGCTCTCGGGAGGGGAGACGGCGAAGCATATGTTTTCCCTCTGGGTAGATGAGTATAAGGATAAGATTGACTGGAATAACATCCGTTTCTTCTGGGTGGACGAGCGTTGCGTTCTACCGACATGCCCGGATAGTAATTACGGTCATGCGAATCATTTGCTTTTTAAGCCTTTGTGTATCCCGGCAGATCATATCCACCGGATCAAGGGCGAGAACGAGCCGGGTACCGAGGCGATGCGTTATTCATGGGTCGTAAAGGAATTCTTGCCGTTGTTCAACCAAATGCCTACGTTCGATTGCATCATCCTCGGCGTAGGCGAGGATTCACATACGGCATCCATTTTCCCTACCACCATGGAGCTATTGTCGGATAGCCGTAACTATGCGGTATCCCAGCAACCTTCTACCGGCCAATACCGGATCACCATGACGGGACCGCTTATCTTGAACGGCGCCCCCTTATTGGTCCCGATACTGGGCACGAACAAGGAGCCCGTAATCCAGAGGCTCTCCAAAGGCTATTCCCCCTCGAACGACACGCCTGCGGCCTATATCTTATCGCATGCCGTACAGGCTACGATTTATGGGCTGAATCCATGAAGAGTCTGCTTTCGCTCGCTCTAAAGCTTGTTTCTCCATGAAGCAAACAATCTTCTCTCTATCAACAAAGCCTGTCGCATCTTAATAAATTCTATAATCGCCGATGCTGATTCTATGATCACTGCCACTGATTGTACGATCGCTGACGGCGGTTCTATAATCAGTGGCGGTGATTATAGAATTAGACGGCTTGCGAACAAGTATGGATAAGCTTGTGGGATAGTATTCATACGGAAGCAAGAGGGTTTTGTATATCCATGGATTTTCCCTATTTTTGCATAAAATAACTCTACCATTATATGAAACTTACGAACGATAAATCCCTTACCGCCGGAAAGCGGGGATTTCTGATTTTATTCTTATCTCTTTTATTACCCGTGGGATTATTCGCCCAATCCGAGGTTATCGTCTTGCGCCCGGATGATAAAGGGGCAGACTTGGATGAGACGGTCTACCAGAAGATCTTTCTCGCCGGCACGATCGATATGGGGAAAAGCGTGGATTGGCAGAAGGCTACCTGCGACTGGTTCCGGGCGCTTCCGGAGGGACGGTATCTCTTGTTCAATCCTCGCAGGGATAAAGGGCTGAGCGGGGAGATGTCCGATTTTGAGCATCAAGTGAATTGGGAACTGGAGCATCTGGAGAAAGCCGACCTGATTATCATGAACATTCTGGCGAGCAGCAAATCCCCGATAACCTTATTGGAGATGGGGCTGTTTATGCGCTCCGGAAAGTTGCGGGTGATTTGCGAGCCCGGCTTTTACCGGTATGATAATGTGCGCTTGACTTGCGCGCGCTATGGCGTCCCATTGTATCAGAATATGGACGATTTTTTGAAAACGATACGCTAATCTATTATTATTTGTTTAACTTTGTATAGTTTTAGGGACGGTGTGGAATCGATCCTAAGCGAGTATTGTCGAACAAAATGGAAAGAATATGAAAGGTATAGTTTTAGCCGGTGGATCGGGCACCCGCTTGTATCCGATCACTAAAGGAGTTTCCAAGCAACTTCTACCTATTTATGATAAGCCGATGATTTTTTATCCGGTATCCGTGCTCATGCTGGCGGGGATACGGGAGATTCTTATCATATCGACCCCGCAGGATTTGCCGGGCTTCCGTCGTTTACTGGGCGATGGCTCCGATTATGGCGTTCGTTTTGAATATGCCGAGCAGCCTTCGCCGGACGGATTGGCGCAAGCTTTCATCATAGGAGAGCGCTTTATCGGCGATGACTCCGTTTGTCTGGTGCTTGGCGATAATATCTTTTACGGACAGAGCTTTACCCGTATGTTAAAAGAGGCCGTTGACAAGGTGGAGAACGAACAAAAAGCGACCGTGTTCGGTTACTACGTAAACGATCCGGAACGCTATGGCGTGGCCGAGTTCGATGCGGATGGGAACGTCCTCAGTATCGAGGAGAAACCGAAGGAACCGAAGTCGAATTACGCCGTGGTAGGGTTGTATTTCTATCCGAACAAGGTGGTGGGCGTGGCCAAGAATATCAAGCCATCCGCCCGTGGAGAGCTGGAGATCACTACCGTGAACCAGTGGTTCTTGAAGGATGGGGAGTTGAAAGTGCAGCTATTGGGACGTGGATTCGCTTGGTTGGATACCGGGACTCACGACTCGTTGTCTGAGGCATCTACTTTCGTGGAGGTGATCGAGAAGAGACAGGGACTGAAGGTGGCTTGTCTGGAGGAGATCGCTTTCAAGCAAGGATGGATTGATGAGAAGCGACTTGAGCAAGTGGCTTTGCCGATGATTAAGAATCAGTACGGCCAGTATTTGATGAGGTTGATTAATAAGTAGAAGTAGTTCAGAATACGAGATATCGATGGAAAAAGACAGTAAAATATTTGTTGCCGGTCACCGGGGCTTGGTAGGCTCCGCCATCCTGAATAATTTGCGTAGCAAAGGGTATACGAACTTCCTGCTTCGTACGCATGCGGAACTGGATCTGACGGATCAAGCCGCTGTGAACGAGTTCTTTGCAGCCGAGCGGCCGGACTATGTGTTCTTGTCGGCGGCGCACGTCGGCGGTATCATGGCGAACAGTCTGTACCGTGCCGATTTTATCTACAATAATTTGATGATCCAGAATAATGTCATTCATGCCTCTTGGAAAAACAATGTAAAGAAATTATTATTCTTGGGAAGCACCTGCATCTATCCTCGTGAGGCTCCGCAGCCGATGCCGGAGGATTGCTTGCTGACATCTCCCTTGGAATATTCCAACGAGCCTTATGCGATCGCCAAGATAGCGGGTATCAAGATGTGCGAGAGTTACAACCTGCAATACGGTACGAACTATATCGCCGTGATGCCTACTAACCTCTACGGGCCGAATGATAATTTCAATCTGGAGACCTCGCATGTGTTGCCAGCCATGATCCGTAAGATACATATGGCGAAATGCCTGCATACAGGAGATTGGGAGGCCTTGCGTAAGGATATGGACATTCGTCCGGTAGAGGGCGTGTCTGGGAAGGCCTCCGAGCCGGAGATACTCTCCGTATTGGATAAACAGGGTATCCGTCCGGGCGAGGTGGAGCTGTGGGGAACCGGCAAGCCGCTTCGTGAGTTTTTATGGAGCGAGGAGATGGCCGACGCTTCTGTTTATATCATGGAACACGTGGATTTCGAGGATGTCCGCCAGAAGGAGGGCGAGGTCCGGAATACACATATTAATATAGGTACGGGTATCGAGCTTTCGATCCGTGAGGTCGCCGAACTGATCCGGCGAGAGATCGGGTTCGAGGGCGAGTTGAGGTTTAACTCGTCCAAGCCGGACGGTACGCTTCGTAAGCTGACGGATGTAAGCAAGTTGCATGCCTTGGGTTGGCGCCATACGATCGAGATCGAGGAGGGCGTGAAGCGACTCTATGAATGGTACTTGGGAATTGAAAAATGAGAATTGAAAATTGAAAATTAGAGAAATGGGCAAAGTAGCGTTAATAACGGGTATTACGGGACAGGATGGGGCTTATCTTACCGAGTTCTTGATCAAGAAAGGATATACGGTACACGGTATCAAGCGTCGTTCTTCCATGTTCAATACGGACCGTATCGATCATTTGTATCAAGACCCGCATGTGGAAAACCGTAATTTGATTTTGCATTATGGCGATTTAACGGATAGTTTGAATCTTACACGTATCATTGGCGAGGTTCAACCGGACGAGATCTATAATCTGGCCGCCATGAGCCATGTAAAAGTAAGTTTCGACACTCCCGAATATACTGCGAATGCGGATGGTTTGGGCGTATTGCGTATCCTAGAGGCGGTCCGTTTGCTGAACTTGATCCCGAAGACGCGTATTTACCAGGCATCTACATCCGAGTTGTATGGCTTGGTGCAAGAGGTGCCGCAGAGGGAGACTACTCCTTTCTATCCGAGAAGCCCTTATGCGGTAGCGAAACTATACGGTTACTGGATTACGGTGAATTACAGGGAGTCTTATAATATGTTCACCTGTAACGGGATTCTGTTTAATCATGAATCACCCAGAAGGGGCGAGAATTTCGTTACCAGGAAAATCACGCTGGCGATTGCCAATATTCTGGCAGGAAAGCAGGAGAAGCTTTCCCTGGGGAATATGAATGCCAAGAGGGACTGGGGCTTTGCAGGGGATTATGTGAAAGGTATGTGGCTGATGCTGCAGCAGGATAAGCCGGGAGATTATGTGTTGTCCACGAATGAACCCCATACGGTAAGGGAATTTGTGGAGGCGGCTTTCCAGGAGGTGGGCATTACTGTCCGCTGGGAAGGGACCGGGGTGAATGAAAAGGGTTATGATTCCCGGACCGGCAGGCTGCTTGTGGACGTAAATCCTGAATTTTACCGTCCGGCGGAGGTGGAGTTCCTCTGGGGCGATTGTTCCAAGGCGGAGAAAGAACTGAACTGGAAGAGAAAAGTGGATTTTAAAGGCCTTGTGGCTATGATGATGGATGCGGATATGCAGGCCGTTGTCGGCGTGGGCTGTGAGGAATTTAAAAACAGAAAGTAGGATTTTATGTTAACTGTGCTGTTCAACTGGGGATATATTTTCGTTACGGCATTTCTGATTGGCTTTGCGGTATTGCTGCCTTTTGAAAGGGGCGGCGCAGCGGCCGGCAGGGCGCCCGGAGGCGG
>OLQS01001410.1_pt1 | contig 14013 bp, 10 predicted proteins | sample 1672291 | NCBI WGS metagenome assembly OLQS01 (sample SAMEA3136668, study PRJEB25190) | human gut metagenome | biome: human gut; feature: human-associated habitat; material: faeces | place: Austria | collected 2013
ATCCGCAGTCTTTCAGCTATTTCATTTTCTTCATGTTTTCTTATTGGGACACACCGAAAGGCGGCAAATGTATGTCTTTATTCACTTTGCAGCAGAAGATTGAGAAAATCATTCTTCTCCAGTCCATGGAAATACTGTGCGATATCGAAATCGGCAAGGCGGCTTTCCAGAGCCTGCCGCTCCAGCTTCGTGCCAATCAAAGCCTTGGCAAGGTCGGCAGAGTCCTTTACGCCGAAGAAATCGCCGAAGAACTGCAAATCGGTAATGCTGCCGTCCTCCGTATTCATGTGTACCTCGATTTTTCCGCAGCCCTCAAAGCGGCGGCTCTTTTCTACGCTGTAGGAGGGAGAAAAGCCGTAATTCCATTCCCACTTATCATAGCGTTCCCTTTTGATTTTTTCAACTTCAGCCAGCTCCTCTGCGGAGAATACATAGGGCTGAACATTTTCTTCTTTCAAAATGTATTTTAAGAGAAGCGCCTTGAATTGTGCCAGCGTAAAGCCCTCAGGCAGATAAGGCGCAATGTTTGTCACTCTTGCTTTTACGGATTTTGCAGCCTTTGACTGGAATTTATCTGCGGAAACATTCAGCACATCTGCAACAACGGAAAGGTCTGAATGAAACATCAGCGTGCCGTGGTGCATGATGCGGCCCTGCTTCAGATACTGGGAATTGCCGGAGAATTTTTTCCCTTCAATGCTGATATCGTTTCTGCCATTGACCTCAGCAGGCACATTGAGAGAACGCAGCAGCTCTGCAATCGGCTGACAGAACAGACGAATATCCAGATCGGTTGCATCCTTTGCATTGAGGATAAATGTGAAGTTCAGATTCCCCAAATCATGATATACGGCACCGCCGCCGGAAAGTCGACGGACAACGGAGATATGCTTTGCATCGGCAACCTTTTGATTGACCTCTGCAAAGGCGTTCTGATTTTTACCGATGACAACGGTGTTATCGTTCTGCCAAAGCATGAAGTATTCCTGACTTCTGTCCATTCGGTCGAAAACATATTGCTCCAGAGCCAGATTAAAAGCAGGATTTGTGCTGGGGGATTCGATATAGACCATAATAGTACCTCCTTTGTATTTGTATTCAAAAATAATATCGTGAATACATTCTAACATATAAAAAGACAAAAAGGAATAGTGTTTTACAGATTTTGTCAGATTTGCTACAGAATTTTCGGGCGGCACTGCTTTCGCCCATTTTTCAGAAGCGCCAGTATATGGTGATGGGAACCTCCCTTGTCCCTGCAATCCGTCTGCCGACAGAAATAGAATCAATCAGAATTTCGACCATTTCCCTTGTCAGGTGCGTCGGGTTGATGTATTTTTCAATGATGGCGCGGCGGTTATCCCCTGCGGCAATGCGTGCGTCAAGGTCGATGATTTTCCGCTCTGCGTCCGCAATCAGCCGCTCCTGCTGCTGTAGTTCCGCTGAAAAATGCTTCGATAAATCGAGATATTCCGCTTCAGAGAGAACACCGCGCACCTTATCCGGATACAGCTCCCGCACTGCCTTATGAGCTTCCTCAATTTTTTTCTCATGGGTATGGATGCTTTTCTGTAAAGAAGCCCTCTGCTCCTTTAAATGACTGCAAAAATCAAGCTGTCGTTCCAGCTCATCCCAATTCAGATAGGCATCGGAAATCGTATGTAATTCCTGCAAAACCATCCGCTCCAGCCGCTCCACAGAAATAAACGCCCCCCTGCAGCTCTCCTTGGAAATGTGATGATTGGGGCATTGCAGATAATATTTCCCCTTGGTTTTCGAGGAACGCAGCGTGTAGCCACATTCCGCACAGCGCGCCTTCCGCGCAAACAGCCCGATTGTTCCGGATGGAAAGGGCTTTGCCCTTTCGGCAAGCATTTTCTGTACGCGCTCCCATAATTCCTGTTCGATAATCGGCTCGTGCGTCCCCTCTGTCCGTATCCATTCTTCCTTGGGGCGCGGCTTGTTTTGCTTGGTTTTGTAGGAAATACTGCCATATTTTCCCTGCACCATGTTGCCGATGTAGATTTCATTTGTCAGCATATTGGAGATAGCGAAATATTTCCAGAGCGTACTGCCCTTGCCCTTCGGCTGCCGATAGCGAATCCCCTGTAAGCGTTTATATTCCGTTGGATTTGGAATCCCTCTTTCGTTGAGCATGCGCGCGATGGCGGTTTTGCCGTAGCCCTGCGAGAAAAGCGTGAAAACCTCACGCACCACCGCCGCCGCCTCCTCGTCAATCAGCAGATGTCCCCTTCGGTCGGGATTCTTTTTGTAGCCATAGAGCGCAAAGGAGCCGATGTGAAAGCCGCTTTTTCTGCGGTGCGTCAGCACACTGCGGATATTTTTGGATAACTCCGCCAGATAATGCTCATCCATAATGCCGTTGATTTGCCGCAGAAGCAGATTATCCTCGTTTGCCGAATCGGCATTGTCCACCAAACTCAGAAAGCGGATGCCCCATTGCGGAAGCAGGCGGTTGATGTATCGTTCCACCACCTCTAATTCCCTGCTGAAACGGGATTGTGTTTTGCAGAGGATGATGTCGAACCTTTTCTCCTCGGCGGCATGCAGCATGCGCTTGAAGGCAGGGCGGCTGCGGTCTGCGCCGCTGTAGTCATCATCAATGTAGATTTCGTAGATTTCCCAGCCGTGGGAATGGGCATATTCCGTCAGCAGGGCGCGTTGGTTTTGTATGCTGTTGCTGTCGTTTTCGGCGGAGCCCTTGCCCTTGTCCTCCTCCGATAGGCGGCAGTAAATGGCGGCTCTTTCCCTTTTCATGCTATGCGTTTTCCCTCGCGAGGATGGTGCTTGCCTTTTCTGCCTGATTGATGAGAACTGCCCAGATTCGTGTAACCTCTGCCTGCGTGGTGCGGTCTGTTCCGTTTTTGAAAATACTGCGGCAAGGTGCTTTTTCCATAAAAATCCCCCCTTTTTTAAGTGTATTCCGGCAAAGGGGCGAATATTTCCGCCTCAGCCGCTTTTCCCATTTGGGCGCACCCTTGGTTTTGTCTATTTTCTCCAAAAAGAAAAATTTACCTTATTTTTCCTTGCGGAGAAAAAGCAGATATGATACCATGTGATTATAATCACAAGTGAAATTTTTGCGGATGATATGGGGGCTTTGCCGTAGTCCGCAAAAGCGCATGAAGGAGGGGTAATATGAATTGGAAGAAATGGATAAGCATTGCGGCGGCAGTATGCCTTGCGGTAACGGCGGTGCCGATGCGTGCCGTGGCGCAGGAGGAGCTATTGCAGGAAAAAATGCTTGAGGAAATCAAGGAGGAAATCAAGGAGGAACTGAAAGAGGAAAAAGAGGAACCGAAAGAAGAAAAAGAGGAAAAAGAAGAACTGAAAGAAGAAAAAGAAGAAAAAGAGAAATTGCAGGAGCAGTCTGACGAGAAAATCGAGCCGCAGGAGAAAAGCAAGGAAGAACCGCCGGAAGGAATTTCTCTGCTGATGGAAGAGGAAAACAGCACAGCGGTATCCGAAAATGAAACTGCGGATTTTGAAGGGGAAGGCACAGCGGCAAACCCTTATAAGATTCAGAATGTGGATGATTTGAAGCTGCTGGCGGAAAACGTAAACAACGGCGAAGCCTACGCAAACACATACTTCAAGCTGACCGCAAACATTGACTTGAACAACGAACCAAATTGGACACCCATCGGAACAGAGGATACCCTTTTTCAAGGAACCTTTGACGGCGGTGGGCATCAGATTACCAATCTTAAAATAGGTAAGAGGGAGTATGGCGGTTTATTCGGCAATGTATGGGGGGCGACCATCCAGAACTGCAATGTCACAGGGGAAGTCAATGGATATAACTATTCAGGCGGCATTGTGGGATATGCAAACAATAATACGCATATTTTGAATTGCTCCTTCCAAGGCAATGTGGAGGGAAATGGTCAGGATAGAGGCGGCATTGTCGGGAGTACATCAATAGGCTGTGATGTCAGCGGCTGCTTTGTAACAGGGACAGTGACAGGTGGTAATTGTGTAGGCGGCATTGCCGGAAATGGCGTTGGCACAATCAAAAACTGCTATGCCTTGGCAGATGTAACAGCAGCAGGAGACAGTGCAGGCGGCATTGCAGGATATGCTTATAATCTTAGCATAGAAAACTGCTATTACAGCGGCAAGGTGTCCTCAAATGGTAATGCAGGCGGCATTGCAGGAATTGCAAGGAACAGCGAAATCCAAAACTGCGTTTCTCTGGCAGAAAGAGTGACAGGCGTTTGGAAGGTAAACCGCATTGCAGGGAAGAATAGTGCAAAATTAACAGATAATTACGCTTGGAACGGCACAAAGGTAAGCGGCTCTGCTACTCCTGATGGCGCAGACCTCGCCTATACAAACGGAACACTTTCTCCGCAGTTCTCCGCAATTTTCGGCGAGAATAATTCCGCATGGGACTTCACAGACAACGGCTTGCCGATATTGAAAAACACAGGCGGCACGCAGTCCGCATATCTTCCGCCTTATCTGACAGGAGAAGGCTTTTACGGCAAAGGCACAGAGAAAAACCCTTATGAGATTCGCAATGTCAATGATTTGAAGCTGCTGGCGGAAAAGGTAAACGGCGGCGTAACATACAAAGACAAATACTTCAAGCTGACCGCAGATATTGACTTGAAGAATGAACCAAATTGGACACCCATCGGAACAATGCTGGTCGAAGAAGGAAGACCTTTTCAAGGAACATTTGACGGCGGTGGGCATCAGATTGCCAATCTCACAATATCCAACGGCGGACAGTATGGCGGCTTATTCGGCTATACGGAAGGTGCTGTCATCAAAAGCTGTAATGTCACAGGGGAAGTCAATGGATATAACTGTACAGGCGGCATTGTGGGATATGCAAACAATAATACGCATATTTTGAATTGCTCCTTCCAAGGCAATGTGGAGGGAGATGGTGAGGAAAGAGGCGGCATTGTCGGGCATACATCAAGCGGCTGTGAAGTCAGCGGCTGCTTTGTAACAGGGACAGTGACAGGTGATAGGGAGGTAGGCGGTATCGCCGGATCGGGCGTTGGCACAATCAAAAACTGCTACGCCTTGGCAAATGTAACAGCAACTGCAACAGCAACTGCAACAGGAGTCAATGCAGGCGGCATTGCCGGAAAGGCTTACGGTGTCACCATAGAAAATTGCTATTACAGCGGGGAGGTATCCGCAAAAGATTATGCAGGCGGCATTGCAGGATATGTCTCCGGGGCTAAAACAATCAGAAACTGCGTTTCTCTGGCAGAAAGCGTAACAGGCATCGGCTTTGTAAACCGCATTGTGGGGTGTGTAAGACAGAACACAAACTTAATAAACAACCACAGCTACAACAGAACCAAGCTTGTGATTGACGGTAATACAACCTATGCAGATACCGATAATGCAGATACAGCAGTAGGTAAGAATGTTTTCGTTTCCGCAGGCAAGCTTATGACAGATGTGCAGAAGGGCGAAGTATTTGCTTGGACGGGCTTTGATAAAGCTATTTGGGATATTCCCACAGAAGCAGGTAAGCTGCCTTCTTTGCAAAAGGGTACTTATCCCGACCTGCCCGACCTGCCGAGCAAAGACCTTACCATCGACGAAACACCCCAGCACTTCACCACCAGAAATATCGGCAACGGCTTTGTGGTAAAAGTGACTTCTGAGGGAACGCTTAACGAAAGTATTGAATTTACAAAGGAATATCGTCTGCATGATACAACAGGCGAATGGATGAGTGCCGTTCCCAATACCGCAGGGACATACGATGTGAAAATCACCCGTGCGGCAGATGGCGATATCAACCCCTTTGCCTGCGAGATTCTCGAAGGGCTTGTGCTGACGAAAAAGCGCAGCAGCAGTAGCGGCGCAGCAACCCAGACCTATACCGCGCAGTTCGATACAAACGGCGGCAGTGCGGTCGATAAGGTAAAAACGGATAAAAACGGCAAAATCGAAAGACCTGCCGACCCGACAAAAGAGGGCTATATTTTCGTCGGCTGGTATAGCGACAGCAAGCTGACCAAGCCCTTTGATTTCAGCGCAGAGCTGACCGCGAATAGCACGCTTTACGCAAAATGGAAAGAAAATAACGAAATTATCCTCACGATTGGCAGTCAGAAGATTTCTGTTTTCGGCAGAGAAATCAAAAATGACGTTGCCCCGAAAATCGTGAACGATAGAACCATGCTCCCGATTCGTATTGTGGCGGAAAGCCTTGGCGGAACCGTAACATGGAACGGCGAGCTGCAGCGCGTCACCATTCAGAAGGGCGCAGATGTCATTCTCATTACCATTGGCGCAGATACGGCGTATGTCAATGGCACGGCTGTGAAGCTGGATGCCGCGGCATTCGTGGAAAACGGCAGAACCTATCTGCCCCTGCGGTTCATTTCCGAAACCCTTGGCGCACAGGTGGTGTGGAATGAAGCCGAAAAAACAGTAACCATTACAAAATAAAATTTTGACAGATACCCTCTTTGCGAAACGGCAGGGAGGGTATTTTGCCTTTCCCCAAAAGCGTATTTCGGCGCGTTTACCCTTGCGGCGGAGTGAAATAGATGATAAAATGTGATTATAATCACAAGTAAAACGGAAAGAGGGGGACGATTTTGTCACCAAGAGGAAAACAGACGAATGGCTTGCTTACGCAACAGAAAATGCTGCGTGCGGCAGTAGCATTGTTTCTGGAAAGCGGCTACGAAAAAACCACAACGGCAAAAATTGCAAAGGCGGCAGGCATGACACAAAGCTCTTTCTTTCGGGCATTTGCGAGCAAGGAGGCACTGCTGCTGGAACTGGTGCGGCGAATGTTCGGGGGACAGTTTGCCTTGGCGGAGCAGCATAGCGGCATCGAGGACCCGGTGCTTCTGTATGCGGTGGAAACATCGTTGCAGCTGCATATTGCGGAGCTGACAGAGCCGCTGCGTGAGCTGTATGTGGTGGGGTATTCCCTGCCGACCACCTCGGCGTATATCTATCAGAGCATGGCAGGGCGGCTGCAGTCCATTTTCGGGAAATATATGCCCGATTTGGAATTGAAGGATTTCTACGAAATGGAAATTGCATCGGCAAGCATCATGCGGGGCTTCATGGCAATGCCGTGCGATGTTTATTTTACCATGGAAGCGAAAATTTCTCGCTTTCTGGAATGTTCGCTCAAGCTGTACGATGTGCCGCAGGAGCAGAGAAAGGGCGTAATTGCGGCGGTGATGCAAATGGATTTGCGGCGCATGGCAGAGGAAATTATTCAGAAGACAGTGGCACAGGCGGAGGAAGGCTTTGCGGCACTGCCTGCCCTCAAAAAATAAGAGGAAATGCAAAAGAGGTCTGTATCCTTTGGTACAGACCTCTTTTCGCTTATCGGGATTACATATCCTCCAAGCGTCCGTGCTTTTCATATCTGGAAACACGGCTGATTTTATTTTCCTCATCCACGAAAACAACCTTCGGCGGATTCACAGCCGCCTCCTCAGGTGTCATCTGGCAATAGCACATCAGAATGATTTTATCACCCTTCTGCACACAGCGCGCCGCCGCACCGTTCAGGCAAATCATGCCGCTGCCTGCTTCGCCTGCGATGGTGTAGGTTTCAAAGCGTTCTCCGTTGTTGATATCTACAATCTGCACCTTTTCATATTCCAGAATCCCTGCCGCGGCAAGCAAATCGGAATCAACGGTAATGCTGCCGACATAATCCAATTCTGCCTGCACAACGGTTGCTCTGTGGATTTTTCCTTTTAACATATTCAAATTCATAGCGTTTTCTCCTTACCCTTCGTAAATAAAGTTATCAATCAATCTGGTTTTGCCGATATAAACCGCCATGGCAACCAATACGGGAGGCTGCATTTTGCTGACAGGCTCAACGGAAACGGCATCCACTGCTTTTACATAATCAATGCGTGCCAGAGGCTCTTTTTCAATCAATTCCTTCATAGCTGTTGTGATGGCATCTGCGGATGCTTCGCCATCTGCTGCCAGCTTCTGCCCCAGCTTCACTGCCTGACTCAGCACCAGAGCGGCCTTGCGTTCTTCTGCATTCAGGTATGTATTTCTGGAGCTTTTTGCCAGACCGTCTGCTTCACGCACAATAGGGCAGCCGATGATTTCAATATCAAAATTCAAATCACGCACCATGCGGCGAATAACAGAAAGCTGCTGTGCATCCTTCTGCCCGAAATAAGCACGGTCGGGTGCTACGATGTGGAACAGCTTGGAAACAACGGTGCAAACGCCACGGAAGTGAATGGGTCTGCTCTTGCCGCAAAGCTCGCCTGTCAGTCCGCTCATATCCACGAAGGTACACGCATCCTCTGCGTACATTTCGGAGGGTTCGGGGTTGAACAGAAGTGCTGCGCCTGCGTTTTCGCAAAGTGTGGCATCGCGTTCCAAATCTCTGGGGTAGCTTGCCAGATCCTCTGTAGGCCCGAACTGTGTGGGGTTTACAAAGTCACTGACAACAACTCTGTCATTTTCTTTTACTGCTCTGTCGATTAAGCTCTTGTGTCCTTCATGCAGAAAGCCCATTGTGGGAACTAATCCAACGGAAAGCCCCTCGGCTCTCCATGCCTTCACTGCTGCTCTGACTTCTGAGATAGTTTTTACGATTTTCATGGTTTGCCTCCGTATTAGTACAATTTATTGATAATGTCATCTGCGATTTTAAAGGTATGCTCTGCGGCAGGGAAGGTGCCTTCCTTAACCTCTTTGATATAATCCGTAAAGCCCTGCTTCATCACTTCGCCTGCGTTTGCAAAATGCTTTACAAATTTCGGCTTAAAATCGGAGAAAAGCGCAAGCATATCCTGATAAACCAAAACCTGCCCATCGCAGTCCGCACCTGCGCCAATGCCGATGGTAGGGATGGAAACGCTTTCTGTAATCAGCTTTGCCAGCTTTGCAGGGATACATTCCAGAACGATGGCGAAAGCGCCTGCTGCCTCAACTGCCTTTGCTTCTTCAATCAATCTGCGTGCATCTTCTTCGCTCTTACCCTGCACCTTAAAGCCGCCGAAGGCATTGACAGACTGAGGGGTCAGCCCGATGTGTGCCACAACGGGGATAGATGCCTCTGTGATTGCTTTAATCTGGGGACAAACAGACGCGCCGCCCTCCAGCTTGACAGCCTGACATCTGCCCTCCTTCATCAGTCTGCCTGCATTCACAACGGCATCATAAACGGAGGTCTGGTAGCTCATAAAGGGCATATCGCCGACCACGAGTGCATTTTTTGCACCTCTGGTAACAGCGGCGGTGTGGTGAATCATATCCTCCATGGTAACGGAGATGGTATCCTCATAGCCGAGCATAACCATGCCCAAAGAGTCGCCAACCAAAATGGTATTTACGCCACATTCATCCACCAGCTTTGCTGTGGAATAATCATAAGCGGTCAGCATAGTGATTTTGTCTCCGTCCAATTTTTGCTGCTGCAGGGTAGCTACTGTGTTTTTCATTGTTCCAACTCCTTTTCCAAATGCTTGTAATCCTTATGCGGGTGCTTTTGCTGGGCAATTCTGATAAGCTGTTTGGAAAGGGCAGTGTAGGCTGTCAGAATATCCTGACCTACAGTGCTTTCCGCCGCAAATTTCCGTATCTCCTGCAAATGCTTCGATACGGTTTGGGCATCTCCGCGCTCGATGGGGCCTGTGAGTGCATTTACCGCACCCTTTTCTGCCACGCTCTGCGCATTTCCCAGAAGAAGGGGAGATAAAGCCTCTGCTGCCGCCGCTTCGGAAAAGCCGCATTTGACAAGCAGGGCGGTGCCCATATCTGCCAGTGCGACAATCTGGTTGCTGACCATAACTGCGGCTGCATGGTAGAGGGCTTTGCTGTCGGGAGAAATGGCAACTACGGTGTTTCCCATTTCGCTGAACAGTGCTTTTAGCTCCGCAAGATGTGCGTCACTTCCTTCGATGGTAAAGCACGCCTTCCCCAAATCCAGATAGGAGGTTGCTTTGCTGCTGATTGCATACAGGGGATGAATCGAATACCGATAGGCTCCTCTGTTTTCTGCATCAAAAAAAACGGTCGATGGAATCGAACCGCTGCAATGACATATATTTTTATTTTTGATAGGCAGATTACGCATGTCATCCCATATCTCACCGATTGCGCCATCCGGCACAGTGAGAAAAAGGGTATCACTGTCTTTCGTAATTTCTTCTATACTTGTATAGTATCTGCTCTGTGTAAATTCTGCGGCCTCCTTTGCGGAGGCGGGTGTGCGGCTGTAATAACCGCTGATTTCGATGCCGTGCATCGCAAGATATTTACCCAGTGTGAAGCCGACCTTTCCGGCTCCGATAAAACCTGCTCTCATACCTATCACCTTCCTTCACAAAGAAGTGATAAGACAAGATACATCTGCTGCCATTTGTGCCGTTCCGAGGATACAGCCATCCGGCGAATCAAAAAAATAAAATATATAAAATTTGCAGTATAGCTTCTTTCAGAATGCCATCCGTCAGTTAATATAGCACATTTATCCCGATTTGTATAGAGGAAATTGTGAAAGAGTATCAAAAGCCTTTAAAGCGAAAGGGATTGGCTTTGTTTCCGAAGGAAAAAGGAAAAACGGCTCGTATTCGGAGGGAGGCTTCGGAAGAAAACGAACCGTTTTTTGGAGAATTTTCATTGGAAAGGAAAATAGAATTTCAGCGTTTTTGCGGATAGCACCAAAACAAGCAACGGTAAAAAACCATTCCTTGTTTTGCATGTGAAAAATATGAGATAAGAGTTATTTTTAGGGTACCATTCTGTGTGCTACATTCCCAGAGAAACCAGAGGAATGAAGATAAACAATGTCAGAATGGGAATCAAAATCTGTGTGACAGCAATATCAAAGTACACCTCCTTATGTGTCAGCTTACAGATTCCGAGTAACGTGATTTGTGCGCCCTGATGGGGCAGGGTATCCAGTGTACCCGCTGCGATGGCACCGATACGATGCACTGCTTCCAGACTAACGCCCATGCTCTTATAGGTATCTGTCAATGCCGCGAAGGCAACACCCATACCACCGGAGGCGGAGCCGCAAACGCCTGCGCAGATTGCGATGGTTACTGCAACGAATACCAGAGGGGAGATGGAGAGGTTTTGCAGATGGGTAATCAGATAATGGAACCCGTCTGTCTGCTCTACCACGCCGCCGAAGCCGACAACGATCGCAGTGTTCAGGATGGCAGAGCCGGAGTCTGCCGCACCCTTGTTGAATACCTCAATCCAGCTGTTGATATTTGCAACCTTCTTGAACATCAGCACAACCGCTAAGATAATGCCGACGGTTACGGAGGTTTCCACGGGCAGCTTCAGTGCATTGAAGCACAGGATGATTGCCGCAATGGGAATCAGCGCAATGATGGGGTGGGGCAGGTTATCAGAGGAGCGTTCCTCCAATTCCTCTGCGGAAAGCTGCATTTTCAGGCTTGCGTCCTCAAAGAGCTTGCCCTGCGCCGTAAATTTTCTGGCTCTGCATTCCAGCCAAACGAAAATCATCAGGAACTCTGCGGCGGTGGCAATCAGGGAGGGGAGGAAGGCTGCCGTTGCAGTTGTGCCTAAGCTTTTCATGGCGATGGTGTTCTGAATAGAGGGAGAGCCGGGCGCTGTCATGGACCATGTCCAGCAGCCTGCCGAAATTGCCGCAGGAATCAGGCGGCGTGTCAGATTGGCACGCTTGAACATCTGCAAAGCAATGGGGTAAACCACGAAGAATACAACAAAGCCGCTCACACCGCCGAAGGTCAAAAGACCTGTGATACACATAATCATGGGAGCAACAAAGTGGTTGCCGCAGAAGCATCCCATGGTGCGTGCGATGGATTCCGCCGCCCCTGTGAACTGATAGACTGCACCAAAGAGCGCGCCGACAAAGAAAATCAGAAAATACTTCGTGATATAATCCGATGTGGCAGGCATGAAGTGCTGCAGCAGGGTATCCAGAATGGGCATACCGGAAAGCACGATAACAAAGATGGTAACAACCGGTGCCAGAATCAAGGCACTCATTTGTCGAAATGCCAGCACGCCAAAGAGGATGATGGCGATCAGCAAAATCAATACGCTAAAATTCATATTCCCTTCTCCTTTCCTTTATGAAAGCCGATTAACGGAAATTGGGTTTGCGTTTTTCCAGGAACGCCTGCATCCCAACCTGCTTATCCTCAGTTGCGAAGCAAAGCCCAACCAAGTCCTTCTCTACCTCCAAAGCATTCATCAAATCCATATCTGCGCCCTTGTTGATAGAGAGCTTTGCATACTTGATTGCCATTGGGGACACCTTTAAAATATCATCCATCAGTGCCTTTGCTTCATCCAGCAGAGCCTCTGCGGGAACCACTCTGTTTACCAGACCGTAACGCAGGGCTGTCTGTGCATCAATGTGCTTGCCTGTGTAAATCATTTCCTTTGCCAGGCCTGTACCAATCAGACGAGGCAGTCTCTGCCCTGTTCACTTCTGTAGGGCTGCATCTGCACGATGTCTGCGCCTGCAACAAAGCCTCTGCCTTCGCCTGTGATGATAACGCCGTAGATGTCATTTTCTTTGCTTACATAATCGAATACCATCTGCAGCTCATCCAAGGTCTGATTGTTCAGAGCGTTCAGCGCCTTGGGGCGGTTCATAGTAACGATGAGTACATGGTTTTCCAGATCCAGCTTCAGGTTTTCCAGTGCGTTTGTGTTCAGGTTTTTCATAATAAATTCCTCCTTGATGTCTTGTGTTTTGTTTTGTGTTTTTTATTGGTTTTTGTATAGTTTTTATATTTTTTCACGGAAGGAGACAGCTTTTTTTGTACGCCGCTTGCTGATTTTTGGGTACAAAAAGAACACCTGCTGTTTTCGCATTTTTTCACGAAACACCCGATTTCTTCGGGGGACGGAAATCCGCAAAAACAGCCTGCGGTGTCTCTCCCGTTATAAACGTATGAAGTTATCTTTTTTGCAGCTCATATTTTGAAATCTCCTTTTCCTGCAGCACACGCAGCAGCTTTGCCTGCATCCCTAAGGGCATATCCCCGATTTCATCCAGAAAAAGCGTTCCGCCGCTTGCCAGCTCAAATTTTCCCTTTTTGCCGCCCTTTTTCGCCCCTGTGAAAGCACCCTCTTCGTATCCGAACAGCTCACTTTCCAAAAGCTCATTGGGAATGGCGGCACAGTTAATGCTGACCATCGGCTTTTCCCGCTGCTCTCCGTTGTTGTGGATGGCGTTGGCGAAAACCTCCTTGCCTGTGCCCGTTTCGCCTGTCAGCAGAACGGGGAACATGGTCTTGGCGGCTTTATAGCCTGCCTTTTTGACCTCTGCAAAGCGTGGGCTGTTGCCGACGATTTTATCGAAGGAATATTGCGAGCTGTTTCTGCTGCGGTATTCCTCTCTGTAAAATTCATATTCGGAATATTTCCGCATCAGCTTCTTTGCAGAATCCAGAGTTTGCAGTCGGAATTTTACCTGTGCCACGCCTGCAATGACATTGTGGTTTTCGTCATATACGGCGGAGCGGTTTACCAGAAAGATTCTGTCCGAATCATCGTCCGATTTTTCGCTTAGGCGAAGAATGGCGCCTTCCTCTTGGTAGGCATAATTGACAATGTCAATCATTTTTGTATTGGGGATAATCTCTGCAATACTTCTGCCGATGGCATACTCTCTGGTGGTTTTCAGGTATTGGCAGTATTGCTCGTTTATATCTGTAATCACATCATGGTTATCGACAACGACGAAGCCGTCATCGGTCAGCGTCAGTATCTCGTCAAAGATGTATTTTTTCACATCCGCATGAATCTGTTCCTGGGTCACGCTCTCATCATGCTGTGTGGACAATACCACAGCATCCAGGCGGACCGGCTTGTCATTTTCATCATACTCCACGGTTACCTGGCTCTTGCCGTCCGGACGCAGGTACTTAAGCGTACCGTTCTTGCGGACTTCCGTAAGACGCTTAGCCAGCTTGTGGGCCAGGGAAATGGGATACGGCATAAATTCTTCTGTCTCGTTGGAGGCAAAACCGAACATAATGCCCTGAT
>OLQS01001418.1_pt1 | contig 13928 bp, 10 predicted proteins | sample 1672291 | NCBI WGS metagenome assembly OLQS01 (sample SAMEA3136668, study PRJEB25190) | human gut metagenome | biome: human gut; feature: human-associated habitat; material: faeces | place: Austria | collected 2013
GATTCATTTAAAGAGTGAACATATTATCCAGAGAAAAGTTTTAAATAAAGTTGCCTACGATCTCAAAAAGGAGCTGTTTGGAAAGACCTCTGTTTTTATTTCATTTGATGATACGTATGAGTTATCCGCAGCTTATACACTAGAAAGTATCACAAATGATTACTGGGGCAGTATTCTTCATGAAGTAAAGAACATGGGGCGTGTGGAATACAGTCTTCTTGCGAACGGAGAATGGGGATTTGAAGGGAATATTATGACGATTCTCTTAGAAGATTCCTTTCTTGCAAGAGATAAGTCGCGGGTTTTAAAAGAATATATAGAACATCTTTTTTCTCATCGTTTTGGCAAAGAGATTCAGGTTGGGTTCGACTTTACCGATGATGCGAAACAGGCTTTTTATAAGGCGAGAAATCATAAGCTGAATCTGGAAGTGGATATGGTTATGAGCCAGATTAAAAAGGTGGAAAGTGAGAAGAAAGAGAACGGAGAGGAAGAAGGGGAAACGCCAAAAGAAGAAAAGAAGCATTATAATTATTCCGGTAATTTCTTTGAAGAGCGGGCAAGAAGGCAGGAATTTAGCCAGAGAAGACGTTCCAAAGATCCGGATGTTATTTATGGGAAGGATTGTGATGGGGAAGTTGTTCCTTTGGAGGAAATTGTGGACGAGATCGGACAGGTTGTCGTGCGCGGAAAGATTCTGAAGATGGAACTGAGGGAAATCCGAAGAGAGCGCACAATCGTCAGTTTTCATATTACGGACTTTACGGACACGATCGTTGGAAAGATATTTATTGCCAACAACCAGCTCCCGGAATTTTTAGATTTATTTGAAAAAGGAAAGTTTTATAAAGTAAAGGGAATGCCTCGTATGGATACCTTTGAACACGATCTGACCCTTTCTTCTATTTCCGGTATTAAGCCGATTCCTGACTTTACAGAAAAAAGAATGGATAAAAGTCTTGAGAAACGTGTGGAACTGCATCTTCATACCGTAATGAGCGATTTAGACAGTGTAGTTGACATTAAAAAAGTAATCAACCAGGCAAAAGAATGGGGACATCCGGCGATGGCGATTACCGACCATGGCGTATTGCAGGCATTCCCGATCGCAAATCATTGTATCACGATGGACGAACCATTTAAGATTATTTACGGAGTAGAGGGATATTTTGTAAATGATTTAAAAAAGCTTGTTACGAACGATAAAGGACAGACGCTTTTTGATGATTATGTAGTATTTGACTTGGAGACTACCGGTTTTAGCCCACTGCACGATGCGATTATCGAAATTGGTGCGGTGAAGGTAAGTAATGGGGAAATAGCAGACCATTACAGTGTGTTCGTCAATCCACAGCGACCGATTCCTCTGCGGATTACCGAGCTGACAAGTATTGATGATGTGATGGTTGCAGATGCAGGGACGATTGAAGAGATTCTGCCGGAATTTCTGGAATTTTGCGAAGGCTGTAGCCTGGTTGCACATAATGCAGAGTTTGATGTCAGCTTTATTGAAGAGAATGCAAAGCGGCAGGGATTTACGACCGATTTTACGGTGCTTGATACGGTACAGATGGCAAGACTGCTTCTTACGGATCTGAATAAGTTTAAATTAAATACCGTATGTAAGCGTTTAAACATTAAGCAGGAACATCATCACAGAGCAGTGGATGATGCAAGGGTAACGGCAGAAGTCTTTCTTCGTTTTGTGGAAATGCTTGAAGAAAAGGATGTACATACGCTTGCAAAGTTAAATGATATGGGAGCGATGTCCCCGGATCTGATTCGGAAAGCACCGGCATATCATGGAATTATCCTTGTAAAGAATGACATCGGCCGCGTCAATTTGAATCGTTTGGTATCGGCCTCGCATCTTGATTATTTTAACCGTCGTCCGAAAATGCCGGAAAGTCTCATTCAAAAGTACAGAGAAGGGTTGATCTTAGGTTCTGCCTGCGAAGCCGGAGAGTTATTTCAGGCGGTTATTCGGGGAAAGAGCGAAGAAGAATTAGCAGAACTGGTCCGCTTCTATGATTATCTTGAGATTCAGCCGATTGGCAACAACATGTTTATGCTTGAGAGTGATAAATATGATGCAAAAACAGTAGAAGATCTGCAAAATTATAACCGGAAGATCGTGGAACTTGGTGAGCGTTATCACAAACCGGTTGTCGCGACCTGTGATGTACATTTCCTAAATCCAGAAGATGAGCAGTACCGCCGGATTCTTATGGCAGGAAAAGGTTTCTCTGATGCAGATAATCAGGCACCGCTGTATTTTAGAACGACAGAAGAAATGCTAGAAGAGTTTGCATATCTTGGGGAGGCAAAGGCGAAAGAAGTTGTTATTACGAATACGAATAAGATTGCCGATATGATCGAAAAGATATCGCCGGTACATCCGGATAAGTGTCCACCGGTAATTCCAAAGTCTGATGAGACATTAACAAATATTTGTTACGATAAGGCGCATGAAATCTATGGACCAGATCTTCCGGATATCGTAGAAGAACGACTCCAAAGAGAGTTGAATTCCATCATATCCAATGGATTTGCCGTAATGTATATCATCGCGCAGAAGCTTGTGTGGGATTCAAATGACCATGGATACCTGGTAGGTTCAAGAGGTTCGGTAGGTTCCTCTTTCGTAGCGACAATGGCAGGAATCACAGAAGTTAATCCTCTGTCTGCACATTACATTTGCCCGAAATGCCATTATGTAGACTTCGATTCGGATGCGGTAAAGCCATATGCAAAAAAAGGTATGTCCGGATGCGATATGCCTGACCGGGACTGTCCGGTCTGCGGGACACCTTTACAAAAAGAAGGGCATGATATCCCGTTTGAGACCTTCCTTGGATTTAAGGGAAATAAAGAGCCGGATATCGACTTAAACTTCTCAGGAGAATATCAGTCAAAAGCGCATAAATATGTAGAAGTTATTTTTGGAGAAGGGAAAGCCTTTCGTGCCGGAACTATCGGTACACTTGCGGAAAAAACAGCCTATGGATATGTATACAAGTATTTTGAAGAAAGAGATATTCACAAAAGAAGATGTGAGATGGAGCGTTTAGCGGAAGGCTGTACGGGAGTAAAAAGAACAACCGGCCAGCATCCGGGAGGAATTATCGTAGTACCACATGAGTATGACATTTATGACTTTACGGCAATCCAGCACCCGGCAAATGATGTGAATACGGATATTATTACGACACATTTTGAGTACCATTCCATCGATCATAACTTATTAAAGCTTGATATTCTCGGTCATGATGATCCAACAATGATTCGACGGTTAGAAGACTTAACAGGAATGGATGCGACAACGATTCCGCTCGATGATCCGGAAGTTATGTCGCTGTTCCACAGCACCGATATTCTTGGGATCACACCGGAAGATATCGGTGGAATCGAGATGGGTTCCCTTGGTGTACCGGAGTTTGGTACAGAATTCGTTATGCAGATGTTAAAAGATACGAATCCAAAGTGTTTCTCTGATCTGGTACGTATTTCCGGTCTGTCCCATGGTACGGACGTATGGCTTGGCAATGCACAGACATTAATTGAAGAAGGAAAAGCAGAGATTTCTACAGCAATCTGTTGTCGAGACGATATCATGACCTATCTTATCAACATGGGATTAGATAAAGAGCAGTCCTTTACCATCATGGAATCCGTCCGTAAAGGAAAGGGGTTAAAGCCGGAGTGGGAAGAAGAGATGACTTCTCATGGCGTGCCGGACTGGTATATCTGGTCTTGTAAAAAGATTAAATACATGTTTCCGAAGGCACATGCCGCTGCCTACGTTATGATGGGATGGCGTGTAGCGTGGTTTAAAGTACATAAGCCACTGGCATATTATGCCGCCTATTTTGGTATTCGTGCATCCGCATTTTCTTATGAGATCATGTGTAGAGGAAAGGAACGATTAGATATAGCACTTTCAGAACTGCTGAAAACACCGAAAGATCAGCAGACGAAGAAAGACCAGGATACGATTCGTGATGGAAGAATCGCGCAGGAAATGTATGCAAGAGGCTTTACATTCATGCCGATTGACATTTATAAAGCAAAAGCAAGAGAATGTCAGATTATAGACGGTAAGATCATGCCGCCGCTTTCTAGTGTGGAAGGACTTGGCGACAAGGCATGTGAGCAGGTGGAGGAAGCGGCAAAGCATGGACCGTTTACTTCCCTTGAAAACTTTAGAAATCAGGCAAAAGTCAGCAAGACAAACGTAGATAAGATGGTGGAACTTGGCATCCTTACCGGATTACCGGAAACCGATCAGCTTACATTTGATTTCTTTATGACACAAGGTTCCGCATGATCTGAGCATGATCTAATCTGAGGCAAAAGCAATTATACAATGTACTCTCGGAATCTAAATCAAGTGCAAGAAAGACTCCGAGAGTACATTACAAAAAACAGGAGGGAAAAATGAGTTATATTAAAAATGCAGATATTCAGGGAAATGCATGGGTAGCACCCGGTGCATGTGTAGTAGGTAATGTTACATTAGGGGATGAAAGTTCAGTGTGGTACAATGCGGTAATACGTGGAGATATGGCACCGATCGTTGTTGGCTGTGGATCAAATGTACAGGATGGTACAGTTGTTCACGCAGATGCAGGCTTTCCATGTGAGATTGGTAACGGCACCTCAATTGGCCACAATGCGATCATTCATGGCTGTACGATCGGTCATAATACAGTGATCGGAATGGGCGCGATCGTTATGAACGGTGCGAAAATCGGTTCGGACTGTATCATCGGGGCAGGAAGTCTTGTCACACAGGGAACCGTTATTCCTGATGGAATGTTAGCTTTTGGTTCTCCGGCAAAGGTAGTCCGCCCACTGACCGATGAAGAGAAAAAAGAGAACCAGACAAACGGAATCAGCTATATGTTAATGAAAAATATACAAAAAGATTGAAAAAACTTGAAATATGACTAAAGATTGATTTATAATAAGGCAGATATGGCCTTTGACGACTTCTTTCTGGTAAGAGCGTCAGAGCATATAAAAGTGTACTTTTGAATTCTTTCTTGCCTGGAAAGATACAGCAGGAGTACATAAAACTAGAAAGGAGAACATTTTTATTTATGGCGGATACTACAAATGCACAGAAATATAAAGGCTATGACTTAGACCGTAATTCGTCTCATCGACGAAGAAAAAATCAACCATGGTTCTGGAAAGTTTTAGGCATTAGCTTATTACTTACGATCATTATTCTTGCAGGTGTTGTTTTTGGTGTGCTGCATAAAACACATAAGAATGCAAAGCACATGGAAGAAATCAATGCAGCAAATAACATCGAGGCTTTATTAAAAGACCATAAGAACGTAACGATCACAACTTCCTATTCTCATCTGGCAGAAGGTTCAGATTACACAACAACCCGTCAGGTAAGAAAGGATAAGAAAGGCAACTACTTCTCTTACTTTAAGAAAGAAGGAACCGATGCAGATTATAAAGAAGTAATCGCAAATAAAGAATTATACCGTTATAACGATAAGTATGTACAGTATTATGGACTGATCGGAGATGACTACGAGCAGGAATGTGTAAAGAGCATCGAAGACAGCGTTTTCCAGGGAGATACGAAAGACCAGCTGCAGAATGAGAAGGAACGTGATAATACCATCACCTTACAGCTTACAACAAAGGTACAGGCCAGTGATGAGTACGCAACAACGTACGGATTCTCTGTTGGCGATACGATTGAGAAGACGATCACCATGGATAAAAAGACACAGATCATTACTTCTGTAGAAGAAAAGTGTGGAGATGAAGTATTTTACGGATATAACGTAGAATTTGATGGACAGAAGAAAGTTCCGGTATTTTATCAGAAGCTTGAAAAAGAGAAGCGAGTATGTACCGTATACTCCGATTATAACGGAGAGAATAATCAGGAATACACATATAATATTCCTGTAGATGTATACTTTACTGTACTAGATCACGAAGGTTATAAAGTATATGAAGACGAAAATGGTAATAAGGAATTTACGGAGTATCAGATGCAGATACAGAATCCAGAAACCGATCTTTCATTATATGTAAAGACCGCATCATCTAAATAGAAAACAGACAGGATTATGAAGACAAGAAGATTATTTTATGAAGATGTATATATCCAGGAATTTGAGGCGATTGTCCTTTCCTGCGAAGAAAAAGATGGAAAATACCACGTCATTTTAAACGCAACCGCATTTTATCCGGAAGGCGGCGGACAGCCGGCCGATAAAGGAATGATTGACAACATCCCGGTAGCTGATGTGCAGTATATCGACGGGGAACTCTGCCATATCATGGAAAGCCCATTAGAAGAAGGCGCACAGGTCGTCGGAAAGATAGACTGGAACTGGCGCTTTGACCTGATGCAGCAACATTCCGGAGAACACATTGTCAGCGGAATGATCCATGAGAAATACGGCTATGAAAATGTCGGTTTCCATATGGGAGAAGAAATCATCACAATTGATCTTAGCGGAATGCTCACCTGGCAGCAGGTACAGGAAATAGAAAAGAAAGTAAACTATTACATCTGGATGAACCAGCAGGTGAATATTTTCTATCCGGACGAACGCCAGCGCAAGTTTATCCCGTATCGCAGTAAAAAAGAACTAACCGGAGAAATCCGTTTAGTCGAATTCCCGGGAGCGGACCTTTGCGCCTGCTGTGGCTTACATGTCACTCACGCCAGTCAGATTGGACTCGTTAAGATACTTTCCTGCAAAAAGTTCCGGGATGGTGTCCGCATGGAAATGCTTTCCGGAAAACGTGCCTTAGACTATCTGTCCGGCAGTACAGAGCAAAACAGTCAGATTGCGGTCAGTCTTTCTGTAAAGGAGAATGAAACAAAAGAAGCGGTACAGAGATTGCTTGATGAAGTTTATGATCTAAAAGGACAACTGGCACAGGAAAAACAAAAAAGCTTTGAGGCAAAAGCAGCTTCCTTTGCTGGAAAAGGCAATGTACTCCTCATTGAGGATACAATGGAAGCAGCAGAAATCAGAAAGTGCACCGATGCCATTTTAAACACCTGCGGCGGCATAGCAGCCCTCTTTGCCGGCAACGACACAGACGGATATAAATATGCCATTGGTGAACGGAACGGGGACATTAGAGAACTCGTAAAAAAGGTGAACAAAGAATTAAACGGCCGCGGCGGCGGCAAACCATTCTTTGCACAAGGTTCCGTAAAGGCAGCCAGAAAACAAATAAAAGCACTATTTTGCGATTTCATTTCTGAATAGAAAAAAGAGAAAAACGAAAACAGAAAAAACGAAAACAGGAACTCTATCACATGATATATGTAAAGATTGTCACAGCATTAGGAAATGCCGCATCCGTATTTTCAGCATTTTTACCTGCATTGATCTTACATGGATTATGCGGCAGAGTTCTTGTTTTTTGTATGTGAATAAATTCTAAAATTTTAAATAAATAGTGTAACCTTTTTCTTATTTAATTGTTATATAGATGAAAGAAGTCGAAAAGTATCGGAATGAGGGGGTGAGAATCTGGATAAACATTTGTTAGAAGCATTGTATCAGCGATATTATAAAGAATTATATATTTTTGTCTTTTCACTTTGTGCCAGTGAGAGTGTAACAGATGATATTTTGCAGGACACCTTTTTAAAAGCATTACTGACATTGAAGGATTCTCATACCAATATGCGGGCATGGCTTTATATGGTAGCGCGTAATCTTTACTATAACTATTATAACAGGCAGAAGAAGCAGATGACGATCGAATCATCTGATTTTGAGCATGCAGCCATGGAGGTACATACATCAGGAAGAGAAGTCTTAATACAGAGTGATATTCTGGAAGAAGTTCTTCATAAAGAAGAGAAGAAGCAGCTTTTAGAAGCGGTAAGTCAGTTAAAGGGACAGAAAAAGGAAGTAATCCTATTACAGTATTTCGGGGACTTTTCACAGAAGGAGATTGCGGCGATGCTTAAGATCACTCCGGGTAATGTGAAGGTTCTCTCTTACCGGGCGAAGAAGGAACTGAAGGAATATTTAACGAAGGAGGAAGGAAGATGACCTATCGTGAATTATTAGAATTATATAAAGCAGGAGAGCTGGAATTAGAACAGAGAAAGCGGATCGAGAAAGATATCGAGAAGCAGGAAGCAATCAGTGATTATCTCTATGAACAGGAAGGAATTCCCGGTTTGGAAGATGTTTTTAAAGAAGAACAGAACAGCTCTGTTTTTGCAGATGGAAGGCAGACAGAGACAGGGAAAGAGAAAGCAGAAGCTGATGCTCAGGAACAAAAAGCGAGAGATCAGCGAAGGAAGAACAGAAGAAGTATCCAGGAAGAGGATATAGATACAGAATTTATCACAATGATCAATCGTTCCATCAGACGGGCATTTCGAAGATTAGGGTTAACCGTTCTTGCCTTAGCGTTCGCATTAATTCTATTTGTACAGTTCTGCTTTCCGACCATAGTATCCTGTTTCTATTATAATCCAGCGGAAAATATCGGGAATAAGGATTATACGATAAACAAGATGAGTCGTGATATGGCAGTATACTCAGAAGTCTTTCTTCCAGGAAAGAGAAGAGTTTCTGTTGAAGCAGAATCAAAAGGATATGGAAAGTATAATATTACAGTGAACCAGACTTCGAGCTTTACAAGAAACCTGACCGATGTATCCGGAGAGATTGTCCGGGGCAAGCTGAGATATTATGACAATAATATTTTAAAAACACCGGTCAGCAATGCTTTTGCATACAGTAACCTTGTTGGAAAAGAAGAGAATACATTAGAAGAGAATTTACAATGTACCAGAAAGTATTTTCAACTGAAAGAGAACGAAGAAGTCAATATGTGCGCTGCAGGTACGAAAGAACAATCTATAGAATCATTAAAAAATCTGGATTCTCAAAAAATGTATATAGGTTACATATCTCTAGATAAGATCATGTCTTATGCCGATTTCAAAAAGTACGTAGATAAGCAGGATCTTTCAGAAGTATGGTGTGCAGTACAGGTATTAGAAGCACAGAAAGACAAAGAAGATCTTGAAGAGGCTGCCGATTCTTCAAACAAGGACAAAGCAGAGACAGGAGAAGAGTATATAACGGATTTCCTCTCCGGTGCAGCAAATATTGGTTTCTTATGCGTACCATCTTATAATGCAGCCTTCAACTGGGACGATAAAAAGTATCCGGCTCTTCTGCCGGGATGTGAAACAGATCAAATGGATGAACCAGATCACTGGGACAGTGTAGAAAACAATCTTAAAAAAGAAAACTATGCCAGACAGCATTTTGTAAGTCTTCTTAATTATCTGTCAGATCAGAAACAGTTTCTGAAAATGATAGCAGGAGATGATTACTCGCCGGAAGCATTAAAAGAAATGGCATCCTACGTTAAAAAGAATGGTCTTAAAATTATTGATGTATTTCCACCATATCAGCAGCAGCAGATACGGACGCCTTACTAAAACTCAGTAAGCAGAGCGAAGTATATGAAATCTATACCGAAGAACTGAACTAATCATTCCTTTGCCCGCTTTCTATTCATTCGTAAAATCAGAATAGCGTAAAAGCCAGGAAAGAAAATAAAGAGAAATACCTTTACAATTTTTTTTAAGTGCGCTATTATTTCCATGAAAATATTTTACGGAAAGGAACGATATTATGATTAAAAATAAACTGAAAAGAGTGCTTGCAGTAGCATTAGCCGGAATGATGGTAGCAGGTGTTGCGGGATGTTCCAGCAGTAAGGATGCGAAGAAAAACAACACAGCTAAGAGTGAACAGGGAACAGAAGCAACGACAGAAAGTAATGCAAATACAACAGCAGACTACGTAGCATCGAATGTAACACTTCCGGACAACTTTGACAACATGATCTATCCGATCGAAGCTTTAATGGTACAGAAGCTGTCGAAAGGCTATGCATATTACACGAACGACACGAGCGAAGAAGAAGCAGATTCCTTCTGGTTTTCCATGGCAGTTCTCACATCTTTAATGGAAACAGAATCCGCATACGGAGATGGCGTAGAAGAAGACTCCTTCTACTATCTTAAAGAGAACACAACGAATATGTATGCCTCCGCATTATATAACACATACGGAAAGGGCGACATGGAATTCCCTGAAATTTCGGACGGAGATAAATACGCAACCTACGATGATGATAAAGACATGTATGGATTCTTAAAAGGTGATGTAGGAAGCCTCGTTCCATATATCACAGACTGTACAAAGGATGGAAGTGACTATATCATCACAGCAGAACTTCGCGACAAAGATACAGACGAAGTAAGAGGAACTTATCAGGTAACGATCACAGAGACATCATTCGATGGCGATGATAATAACTTCGCTTACTCCGTAACAGATATCACAACAAAGAAAAACAGTTCCTACGGTTTTGACGAAGAAAATACAACAGACAAGAGCGAAGAAGAAAAGAGCACAGAAGAAAGTACCTCTGAAGAAGGAAGCACAACAGAAGCAGACAGCGAAAAAGATACGGACTCTGACTCTGATCCATCAAACAGCAGCTCCGAAAGCATTTCCCAGGATGATGCGTTAAGCCAGGCAAAAGATTACTACGGCAGTGACGCAGAATACTCCTACAAGAAAAAAGTAACCGTAGGTGATAAAGAATATTATGACTTCTCTGTAAAAGGAGACGATATTAGCAGCACAGACGTATTAGTATCCGTAGATGGACAGGATGTCATTGGCGGAACACAAAACGATGACGGCAGCTGGTCATTTGATCAGTAGGGAAGTTTATTTAAGCGACGAAAAGAGAAAAATCCTATAATAGCATCTGCGAAGATAATCGCTGCGTAGAAAGCTGCATCTCGGGAGGAGATGCAGCTTTTACTTGCTCCGACATCGCAGCTGCTATTATAGGTTTTTTCTCTTTTCTGTTCTTAAATAAGTCAGGAGGAGAAGTGGCGAGGGACAGGGGGAAAATGATAGTACAGACACATGAATAACAGTATTTATCTAAAAAATAAATTAATATAATGAAAATATGAGAAAAAACAACATTTTTTAATTAAATTTTGAATATAATAATGATATTCTTTTGATTGGAGGGAGAGATATGCTATTAAAATTCAGAGTAAAGAATTATCGTTCTATAAAGCAAGAGGCGGTATTAGATTTAGAGGCTGTCGGTTTAAATGATCAACGGGAATGTCTTTTAAAACACAAAAGAAAGTCATATCTTCCAGTGATTTCGATATATGGAAAGAATGGTGGAGGAAAGAGTAATCTGATCCGGGCATTTTGGCTTGCAGTTCAGTTTATTCGCAATGCACAGAGGACACAGTACGAGAGTGCGGAGGTTCCAGTCAGACCATTTGAGTTAGATGATATTTCTAAGAAAACACCAACAGAGTTTCATTTTGAATATATAAGTAATGACATTAAATACTGGTATGGTTTCTCGGCTACAAAAGAAAAAATAGTAGCAGAGTATTTATATGCAGCACCGAAAGGACAAAAATCAGAGATATTTACCAGAGAATATCAGAATTTTCATTTCCCATCGAATAAAGAAAAATCGATGAAGGAATTAATAAAGCAGGCAGTTGCGACAAACCAATTATTTTTTGCGATATCGTGTGTTATGAATTACGAACCATGTATTAAAGCAATGCAGTGGTTTAGAAAAGAAATATTTTTTTCCAGAGATTATTCTGATTTGGGACAAAATATTCTTTCACATAGGGAAGATAAAGAATTATTGCAATCTATTATTCAAATAGCAAAAGTTGCAGATTTTGGTATTAGTGATATGAAGTTTGAGATTAATAATACAGAAATCAGTAATCTGGAAGAACTCCCGGAGTTTGTTACGGAACAGCAAAGACAGGAAATAGAGAAGGCAATAGAGCAATTTAGAAAAAGTTTATCAGCAGATGCAGAAAGTTCAGAGGGTATTTTGCAATTTAATGAGTTAAAAGCTACATCATATCACAAAGGAAAAGACAGTCAGGGAAATATTCAGGAGTATGCCTTACCATTATCAGAAGAATCAGATGGAACAATTCGTCTCATGTCAAGAGCGGCAGCAATACAAGATACACTAAAGGTTGGCGGTGTGTTAATTGTAGATGAGATTGAGAATAGACTACATCCCTTATTAGTGCAGTACATTATAGAAAAATTCCAGAATCAATCTGATGGACAGAGAGCACAGCTAATATTTACTACAAACAGTACAGATATTATGAACAGAGGAATGTTGAGAAGGGATCAATATTATTTTGTAGACAAAGACAATATGACAGGAGAGTCGGAACTGTATTCATTAGCAGATTTTTCAGTGCGCCTGGAAGAAAATATAGCAAAAGCATATCTTCTTGGAAAGTATGGAGCAGTACCATATATAGATGAGGAGTAAACATGGCAAGAAAGATTAATTAAAAAAGGGATTTACTTTGATGTAAAGTCGGAAGTTGATGAGATATGGCTTGTTTTTGATACAGAAGATGAATTGAAGGGGAAATGGAATGAATATTATTCTATTATTAAAAAGTTACGGAAGTTAAATTCACAGATAAAAGTGAGGTTATTGATGACAAGAGGATGCATAGAATATTATTTTTTATTACATTACGAGAAATGTGCTCCAGCGATTCATATACCTGCAGATAAAGATAAAGTTATTGAGCTTTTGAAGAAGCAATGTCCTAAATATAAAAAAGGAGACAAAAGGATATTAAGACATTCTTATTGTGAGATGCGTATCATTTCACACCTGGTATAAAATCGTATACCGGCAGCTGTAGATCAGAGGCTGGTATACGATTTTTTTTACATTTTCTTGTAAAATGCGAGGTCTTCGTATAAAATAGAGTATACGGTCCGAGGTGAAATGGTGATTTTGATCGGATCAGGAAGTCTATAGGAAGGGAATGGATACGAGGGGGTATGTGTGTGATTTCAGATGAGATGGCTTACAGAGAGTACTTAGAGGGAAGGGAAGAAAGTGCGGACATACTGGTTGACCGATATGGAGATGCACTTACTTATTATATAAATGGCTATATTCACGATATCCATGAGTCGGAGGATTTGATGATCGAGGCGTTTGCGAGGGTTTTTGCGAAGGAGCGTCCGATTAATGGAAAGGGGAGTTTTCGAGCTTATCTTTATAAAACAGCGAGAAATCTGACGATTCGTCACACACAAAAACATAAGTTGTGGTTTTTGCATTTGGATGAGGTGGATTTTGAATTGCCAAGTGAAGAACTGGTGGAGACAAGGCTTTTGCAAAATGAGAGGGAGAAGTGTCTTTATGAGGCGATGGCGAAGTTGAAGACAGAGTACAGAGAGGCGTTATATCTTGTGAGTATAGAAGGGATGAGTTATAGTGAGGCTGGAAAGATTCTTGGAAAGAGTGAACAGCAGGTGACGAATCTGGTACATAGAGGAAAGAAGAGTTTGCGGAAGATTTTAGAGCAGGGAGGGTTTTCATATGCGGACGAATAAAGAGCGTCAGCAATTAATTTATAGAAGAACACAGGAGCTTCGTAGTAAGGAAAGACGTAAGAAGCAGTGTATGTTCAGTGTGTGTGGTGTAGCGTTATGTCTGATGCTTGTTATCGGAATAGGAAGTTTCATGCCGGGAGTAGTGAAGCAGGCTTCTGCAGGCAATATTGATTATACGATGGGAACAGCGAGTATGTTGGGACATTATGAGGCATTGGGATATATTTGTATGGGCGTGTTAGCATTTGCGCTTGGCGTATGTGTGACGGTATTGTTGTATCGTTTGCGAAGGGTTGAGGAACATAAGCGTAGAACGAAGGAATATCAGCACAGAATGGAAACAGACGGACAGCCTGAGAAGAAAAAACAACAAGAAGAACATCTTCGAGTACAGCAAGAACAGCAACGGGGCTAAGGACTACATGGCTC
>OLQS01001421.1_pt1 | contig 13910 bp, 8 predicted proteins | sample 1672291 | NCBI WGS metagenome assembly OLQS01 (sample SAMEA3136668, study PRJEB25190) | human gut metagenome | biome: human gut; feature: human-associated habitat; material: faeces | place: Austria | collected 2013
TTAAGGGGTATTAAGGGCTTGCTGCCAGCAATGGCGGCCGGCCTTTTTGTTTTCCTTTCTGCCTGCAACCTCCGTACAGGTGGGGGTGAAATTGCACAATGGAAAATGCTAAAGATATGGCGCAACATACTTATGACAATGAAGCTGTTCAGGAGTTATTGGGGCCCAGGGCTTATTTGTTTCTATGCTCATATCAATCATGGCTATAGAATTATTAAAGGGATTATCAAAAATAGATGCCATTAAAATAAAGATGCCTGATTCAGTACCAACAGGAATAGCACGTTCATTCAATATTTTAATTCCAATTTTTATTATTATTGCATTGTTTGCTATTTGTGGATGTTTATTCGAATCGTTCACTGGTAATTACTTAAATGTATGGATTTATAACATTATTCAAATTCCATTACAAGCATTAGCAAATACAACGATTGGAATCGTGGTATTATCTCTTGTCAATCAACTATTTTGGTTTCTTGGAATTCATGGAGGAATGGTTATCGAAGGGATTAGAGGTCCATTATCAGCTGCTGGATTGGCAGATAATATTGCTGCGGTTTCAGCAGGACATGTTGCAACAAATATTTTAACAAGGGGATTTTGGACAAGTTTTGTTGTTGTAGGCGGTGGTGGAATCACACTGTCATTATTAATAGCTATATTATTATTTTCAAGACGTGAAGATCATAAAGCAATTGCTAAATTTTCAATTGTTCCAGGTATTTGTGGTATTAATGAACCGGTAGTTTTTGGCTTACCATTAGTATTAAATCCAATTTTTGCTATTCCGTTTATTTGTAACTCTGCGATTGCTGCGTTAATTGCTATTTTTGCGACTAATATAGGCTTTTTGACATGTGGCATTGTGGATTGCCCTCCTGGGTTACCGATTTTTATTACAGGGTTTATAAGCTATGGATTACATGGAATTATTATCCAGGCAATCATTTTAGTTGTAACTTTCTTTGTCTGGGTTCCGTTTGTTTCAGTATCAAATAAACAGGCGGCAATTGAAGATGCAACAGAAAAGCATTAATATGTGCAATTGTCCTACAGCCAGCAGATGGATAAAATTTGCCAATTCATTACGTCTTCGTCTAGCTATGCGCGTATCTAATGTAAATAAGACACTTGCTACCAGTGAAGCCCGAAAAGCATTAGAAAACTCTTATGGTGTCATAGAATCTTCTGATGAAAACATACAAATCTCCGGTAAGGGGTATCAAAACCCGTTAGCAGGTGTTGCCGGTTGGGGAGAAACCTATATGGGAGCAACAATAGCTTCTGTCCTAAACGGTTATGAAGATCCACGCATCAGTATATATTATAATCCGGCGACATTGGCAGAGCATACAGAGGAATATCTAGGAGTACCTCAAGGAGTATATGCCAAGGACGGTGACCCCAATTATTACCAAAGCTATTCCTTTATCAACACCCAAACAATCACAGCATCCACACCCGCCGTTCTTCTGACAGCAGCAGAAACTTGGTTCTTACGTGCCGAAGCATCTTTACGAGGTATCAATCCGAAAAACGAAAGCGCAAAGCAATGTTATGAAACCGGTGTCCAAACTTCATTCAGCCAATGGGGTGCCGGAGATGCAAGCCTATATCTGACAAGTAAAGGTAAACCGACAGATTACATTAATTACGCAGCAGGCCCCGGAAAAGACATGAAAGCATTAATAACCATCACTCCCAATTTTGACGATGCAGTTAATCAAGAAGAACAACTTGAAAAAATTATCACTCAAAAATGGATTGCTTGCTGGCCAGAAGGCATGGAAGCATGGGCAGAACAGCGCCGTACCGGATATCCGAAATTATTCAAAGTACAAACCAACAACAGCAATGGTACAATTGATACAGACATCATGATTCGCCGCCTCCCCTTCTCACAAGATGATGCCAAAAAAGATCCTGAGCAGTATAAAAATCTGTGTACGGCTCTTGGTGGTGCAGACAATGGCGGTACACGGCTATGGTGGGACACAGGTAAAAACAACTTTTAATTCATATTTCAGTAACAACTATTATTTATAAGAGAGATTTTTAAATGTTTCACTTAATCAAGGTATTAGCATAAGGCAAAAAGATTTCATAAGACGGGGAGCGTGATGTTTCCCGTCTTTTTCTATTTTTCATACGGCATTCTATTTTATTTTTCTATCTTTGTTCAAGCTATGAAATAACATACCTATACAGCAAACTTTTTCCGGATATTCATCGTTTAACTGAAAAAAATATATGAAAAAGTTTCTAAGTAATACTATCGTACAACTGCTTATTGCCGTAATTATCGGACTGTTGGCAGGCTTTGTTGTTAATGACGCAGTGCTGGAAGTCGTTATCTGTATAAAGCACATCACGGGACAGATTATATTTTTCCTGGTTCCCCTTATTATTCTGGGATTCATAGCCCCCTCTATTGCCCATTTGCGCAGCAATGCATCAAAGATGCTTTTATTCGCTTTCGGCATAGCCTACCTATCATCTATCGGAGCCTCTTTTTTCGGAGCAGCCGTAGGTTACAATGTGATTCCTTTTCTGCATATAGCCGATGATGCCAATACACTGAAAGCATTGCCGGAAAATTTACTAAAAATAGATATTCCACCGGTCATGAATGTTATGACGGCCCTTGTACTGGCAGCTTTGATAGGACTTGCTACTGCTTGGGTTAAATCGGATGAAATATCAAAACTACTGGATACTTTTCAAAAGATGGTACTTGAATTGGTGAAAAGAGTACTGCTTCCCGTACTTCCCGTATTTATTGCCGCTAACTTCTGCATTCTTAGCTATCAGGGAGCTGTTACGAAGCAGTTACCGGTATTCCTCTCCGTATTGATAGTTGTTATTGTTTGTCATTTCATCTGGCTGTCATTGCTTTATTTCATTGCAGCTGTTTACTCAAGAAAAAATAGTTGGCAGGTATTGAAATACTATGGTCCTGCTTACCTCACAGCATTAGGTACAATGTCTTCAGCAGCTACGCTGGGAGTGGCGTTGGAATGTGCCCGCAAAAGCCCTATCCTTCGAAAAGAAATCAGTGATGTGACGATACCTTTATTCGCCAATATACACCTATGCGGCTCTATCCTGACAGAAACCGTATTTGTACTCACTGTATCCCAAATGCTTTATGGAAGTATGCCCAGTATATTACAAATTACTTTATTCATCCTGTTATTAGGATTATTCGCCATCGGTGCACCGGGAGTACCGGGGGGAACAGTACTTGCCTCTTTAGGGCTAATCATCTCTGTTCTTCACTTTAATGAAGCCGGAACGGCATTACTACTTACGATTTTTGCATTACAGGACAGTTTCGGAACAGCTTGTAATATTACCGGAGATGGGGCACTAACGCTTATTACAGATACTTTCGAAAAAAAGATAGCTTCGAAGCCGAAGGCTTTTAAATAAAGGCTCTCTAATAACTATCTTTTTACTTAAGGGTTTTGTAAAGTTACTTTTTTTTGATATTATTGCAAATATTCTCAACCCATACTAACCACAAATCAAAAATAGATACTATGAAACGAAAAACACTTAAAAGAAAATTTCTATTGTTGGCATTTTAGTTTTTGTCAGTATGATAGTTTATTCATGTTGGCAAGATGAATGGTCCTCCAATGTAACTGATGAAGTTATTTTTGACAGCAATAAAGAATTGACCATTGCTAAAGCAGAACAATGGTATAATGCCACCAATCCCTCAGCTACTACAGTTAGATCCTTAAGTGCTGACGGGCGAATTCTAGCAAAGCCTAATTGGAACAAGGCTAAAGAAAGTAGAAAAGGAGATTTAGAGGTAGTTGAAACGACTCTAATGACAAGCGGTAGTACATTTTTTATGGATAACGAGACAAAAGAAAAATATGAACTACAAGATGATTTGGATAAAATATATAATGTAGCACGCATGGTAATATTGAAGAATCTAGAAACAGGTGAGATTTACAACTTCATCATGGTATTCATAGTACTTATGATTATTTGATGCATACCACCTCCTTTGAAAACAATTCTTATTTACATCGTGAAGCTGATTTTGATGGAAAAGTTTTATTCTACAATTTCAATTATGGATTGGTAAATGGTTGGAAATATGAATCAGGGAAAATAACAGCCTCCATTTTTCCGGGAACAGAGGAAGGATACCGTATGAGTTTGCAAAGAGGAAGAGGACAATCCGTATGTAATACGGAAATAGACTGGATGGAAAAGCTTATCATATCTATTCTTCGGAAGAGAATCTAACCTTGCAAATTGCCGAGCTGACTGATGACTATCAAGGACATTCCGGAAAATATATCCGTCTCTTCCCGGGAGGGCATAATGAAGCTCCGGCACTATTCAAACATGACGGTACGTATTGGATGATTACTTCCGGCTGTACGGGATGGGAGCCCAATGAGGCACGTTTGTTTTCAGCATCCTCCATCTGGGGACCGTGGAAACAGCATCTGCATCCTTTTATAGGTAAGGGGGCTGAAAAGACTTTCGGCGGTCAAAGTACCTTTGTCATTTCTACTCTGGAAAATAGATTTGTCTTTATGGCTGATGTCTGGAAGCCGGAGAGTTTGATGTATTCAAAGTATATCTGGCTGCCGATTGGTTTTGATGATACTGGTAAACCGGTTATCGAATGGAAAGAAAGTTGGAATCCTTGCTGATATATTTGAGAAAAAAGGAAAGGAACTTGCCCCGTTATCGCGGCAAGCTCCTTTTTTTATGGATAAATCTGTCCGGCTTAATAGTTGAAAGCCTTGGATTTTACGTAAACCTTGAAGTCTTTGATTCCACCCGGTACCTCGCTCTCCATTCTGGGAAGATATTGTATGCCAGTCAGTGTGCGGGTACTGCCCAAATCAATCACGACTGCATGCGGGTATGGAGTACCTTTTGTCGTGCTCCAGTAGGTTGATTCCTGGAGGTCGAAGAGTTTGTCTGCAGAACAGTTGACACGGGATACGTCTTCGCTGTCGGCATAATTGACAATCCAGGGCTCGCGTGACAGGCGTTCTCCATTCTCATCCAGCAGGTACATTTCGGCAATGCAAGCCAAGTCTTTCCCGTCTTGGGAACTTAGTGCTTCCAGGCAGACGTAACGTCCGGTGACGGGTTGGCCGAATTTGCGTTCCTGCCAGCCGTTGCCGGAATTGAAGCTGCCGGAGAGGACGGGCTGCTCACCGGACAAGTCGAGGCTCTCGCCCTCATTGCGGTGCGTCAGCGGTTTGGTGACGAGCAACTGGTCCAGCAATGGCTCGCTCAGTCCTTCGGACTTAACTTCTTTGGGACCGATGATGTCGAAGACAATCACTTCATTCTCACCTTTCTTCAACCAGCATCCCGGGATGTAGAGGGTCTGTTGCGGGCCGATTTCCCAAATGCGTCCCATGGCGTGCCCGTTGACGTAGACAAGTCCCTTGCCCCAAGTCTCGAAGTTTAGGAATGTGTCGCTGGGCTTGTTCACCTTAAAGGTGGCACGGTAGCAACCCGGAATGCGTTGTCCTAACTCATCTTTCAGTGAGCCGATGGGCTGGAACTTCATGTTCTTATAGAAATCGTATGTATCTTCGAGATTATAGACTTCCCAATCCTTCAGGTTGCAGGTGAAAGGACGGCCGTCGATGTCTACGGTAAGTTCTACGCTTTGGGTGATACCCTTGAAGTCCTTGATGGCACGTCCAAAGTTGATGCGGCCCATGGCTTCTACCAGAATGTCGAGGCGTGCACCTTTGGGGCAGGCGGGGAATTCCAGTTGCTTTTCACCGTTGCGGCGGTCCAGTTTGCCGATGTATTTGCCATCCAGGAAAACTTGGGCATAATCGTGCGCATCGTTCACAGTGAGCAGGGACGGGGTTTTCATCTCGGGCAGTGTGGTGCGGTAGAGAATACTTCCGAATCCCTGGTTATATTCCTCCATGGTACGGATATTGCGGTCTTTCTTGGCAGCAGGAAGATTGTCGAACAAAGGAGCCATCTCTGTAAATTGGAAAGACGGAATACGGATGGGCTTGATTAAAGCGGGAACTTTAGCCTGCTTCTCGCCGTTCATGTATTTGGACAATGCTTTTCGCAATTCCCAGTATTTGGGAGTGGTCTGTCCCGATTCGCTGATGGGGGCGTCGTAGTCGTAAGAGGTTACGTCAGGGGCGAATCCGGGTGAGTTGGCTCCTGCCCAGTGTCCCCAGTTGGTCCCTCCGTGGGTCATGTAGAGGCTGAAGGAGATGCCTTTGGACAACATCTCGTCAATGCCAGCAATCATGTCGGCAGCCGGACGGGTTTCGTGGTTGGCTCCCCACTTGTCGAACCAGCCGCTCCAGAATTCGGAGCACATCAGCGGGCTATCAGGACGGAGTTTCTTCAGCGGTGCAAACTGTTGGTCGATGTTGGCTCCTGTACCGAAGTTCATGGTCCATACCAGGTCGTGGAGTCCGTTCTTGGTGAAGTTGGACGCCCAGTCGCATTGGAACAGTGCTACGCCGGGGTAGTTGGCGCGTACGATGTCGCGGATTTGCGATACGTAGCCTTTGTCTTCCCCGTAGGAGCCGTATTCGTTCTCTACTTGTACCATGATGATGGGACCTCCGTTCTGTATGGTCATACCGGCTACCTGCTCGGCAACGGCTTTTTCGAAGATACCTACACGCTCCATAAAGTAGGGGTCGGATTCGCGCAGGCGGATATCTTTTTTCTTGAGTAACCACCAGGGCAGTCCGCCCATTTCCCATTCGGCACAGACATACGGTCCCGGGCGCAGGATGACATACATGTCGTTCTGCTGGCATAGGCGGCAGAATTCCGCCAGGTCATTCTGTCCGGTGAAGTCGAACACTCCCGGCTGAGACTCGTGGGAGTTCCAGAATACATAAAGGCAGATGGTGTTCATGCCCAGTGCCTTGCATAGCTTGATGCGTTGGTCCCAATAGGCTTTGGGGATACGTGGATAGTGCAGCTCTGCGGCTTTGATGACAAACGGCTTGCCATTCAATAGGAATGTTCCTTTGCCGGCAGAGAAGTCGCCTTGTTCTTCCCATTGGGTACGCGGGTCCCAGCTGTCGCGCCAGGGTATCGTGATTGTGCCGTCCTTGCCGAATTCAAGCGGGAGCCATACGTAGCGTGAGCCCTCAAGGTTTTTCTTTTTCCAGCGGTCGAACATGGCAATGTAGGCATTTCCTTTTCCGTATACTTGCTGCACGTAAGTGCTTTGTGCATAGAAGGTCTTATCTGCATCAGGACCGGTACACGGATTGCCGATGGTAGTCCATTGCCCCATGATGGAGTCGGCCACAGCCAGTTCGGCAACATTGGGATCCCAGCCGGTACAACCGGAAGAGAGCATATAGTACTTGCCGTTATACTTGAATACGGCGGGTGCTTCGCGGCTTTGCTTCACGAAATTGCGTGTATAGCGACCAGTGGGCTTCAGGTAGTCATCCGTTAGTTCGCTTATATATAAGGTAGCGTTGTTTTCCGACGAGTAGAACTGATATGCCTTGCCGTTATCATCAACGAACACTGTTTGGTCGCGGCTCATCGCACCGTTGGGACGGAAGCTGCCTACATAGGTGAATGTCCCGGTAGGAGAATCGCTGACCGCTACGCCGGCACATGCCTTACTGTAGTCGGCGCTTTCCACATGCGCCCACATGACGAATTTCTTTGTCTTTTCGTTGTAAATCACTTTGGGACGTTCCAACACCTTGCTGGGGTGCAGGTCGTGTTTCTTGTCATCTTTCACGGCAGGAAGTACAATACCCTCGAACTTCCAGTTCAGCAGGTCTTTTGAAGAGTAGCAGCTGACACCGGTTACGTCGGTGCGGTAGCATTCCCACGTAGCCCATTCGGGCAGGATGGTTTCCCCTTTTTTGTATTCGCCATACCAATAGTAGGTCCCTTCGTGGTAAAGAAGGCCGCCGCCATGGGCGTTGATGGGATTGCCGTCGGTGTCTTTCCATACTTCCCCGGGTATGATTGCGGCATTTTTCGTTTGTGCTTTTGTTTTTGCAGATGGCAGGCAGCAAAGGCAGGCCAGCAATGCAAAACTCCAAATAATTTTCCTTTTCATTTAAGAATTCGGTATTAGATAATTAATAAATCGTTTATGTTTTGGGCAAAGATATGCGAAAGTTGAGAAATGGAGGGTATGTAAATGTGTCAAAAAGGAGAGATTATAGCTCTAATCTCTCCTTTTTGTGATGTTTTTCGGTCTTTTCTATTTGGTTTGTACTTGTTTCATCACCCGGAGGAAATTTCCACCCCATATCTTGGCGATGTCTGTTTCTGTAAATCCATGTTCCAGCAGACGGACGGTGATATTGATGAAATCATTGTCCCCATTGCATCCTTTGACCCCGCCTCCACCGTCGAAGTCCGAGCCAATGCCCACGTGGTCTATGCCTGCCACTTCAACCATGTGTAGCAGGTGTTTCATGAAGTCCGTAAGGTTGGTTTTCTTGGCATCCGGGTTCAGAAACTCGTCTACCAGGCAGGCTTGAGCCACACCGCCATGTGCGGCAAGGGCGCGTAGCTGTTCGTCGGTCAGATTTCGGTCGTGTCTGTAGATGGCGCTTGCAGAGGAGTGGGAGGCTATGACCGGTGCTTTTGAATATTTCAGTACATCCCAGAAGGTGCTTTCGGCTGCATGGGAAAGGTCTATCATTATTCCCAGCCGGTTCATTTCTTTCACCACTTTTCTACCGTAAGGACTTAAGCCGTTCCAACGGGCAGTCGTGTCCGAAGAACTGTCGCAGATGTCATTGTTGCGGGTGTGGCAAAGGGTGATGTAGGTAACGCCTGCATCATGGAAACGGGTGATATTCTTCAAATCCTTGCCGATGCCGTATCCGTTTTCGATGCCAATATAAAAGGCTTTCTTTCCTTCGGTCTTGAGCCTGGACAAATCATCGGGCGTGCGGGCTATGGCACATTGTTCCCCGTTCATCTCCACTTGTCGGTAGATGTGGCGTATCAACTCATCCACTCGGTCAATGGCTTTCAGACTGTTCTCTTCATCGCACGGGCCTTGACGCACCCAGCATGCCAGGTATTGTCCATCCAATTTTCCTTCTCGCATCTTGGGCAGGCAAACCTGCGTTTTTTCGCGCGTACCTATATTATAGGAAACGTCAAAATCAAGTGGGGTGTCTGTATGCGTGTCGAGGGAGAGGATGCGGCGATGAATCTCTTTGGCATGCCGGTAGGTAGCTGCCTTTTGAACCAGAAAATAGAAGAATCTGGCAGAGATGCTGTCGCCTGCCGTAGCCAGAGCTTCGGGATGGAATTGCACACCCCATATCGGATATTCGTGGGAAGACTCTATAGCTTCGGGAATACTGTCTGACGACCAACCCGTTACGCTGAATCCCGGGGCAACTTGCTTGACCGCCTGGTGATGGTGAGTATTGGTGAAAAGTTGTGTCTGTCCGGTTATGGATGCCATGGCAGAACCGGGAGTGAGGTGGACGGTATGAGTTGGTACACTGCTCGGCTCCTGCTGTTGGTGGTGGACAGTGGTGTCGGGATGCTGGGTAGGGATATCCTGATAAAGGGTTCCGCCGAAAGCTACATTGATTAACTGTTCTCCCCGGCAGATGCCAAACATCGGAATGTTACGCCGGGCAGCCAGGCGGATGAGTGCCATGTCGTATACATCACGCAGGGAGTCCACCTCTCCCAGCTGTTCGATGGGCGATTCATTGAAATAGGAAGGGTGGATGTCTCCTCCTCCTATCAGAATGATACCGTCCAGCCGGTTGGCAATGTCTGTCAAGACAAGGCTATCGGTAGTGATGGGAATCAGTATAGGTGTTCCGCCTGCCTGGATTACAGACTCGGTATACGTTATCTGTGTGGATGAGCTTCGGCCCGGATGTGAGCAGGAAATGCCGATGAGAGGGGCTTCCCTGGTTGTTTTTTGGTTGGACTGTCCCATTGCCAAATATGGACATAGGACGAGCAGTGCTGTTAACAGTAGTTTGTTCATGGTTTTCGGGGGGATTCTTTTTCCTGCAAAGTTATAAGAAATATTTAAGCCGTCCAAGAAGTTGGATGACTTGTGAATTCGGGCAGTTTATTGGCAGAAGAACATTATATTCTTTGTTGGTGGAGGAAGTGTGTTATATAACATGCTTCCCGATGTTGCTTTTCTTTGAATTAATGCCTAATTTGCGCCTCACAAAAAGTTAACGGCATCATCGTATGTCAGGTTATTCACTTAAAATCTTAATATATCATGAAAGTATATCAGACGAATGAAATTAAGAACATTGCCCTCCTTGGCAATGACGGCTCGGGTAAAACCACTCTCACGGAAGCGCTGCTCTTTGAGAGTGGTATTATAAAACGTCGCGGCAGGATTACTGCCAAGAATACAGTCAGCGATTACTTCCCGGTGGAGCAGGAATACGGCTATTCTGTGTTTTCCACCGTTTTCCATGTGGAGTGGAACGGCAAGAAACTGAATATCATTGACTGCCCGGGTAGTGATGACTTTGTAGGGGCTGCCATGACGGCGCTCAACGTTACAGATACTGCCATTCTGCTGCTGAACGGGCAATACGGTCCCGAGGTAGGTACGCAGAACCATTTCCGCTACACCGAGAAACTGGGCAAACCGGTTATTTTCCTGGTAAACCAGCTCGATAATGAAAAGTGCGATTATGATATGGTGCTTGAGCAGTTGCAAACCATATACGGTCCGAAGGTGGTGCCCGTGCAATATCCGCTGGCTACCGGACCGAACTTCAATTCGTTGATCGATGTACTTTTGATGAAAAAATATTCGTGGGGACCCGAAGGTGGCGCTCCCATTATTGAAGAAATTCCGGCCGAAGAAATGGAAAAGGCTACAGAACTGCACAAGGCTTTGGTAGAAGCTGCAGCCGAACATGACGAAGGCCTGATGGAAAAATTCTTTGAGCAGGACTCTTTGACAGAAGACGAAATGCGCGAAGGTATCCGCAAGGGACTGGCTTCACGAGGTATGTTCCCGGTATTCTGCGTCTGTGCCGGCAAGGATATGGGTGTACGCCGTCTGATGGAGTTCCTGGGTAATGTGGTGCCGTTTGTGGACGAAATGCCACCGGTGCACAATACACGCGGTGAGGTGGTGAAGCCGGATTCTAACGGACCGACTTCCTTGTATTTCTTCAAGACTGCCGTTGAGCCGCATATCGGTGATGTTCAATACTTCAAGGTTATGAGTGGTAAAGTGCACGAAGGTGATGATTTTACCAATGCAGACCGCGGTTCCAAGGAACGCATCGCGCAGATTTATGCTTGTGCCGGTGCCAACCGTATCAAGGTAGAGGAAATGGTAGCCGGTGACATCGGCTGTACAGTGAAACTGAAGGATGTACATACCGGCAATACATTGAACGGTAAGGGCTCTGAAAACCGTTTCAACTTCATTAAATATCCGAACTCCAAATACTCACGTGCTATCAAGCCGTTGAACGAGTCGGATACAGAAAAGATGATGGTTGCTTTGAACCGTATGCGAGAGGAAGACCCGACGTGGGTGATAGACCAGTCTAAAGAATTGCGTCAGACTATTGTACACGGACAAGGTGAATTCCATTTGCGTACCTTGAAGTGGCGTCTGGAAAACAATGAAAAACTGCAAATCAAGTTTGAAGAACCGAGAATACCGTATCGCGAAACGATTACCAAAGCTGCCCGTGCGGATTATCGCCATAAGAAGCAGTCGGGTGGTGCAGGCCAGTTCGGTGAAGTTCATCTGATTGTTGAGCCTTACTACGAAGGCATGCCGTTGCCCGAAACCTATAAATTCAATGGTCAGGAGTTCAAGATGAACGTCAAGGGTACCGAAGAAGTTCCATTGGAATGGGGTGGCAAGCTGGTATTCGTCAATAGTATTGTGGGTGGTTCCATTGATGCACGTTTCATGCCGGCCATCTTGAAGGGTATCATGTCACGTATGGAGCAGGGACCGTTGACTGGTTCGTATGCTCGCGATGTACGTGTCATCGTATATGACGGAAAAATGCATCCGGTTGACTCCAATGAAATCTCCTTTATGCTGGCGGGACGGAATGCGTTCAGCGAAGCGTTCAAGAATGCAGGCCCGAAGATTCTAGAACCCATTTATGACGTGGAAGTATTTGTTCCGTCGGACAAGATGGGTGATGTGATGGGGGACTTGCAGGGACGCCGTGCCATGATTATGGGTATGAGCAGCGAGGCCGGTTACGAAAAACTGAGTGCTAAGGTGCCTTTGAAGGAAATGTCATCCTACTCTACGGCACTTAGCTCACTGACCGGTGGACGTGCTTCGTTCATCATGAAGTTTGCCAGCTATGAACTCGTTCCGAGTGATGTGCAGGATAAACTGATTAAGGAATTTGAGGCAAAGCAAGCTGAAGAATGATTTTCAGGGGTTGGTAGTTTGGCTGTTGTAACTACCGGCTGCTAATATAACAATTGTTAAAGCCGTTGTTACTTCATGGCAAGTAATAACGGCTTTTTTCATTAACGTAGATTAAGAACATGCAGAATTGTGAATTGAATGATTAATTTTTTATTAAATTTGCAAACCAAAGGCTTGTGTTTTTGTTATAATGCTCATAATACAACCTAAAAAATGGTCTTCGGTTAATTTACGAGAACGTCCGGTTAAATCAGGTTAATTGGTTAGGAGTGTTAATTAGGGAGTGTTAATTTTGTGACTATGAAAAAGTCAACTATATGGATATTAGGTGTTGTTATGGGGCTTTCCTTCCTTAGTTTGCTGTATCTGCAGATAAGCTATATTGAGGAAATGGTGAAGATGCGTAACGGACAATTTGATGAATCGGTGAAGCGTGCGTTGATGGCTGCTTCGAAAGAGGCAGAGTCCGCAGAGGTTGTGCGTTGGCTGAATGAGGATATCTCCGAGGCGGAAAAGAAGGCGTGGGAACAATCGCAAAGCAGTAGCGGAGTGATGCGTACCCAGCGGTTTGTGATGACAGCTCCGGATGGCAGTGTCCGTTCTTCGGTGGAATTGAAAACTTTCAGTAACGAGCCTTCTGAATTGCCAAGAGCAATGATTTCACGCAAACATGGAGCAAAAACCATTCCTCAGACTTCACGCTCGCAGATAGAGATGCTTAAAAACCGCTATCTTTACCAGCGTGCATTGGTAGACGAGGTGGTGTTGCAGATGGTATACAATGCCAGCGACAAGCCGATTGAGGAGCGTGTTAATTTCAAAAGTCTGGACCAGTATCTAAAAGCAGGTCTGATAGAGAATGGTCTCGGTGATATGGATTATCACTTCAAGGTGATAGACCGGGAAGGTCGGGAGGTATACCGTTGTGCGGATTATAGCGATGCAGGGAGTGAAAGCTCTTATTCGCAGCCATTGTTTTTGAATGACCCACCAGCCCGTATGAGTATCGTCAAGATACATTTTCCGGGAAAGAAGGATTATATCTTCGATTCGGTCAGGTTTATGATACCGTCGATGATATTTACTTTTGTACTGCTGGTGACGTTCATCTTTACGATTTACATCGTATTCCGCCAGAAGAAGCTGACGGAGATGAAGAATGATTTCATCAACAATATGACGCACGAGTTCAAGACGCCGATATCGACGATTTCTCTGGCGGCACAGATGTTGAAAGACCCGGCTGTGGGCAAGTCTCCGACTATGTTCCAGCATATATCGGGTGTCATCAACGATGAAACGAAGCGTTTGAGGTTCCAGGTAGAAAAAGTGCTTCAGATGTCGATGTTTGACCGTCAGAAGGCTACTTTGAAGAATAAGGAACTGGATGCCAACGAGCTGATAGCGGGTGTTATCAACACGTTTACACTGAAAGTGGAGCGTTATAATGGAAAGATTGAATCGGAGCTTAAAGCTACCAACTCTGCCATTTTTGCCGATG
>OLQS01001422.1_pt1 | contig 13901 bp, 8 predicted proteins | sample 1672291 | NCBI WGS metagenome assembly OLQS01 (sample SAMEA3136668, study PRJEB25190) | human gut metagenome | biome: human gut; feature: human-associated habitat; material: faeces | place: Austria | collected 2013
AAATTTTTGTCAGAAGGAAAGAATCAGTCTTATCTGTAGAAACAAAGAAAAACTGCCCATCATCCCGGCCTGGATGCCATGAAAAGCAGAACCTGTTTCTACATATAAAAATGTCCAGAAAAACTTTGTAAAAAAGTGCTTGACAGATTGACAAACCCATGATAGTATGAAATGTGCACTATTGTGGTATCATGTGCATATGGTACCAGTATGCCCAAAATTGGCTATTGATTATAGAGAAAGAAAACAGGGGTGAAACGTCAAATGGAGAAAAGCAGAATGCGTCCGGTGCCGGCCGGCAAGAGCGTAAGAATGAGCTTCTCAAGACAGAAAGAAGTTCTTGAGATGCCGAACCTGATCGAGATCCAGAAGGATTCTTATCAGTGGTTCCTCGACGAGGGCCTGAAAGAGGTCTTTGACGATATCTCTCCGATCGCTGACTTTGCTGGCCATCTGAGCCTGGAGTTTGTAGACTTCACGCTGTGCAAAGATGACATCAAATATACGATCGAAGAGTGCAAAGAGCGTGATGCGACTTACGCGGCACCTTTAAAGGTTAAGGTGAGACTCTGCAACAAAGATAAAGATGAAATCAATGAACATGAGATTTTCATGGGCGATCTGCCGTTAATGACAGATACCGGCTCCTTCGTTATTAACGGTGCCGAGCGTGTTATCGTCAGCCAGTTGGTACGTTCCCCAGGTATATATTATGGAATCGATCATGATAAGATCGGTAAGGAATTATACTCCTGTACCGTGATCCCGAACCGTGGAGCATGGTTAGAGTATGAGACCGATTCCAACGACGTGTTCTATGTCCGTGTAGACCGTACAAGAAAGGTCCCGGTTACAGTCCTGATTCGTGCGCTCGGATATGGAACAAACGCCGAGATCATCGATCTCTTCGGTGAAGAGCCGAAGCTTCTCGCAAGCTTTGGAAAGGATACATCCGACAACTATCAGGATGGTCTCCTTGAATTATATAAGAAGATCCGTCCGGGCGAGCCGCTGTCCGTTGACAGCGCTGAGAGCCTGTTAAATGGTATGTTCTTTGATCCGAGAAGATACGATCTCGCGAAGGTCGGAAGATATAAATTCAACAAGAAGCTCCACATGAAGAACCGTATCGTAGGACAGATTCCGTCTGAGGATATCGTCGATACATCTACAGGTGAGATCCTTGCTGAAGCAGGAAAGGCCATCACAAAAGATCAGGCGATCGCGATCCAGAACGCAGCGATCCCGTACGTATGGATCCAGACTGAGGAACGTGTAGAGAAGGTTCTCTCCAACCTCATGGTAGACCTTTCCACATACGTAACATTCGATCCGGAAGAAGTAGGTATTACAGAATTAGTATACTACCCGGTATTAAAAGAGATTCTGGAAAAAGCAGGGGATGATGAGGAAGCGTTAAAAGCAGAACTCCACCGCAACATCCATGAGCTCGTTCCGAAGTGCATCACGAAGGAAGATATCCTTGCTTCCATCAACTACAATATGCACCTTGAGTACGGCATCGGCGTAAAAGACGATATCGATCATCTTGGAAACCGTCGTATCCGTGCAGTCGGCGAGCTGCTTCAGAACCAGTACCGCATCGGTCTTTCCAGAATGGAGCGTGTGGTACGCGAAAGAATGACGACACAGGACATCGACGGAATCACTCCGCAGTCCTTGATCAATATCAAACCGGTAACCGCAGCAGTGAAGGAGTTCTTTGGAAGCTCCCAGTTATCCCAGTTTATGGATCAGAACAACCCGCTATCCGAGCTTACGCATAAGAGACGTCTCTCCGCGTTAGGACCGGGCGGTCTGTCCAGAGAACGTGCAGGATTCGAGGTTCGAGATGTACACTACACCCACTATGGCCGTATGTGTCCGGTCGAGACTCCTGAGGGACCGAACATCGGTCTGATCAACTCCCTTGCGAGCTATGCAAAGGTAAACCAGTACGGTTTCGTTGAGGCTCCGTACCGTGTCGTAGATAAGACTGATCCGGCAAACCCGCGTGTTACTGATGAAGTCGTTTATATGACCGCGGACGAAGAGGATAACTACATCGTAGCACAGGCGAACGAGCCGCTTGATGAGGAAGGTCACTTCATCCACAACAACGTATCCGGTCGTTTCCGTGAGGAGACTTCCTCCTTCCAGAAGAAACAGATCGATTTAATGGACGTATCCCCGAGAATGGTATTCTCTGTCGCTACATCCATGATCCCGTTCTTACAGAACGATGACGCGAACCGTGCCCTGATGGGATCCAACATGCAGCGTCAGGCAGTACCGCTTCTTTCCACAGAAGCTCCGGTCGTTGGTACCGGTATCGAGGGCAAGGCTGCCGTTGACTCCGGTGTCTGCGTTGTTGCAAAGAATGCCGGCGTTGTTGAGCGCTCCGCGTCCAATGAGATCGTGATCAAACGCGATTCCGACGGAAACCGCGATGTTTACCGTCTGATCAAGTTCTCAAGAAGCAACCAGTCCAACAGCTATAACCAGAAGCCGATCGTTTACAAGGGAGACCATGTAGAGAAGGGCGAGGTTATCGCAGACGGACCGTCCACGAAGGACGGAGAGATCGCACTTGGTAAGAACCCGCTGATCGGATTCATGACCTGGGAAGGTTACAACTACGAGGATGCGGTCCTCTTAAGTGAAAAGCTTGTTATGAACGATGTTTATACATCGGTTCATATTGAAGAATATGAATGCGAATCCCGTGACACCAAGTTAGGACCGGAAGAGATCACAAGAGACGTTCCGGGCGTTGGTGAGGACGCATTAAAAGATCTGGATGAGAGAGGAATCATCCGCATCGGCGCTGAGGTACGTGCCGGTGATATCTTAGTCGGAAAGGTAACTCCGAAGGGAGAGACTGAGCTGACTGCAGAAGAAAGACTTCTCCGCGCGATCTTCGGTGAGAAGGCAAGAGAGGTCCGCGATACATCCTTAAAAGTACCGCACGGCGCTTACGGAACCATCATCGACGCAAAACTCTTCACAAGAGAGAACGGCGACGAGCTTGCTCCTGGCGTAAACGAGACAGTCCGCATCTACATCGCACAGAAACGTAAGATCTCTGTCGGTGATAAGATGGCCGGCCGTCATGGTAACAAGGGTGTTGTCTCCCGTGTACTTCCGGTAGAGGATATGCCGTTCCTTCCGAATGGCCGTCCGCTCGATATCGTATTAAACCCGTTAGGCGTGCCGTCCCGAATGAACATCGGACAGGTCCTCGAGATCCACTTAAGCCTTGCTGCAAAGGCACTCGGCTTTAACGTTTCCACACCGGTATTCGATGGCGCGGACGAGAACGATATCCAGGATACACTGGAGCTTGCAAATGATTATGTAAATATGGAATGGGATGCATTCCAGGAGAAGTATAAGGATATCCTTCGTCCGGATGCGATGGAATACCTCGGCGAGCACCTTGACCATCGTGCTCTCTGGAAAGGCGTTCCGATCAGCCGTACCGGTAAAGTACAGCTCCGCGACGGACGTACAGGTGAATACTTCGATGGTCCGACTACGATCGGACACATGCACTACCTGAAACTGCATCACCTGGTTGATGATAAGATCCATGCCCGTTCCACAGGTCCATACGCACTGGTAACACAGCAGCCGTTAGGTGGTAAAGCACAGTTCGGCGGACAGCGTTTCGGTGAGATGGAGGTTTGGGCTCTTGAGGCTTACGGTGCGGCTTACACCCTTCAGGAGATCCTGACTGTGAAGTCCGATGACGTTGTAGGACGTGTAAAGACCTACGAGGCGATCATCAAGGGCGAGAACATTCCGGAGCCGGGTATTCCGGAGTCCTTCAAGGTACTCTTAAAAGAGTTACAGTCTCTCGGACTGGACGTAAGAGTGCTGCGTGACAACGGTGAAGAGGTCGATATGTCTGAGAACATCGACTACTCTGATACCAACTATGACCTTCGTTCCATCATCGAGGGAGATCGCCGTTACAACGATAAGGAAGACTTATCCGACTATGGATTCCAGAAACAGGAATTCAAGGGCGACGAGCTCGTTAATGTGGAAGAAGATGACTATACAAACGACGGTGCCAAAGACGACTATGTCGATGACGATTATACCGAGGATGACGACAAATAATTAGAAGGGAGTACCGTTCATGCCTGAGACAAATGAAACTTATCAGCCGATGACATTTGACGCGATCCGTATCGGACTTGCCTCTTCGGAAAAGATTCTGGAATGGTCCCATGGTGAAGTGAAAAAGCCGGAGACCATCAACTACAGAACCTTAAAGCCGGAAAAAGACGGTCTTTACTGTGAGAGGATCTTTGGACCAACCAAGGACTGGGAGTGTCATTGTGGTAAATACAAGAAAATCAGATATAAAGGTGTTATCTGTGACCGCTGCGGCGTTGAGGTAACAAAATCCAGCGTCCGCCGTGAGCGTATCGGACACATCGCGCTTGCTGCTCCGGTATCCCATATCTGGTATTTTAAAGGTATTCCGAGCCGTATGGGCCTGATCCTGGATATCTCTCCGAGAGTCCTCGAGAAAGTCCTGTACTTCGCTTCCTATATCGTTCTGGATGCCGGCAATACCGGCCTTCAGTTAAAGCAGGTCCTTTCTGAGAAAGAGTACCGTGATGCTGTTGAAAAGTACGGCTACGGCACATTCCGTGTGGGAATGGGTGCTGAGGCTGTTCAGGAACTTTTAAAGAATATCGATCTGGATAAAGACTCCGAAGAGCTTAGAAAAGCTCTTCAGGAGGCATCCGGACAGAAGAGAGCGAGAATCATCAAACGTCTTGAGGTCGTAGATGCATTCCGCAGCTCCGGAAACAGACCGGAGTGGATGATCATGAATGTGATTCCGGTTATCCCGCCGGATATCCGTCCGATGGTTCAGCTTGACGGTGGACGTTTCGCGACATCCGACTTAAATGACTTATACAGAAGAATCATCAACCGTAACAACCGTCTTGCAAGACTTCTTGAGCTCGGTGCTCCGGATATTATCGTCCGCAACGAGAAGAGAATGCTTCAGGAGGCCGTTGACGCCCTGATCGATAACGGCAGACGCGGCAGACCGGTTACAGGTCCTGGAAACCGTGCATTAAAGTCCCTTTCCGATATGTTAAAGGGTAAACAGGGACGTTTCCGTCAGAACCTTCTCGGTAAGCGAGTTGACTATTCCGGACGTTCCGTTATCGTCGTTGGACCGGAACTTAAGATCTATCAGTGCGGTCTCCCGAAGGAGATGGCGATCGAGCTCTTCAAACCGTTCGTTATGAAGGAACTCGTTGCTAACGGAACAGCACATAACATTAAGAACGCGAAGAAGATGGTTGAGCGCCTCCAGACAGAGGTCTGGGACGTACTTGAGGATGTAATCAAAGAGCATCCGGTTATGTTAAACCGTGCTCCTACTCTTCACCGTCTTGGTATTCAGGCGTTCGAGCCGATCCTTGTAGAAGGTAAGGCGATCAAGCTCCATCCGCTCGTTTGTACCGCATTCAACGCGGACTTCGATGGAGACCAGATGGCGGTTCACCTTCCGCTTACAATGGAAGCACAGGCAGAGTGCCGCTTCCTTCTTCTCTCCCCGAACAACCTGTTAAAGCCGTCTGATGGTGGTCCGGTAGCCGTTCCTTCCCAGGATATGGTTCTCGGTATCTACTATCTGACACAGGAGAGACCGGGCGCAAAGGGCGAGGGAATGTTCTTCAAGAGCCCGAACGAAGCACTTCTTGCATATGAGAACGGTGCCGTTACTCTTCACGCAAGAATCAAAGTCCGTGTGACAAAGACTCTTCCGGATGGAAGAACAATGACTGGTATCGTTGATACAACTGTCGGACGTATCCTCTTCAACGAGATCATCCCGCAGGATCTTGGATTTGTAGACAGAACGATCCCGGGCAACGAGTTAAAGCCGGAGATCGATTTCCTCGTAAAGAAGAAACAGTTAAAGCAGATCCTCGAGAAAGTCATCAATACACACGGAGCGATCCAGACAGCGATCACCCTGGACGATATCAAGGCGATCGGTTACAAGTTCTCCACAAGAGCCGCTATGACCGTATCCATTTCCGATATGACTGTCCCGGCAACAAAGAAGCAGCTCCTCGCAGATGCAGAAGCTACCGTTGACCGTATCGCTAAGAACTTCCGCCGTGGTCTTATCACAGAGGAAGAGCGTTACAAAGAAGTTATCGATGTATGGAAAGCAACCGATGACCAGCTGACACATGACCTTCTGACAGGTCTTGATAAATACAACAACATCTTCATGATGGCGGACTCCGGAGCCCGTGGTTCCGATAAGCAGATCAAGCAGCTTGCCGGTATGCGAGGACTCATGGCGGATACGACCGGTCACACGATCGAACTCCCGATCAAGTCCAACTTCCGTGAAGGTCTTGACGTACTTGAGTACTTCATCTCCGCGCATGGTGCGAGAAAAGGTATGTCCGATACCGCTCTTCGTACAGCCGACTCCGGTTACCTGACAAGACGTCTTGTTGACGTATCCCAGGACCTTATCATCCGTGAGACAGACTGCTGTGAAAGCAAGGGAACGATCCCGTACATGGAGATCGAGGGCTTTACGGACGGTAAAGAGACCATCGAGACGCTGCAGGAGAGATTGACAGGCAGATATATCGCTGAGACGATCACAGATCCGGATACCGGAGAAGTTGTTGTTAAGGCTAACCATATGTGTACACCGAAACGTGCCGCAGCCGTTATCAAGGTTCTTGAAAAGCTCGGCAGAAATACTGTTAAGATCCGTACAGTCCTGACATGTAAGTGCCATATCGGTGTCTGCTCCAAGTGCTACGGCGCGAACATGGCGACAGGCCAGCCGGTACAGGTCGGAGAGGCTGTTGGTATCATTGCCGCACAGTCCATCGGTGAGCCGGGTACACAGCTGACCATGCGTACATTCCACTCCGGCGGTGTTGCCGGCGGCGATATCACACAGGGTCTTCCCCGTGTCGAGGAGCTTTTCGAGGCAAGACGCCCGAAGGGACTTGCGATCATCGCTGAATTCGGTGGTGTTGTTACAATTAAAGATACAAAGAAAAAACGTGAGATCATCGTTACGGACCAGGAGACAGGAAACTCCAAGACTTATCTGATCCCTTATGGTTCCAGAATCAAAGTTGCGGACGGACAGGTTCTCGAGGCCGGCGACGTTCTTACAGAGGGTAGCATCAACCCGCACGACCTGTTAAAGGTTAAGGGCGTTCGTGCCGTACAGGATTACATGATCCGTGAGGTACAGCGTGTTTACCGCTTACAGGGTGTAGAGATCAACGATAAGCATATCGAGATGATCGTTCGTCAGATGTTAAAGAAGATCCGTATCGAGGAGAGCGGCGATTCCGACGTTCTTCCGGGCGTATCCATGGATGTTCTTGACTTCAACGAGATGAACGAGGAGCTCATCGCTGCAGGAAAACAGCCGGCAGAGGGCAAACAGGTCATGCTCGGTATCACAAAAGCATCCCTTGCGACCGATTCCTTCTTATCCGCCGCATCCTTCCAGGAGACCACCAAGGTTCTTACTGAGGCTGCGATCAACGGTAAGGTCGATCACCTGATCGGTCTGAAAGAGAATGTTATTATCGGTAAGCTGATCCCGGCTGGTACCGGAATGAAGCGTTACCGCAATATCAAGCTCAGCACAGGCGAGATCGAGGATAAGATCCCGGAGCAGGAAGCACCGGTTGCTGAAGAGCCGCAGGAGGAGACGGATGCTCCGCTTGAGGAAGCAGATAAGATCATTCTCAACGAGGATGATACACAGGATGTCGATGAGTAATTGATATTTTGACAAATAAATATTTCGGAAAGGTTTCTGGCGACAGGAACTTTTCCGTATGCTGAGGCATATAAGAACAGCGAGGAGAACATGATACGTTCATGTTTTCCTCGCTGTTTGAGTATACGGATGGTTAGAAGAAGGCAACTTATGTCGATGGGGGTGTTTTACATGATTACGATACTGTCCAGCTTATTTATTAAAAACAGAGATCAATTCGGGAACAGCGATGTGCGCCGTGCCTACGGCATGCTCTGCAGTATTGTGGGCATCGCGCTCAATGTCTTTCTGTTTGCCGGAAAATATCTGGCGGGCGTGATCAGCGGATCCATTGCGATCACGGCGGATGCGTTCAACAACCTGTCGGATGCGGGTTCTTCCTTCATTTCAATGATCGGTTTTAAATTTTCAGGCATGAAAGCCGACGCGGATCACCCATTTGGCCATGGGCGGATCGAGTACGTGGCAGGTTTTGGAGTATCCATGATTATTATCCTGATGGGCTTTGAGCTTTTAAAGACCTCCGTCGGAAAGATCGTTCATCCGGAGCCTGTGGAGGCGAGCGCTCTGGCAGCCGGAATCCTGATCACGTCGATCTGCGTGAAGATGTACATGTTCTTTTATAACCGATCCGTTGGCACAAACATACAGTCGGAGACGATGAAGGCGACGGCAATGGACAGCATGAGCGACAGTATCGCGACTACAGCGGTTCTGATCTCCATGCTGGTCGCACATGTGACGGGAGTCAACGTGGATGGCTGGTGCGGTCTTCTGGTGGCCTGTTTTGTACTGTATGCAGGATACAGTGCCGCAAAGGATACCCTGAACCCGCTTCTTGGGGAGGCTCCGTCGAAGGAGTTCGTCGGGGAGATCCGCTCGATCGTTCTGGCGCATCCTGAGATCCTTGGAATCCATGATCTCGTGGTCCACGATTACGGCCCGGGGAGACGCATGATCTCCCTCCACGGGGAAGTGTCCGGGGATTGCGATATCTTCGCGATCCACGATGTGATCGATCGGATCGAGAAGGAATTGAAGGAAAAACTTGGCTGTGAGGCTGTGATCCACATGGATCCGATCGTAGTCAACGACAAGGCGGTCGACGAGACAAAAAAACAGGTTGTGGAGATGATCACGGAACATTATCCAGGGGTCACGATTCACGATTTCCGGATGGTCCGGGGGCATACCCATACGAATCTGATCTTCGATGCAGTCGTTCCGTTTGGTTACGGAAAGACGAATGAGGAGGTGAAGCAGGGGGTCGCGCGCCTGATCTCTCAAAAATGGGAAAATACTTACGCGGTGATCCAGGCAGAACAATCGTATCTGGAATAAGAAATGGCAGGATCCGGCATTTATTCATAGTGGTGCCGCCGAAGGCGACATGTCGTACTGTACACAGGTAGGAACTTTCTGAACTGAAAATCCCGTACACTACAGTGGTGGTAGTGGATTTTGCCGATCTGGAATGTGAAGCATCGGCAAAATGATTGCGATTGTGGCTGTAAACTGCTATACTTGAGACATAAGCTCCCGGAAGTATGCGGGCAGATGAACGACATAAGCAGTGCGCTGGTATTTGAAATTTGCACGGATGTCCGGCGGACGGCTGCCGAATTTAAAGGAGGTCTCTTATGAAGAAATGGAAAATGATCCTGACTGCGGCGATGCCGCTCACGATGGCACTGTCCTTCCCGGCCTTTGCCGGTGAGTGGCAGGAAGACCTGAACGGCTGGAAGTACCAGAACGATGACGGTTCCTACTGCCGGAACGGCTGGTACTGGATCGATGGCGATCATGATGGCTGGGCACAGTGCTATTATTTTGGAAATTCCGGTTATCTGCAGATGAATGCCGGATATGCGCAGACAAATACGGGTCATGCGGACGGATATGAGATCGACAAAAATGGTGCCTGGAGCGTAAATGGTGTTACTCAGGTAAAGGCAGTTCCGATCGCTGTCGCGGAGAACGATCCGGAGGCGCTGAAGGTCTATGAGGAAGCACAGCAGCTTAGCGAGTCTCTCCCGAGCGCGAATATCGATGTGGACTATACGATCACCATGTCTTATCTCGGACAGGATATTGATATGTCCATGAATATGAAGCTGATGATGAAAGAGGACGCGAACGGAGACATGCAGTTTGTATGCAAGGGTACCGCGGATACGCTTGGAACTGCAGTGCCGATCGATATGTTCTACACAGACGGATACATGTATGTGAACACTATGGGCATCAAGTACAGGCAGGCCATGGATCTGGAAGCTGCGAAAGCTCAGGCCACAAAGATCAACATGGATCTGGATACGGATGTTGTCAAAGGCTTGAGAATGTATACAAGCGGTGATACAAGGAAACTTGCATTTACTATTGATGACCAGAAGATCAACGAGATCCTGACCGCAGTTACCAGCGCGACCGCAGAGACCTACAAGGAGCTTGGGGTCACTCTGGACATGAAGATCAATGAGTCGAACGGCGAGATGACGGTCAACAAAGATGGCTATTGCGAGGCTATGAAGATGTTTATGGACTACGGAATGAGTATCACAGATCATACAACATCCGAAGCTGATGAGATGAACTATAAGATGGATATCAATATGACATATAAGAATCCGGGCAAGGAAGTTTATTTTGAGATCCCATCTACAGATGGCTACGAAGATATTGCTGTAGCTTATGTGGCAGATGCGGAATAGGGGCAGTAGAATCGGAACCGGTCTGGTTTGTTAAAAAGTGAAGTGTAAATGGGCGCTGGTTTGCGTATGGCTGAGAGGTCATGGCAGATCAGTGCCTTTTTGTGCCACAGGAAATCTCTGTTCACAGATGGCTGCGGCAGGTTCGACAGGAAGGTAGCTTCACCTGTAATAGGATCTGCCTGCAGCTGCGTCTGGGAGAATAGCAGATTGGAGCATCTCTCATATATTAAATAGAAGAAACAGGACAAAGAGGGAGAGATTATGGTATCCATCAGCCTATGCATGATCGTGCGCAATGAGGAAAAGGTCCTCGGAAGATGCCTGTCCTGCGTGCGTGGATTTGCGGATGAGATCATAATTGTGGACACGGGATCTACGGACCGGACGAAGGAGATCGCATTTTCTTTTACGGATAAGGTTTATGATTTTAAATGGAAGGATGACTTTGCAACGGCAAGAAATTTCGCGTTTTCCAAGGGAACAGGGGATTACCTGTTCTGGCTGGATGCAGATGATGTGATAAGGCAGGAAGAGTGGAGAAAACTGATGGATCTGAAAAGACGGCTGAATGACGAACGACCGGATGTGGTGATGATGAAATACGCGGTTGGATATGACGGGGATGGCGCACCGTCATTTTTCTTTTATAGAGAACGCCTTTTAAGACGGTGCGGAAAAGCTATATGGAAAGGGCGCATCCATGAGGCAGTGGAACCCTTTGGGAAAGTAGTGCGGGAAGATATCATGATCGAGCACCGGAAAGTGGGGACAGGGGATCCGGAGAGGAATCTTCGGATATTTGAACGGATGATCCGGGAGAAGGGGAAACTATCTCCGCGGGATCAGTATTATTACGGAAAGGAATTATATTACCACAGAAGATACCGGGATGCAGCTTCCGTATTTTCGAAATATCTGGAACTGCCGGATGGCTGGCGGGAAGACCGGGTGGATGCCGGTAGGCATGGGGCGTACTGTATGTACCGGATCGGAGATCGGGACCGGGCGCTAAAGTTCCTGCTTTCCGGACTTTCTGAGGGGATCCCGAAGCCGGAGCTCTGCTGTGATCTCGGATGGTGGTTCTTCTCGGCCGGGCGCTATCGCGACGCAATTTTCTGGTACGGGCAGGCAGTTCAGAACGGAAGGTGGACCGGGGAGGACGGTTTTGTGATGCCGGAGTGCCGGGGATATATTCCATATCTGCAGATGTGTGTATGCTATGACAGGCTCGGGGAATGGAAGATGGCAGAACGGTATAATGAGCTGGCGGAGAGGTGCCGGTCGGGGACGGAGGCATGCCGGTTAAACAGGGAATATTTTGAGAAAAGAAAAGCGCAGCAAATTGAATAGATCCAGAGAGGTGACAGCAGGAGTTTTGGACAAAAAATCGCAGAAGTAGCAGTTTCGGACGGGCCGCATAGATTATAGTAAGCGAACAACCTGTACGGGATGTTTGCAGAAGAATATGCTGAAAGGAGAATTGGTTATGCGTAATTGTGGATATGGTTTCTGGGAGAACGAGGACTGCAGAGCAGAGAGCTGCCGGGGCGGAGACGAGAGAGGACACTGGGATGGGAACTGTTGCTGCGGCCGGGACGGAAGAGACCGCTGGGACGGAACGCAGGGCTGTGGCGGAGATGGAAGAGGTGGCTGCGGTGAAAATTGTGGCTGCGGAGGAAACAGAAGAGGCGGCTGTGGCGGAAATTGCGGAAGCGGCTGGGGATATGGCTGGAGACACGGAACCTGCTGCTGCCGGGGACCGCAGGGGCCGAGAGGCCCTCAGGGATGCCCGGGTCCGGAAGGACCGAGAGGTCCACAGGGGTTTCCGGGATTTGACGGAGCGCCAGGAGCGACAGGCCCGATGGGACCGATGGGACCGGCAGGAGCGACAGGTCCGATGGGCCCGATGGGACCGATGGGACCGGCAGGAGCAGTGGGAGCGACAGGTCCGATGGGTCCGGTAGGTCCGGCAGGAGCAGTGGGAGCGACAGGCCCGATGGGTCCACAGGGGCCGCAGGGCGAAATTGGCCCGGCAGGTCCAATCGGCGCAGATGGTCCGCAGGGGCCAACCGGTCCGACAGGCCCCGCAGGGACAGTGACAGCGGCCGCTCCGGTGGCAAATGCCACAGACTTGGAGAACGTGGTGAATCAGTTTAATGAATTACTTGCAAATCTGAGAACGGCTGGACTTCTGGCACCCAATCCCTAACGAAGGATAGATTAAAAGAGGAGACCGCAGATGCGGTCTCCCTCAGAATCGAAAGAGATTTGTAACGGTTCAGCCCGGGAGCGGTATCGTTCACGAATGTGTATCGGATGTGGACTAAATCGCATCGGGGGGCTTGAATGAAGACTGACGGTATGGTAAAATCCTGTCTGGAAATATACAGCGCTTGTAGCGGTGCGGCACCTTTACAGTTGCAGGCAGAAATCTATTCCGGACCGGCTGTGCCGATGGGATTTTTGACACTGCCGGAACGCAGAAGGAGGAAAAATCATGAAAGAAACATGGAACGTCCTCGACCCGGACGAATATGTAAAACACAATCCATTTATGGGATATACAAATATGAAGATTGAAAAGATCTCCCCGGAATGCAGTGAGATCAGTATGAAGATCACTCACGGCGTGACAAACCTGATGGGCATGGTCCATGGCGGAATGCTCTATGCGCTGGCAGATGTGGTAACAGGTCTCACAGCCAGAGCCGACGGAAGAAAATATGTGACCCAGAGCGCCCATATAAACTTTATCCGGAATGTATCGGAAGGAACGGTCTATGCGAAAGGCATCCTGATCCGCCGCGGCAGGTCGATCACCATCGTCCGCAGCGAAGTGACGGATGAAAAGGGAAATCTTCTCGCCGATGTGACCGTGGACATGTTCTGTCTTGGAGAGTAACCCTTTGGAAGAGGGCGGATATTGCGCAGACATTTGTGCGATATGCGTTCGAATGGAATTCATGAAATGCGGTGCTGCGTCATTAAGGCAGTGTACAAAAATGAAAAAACAATAAAAATCGGAGAGAAAAACAGGCCAAACCTGTCAAAATCACAAGAGAAGAATTTGAGACAACTCATCCAGGCGTGTCATAGCCGGAAAACGCCGTATTTTCAAAGAAAATTTAAGGTTTCTCCTTGACATGCAGAAAAACTCTGTATATAATAATGGGGCGTGCATCGGGTACGTCCCATTTTTTGTGCGCATAAAGGCTGATAAGCAGCAACCAACAGTCAATATCACAGGAGGTGAAAAGAATGCCAACATTTAACCAGTTAGTAAGAAAAGGTAGAGAGACATCTGTAAAGAAATCTACAGCTCCGGCACTCCAGAAAGGATACAACGTAAGACCCTTGTCACGAATCTGAAA
>OLQS01001427.1_pt1 | contig 13873 bp, 9 predicted proteins | sample 1672291 | NCBI WGS metagenome assembly OLQS01 (sample SAMEA3136668, study PRJEB25190) | human gut metagenome | biome: human gut; feature: human-associated habitat; material: faeces | place: Austria | collected 2013
TTTGCAAGTGGATATTTAGAGCGTTTTGGGGCCGGTCTTTCTTCCTGCGCAGCCTTTTTCTCTTTCTTAGAAGAACGATTCTTTAACGCTCTTTCAATAGATGGGATATATACAAAAAGAGAAATCAGTAAAGAAATGAAAATCAGTACTGCAAATACAGTTCCCATACCCATCAAAGTATTTAATAAGGCTTGTTCAAATACGTTCATACTCTCACCTCACTATACTGCCGTATGCTTCTTTGTCACTGGAGTTACTTTCTTTCCGTAAAGCATTTCATAAGCAGCGATAAGACGCTTTCTTGTTGCGTCCGGCTCGATGATGTCATCTATATATCCTCTCTTTGCAGCTGCTAATGCACTGCTCTGTCCTTCTGCATATTCCGCAGTTTTCTCTGCGATAAGTGCTGTCTTATTCTTATCTGTATTGATTTCCTCTGCATACATGATACGAACTGCCTGTTCTGCATCCATCATTCCTACAGATGCCTGTGGCCATGCCAGAACAAAGTCAGCTCCGATAGCTTTAGAATTCATTACTTCCGCTGCAGTTCCATAAGCCTCGCCTGCAATGAGATTAATACGAGGTACACTAACCTGTGCAAGTGTTGTCGTAAACTTTGCTAATGCGAGCGCCTGCTTTCTCTCTTCATGTGCGTTGGCACGAAGTCCTGTCACGTTCGTTACAGTAAGAAGAGGAATCGAAAATGCATCACAGCACTTAATAAATCTTTCTGCTTTTTCAAGACCATTTCTTGTTAAAACGGACTCACCATCTACTGGCTGGTTTGCAACCGCACCTACTGTCTCTCCATTCAGACGGATAAATGCAGTTACCATCTCTTTGGCATAGGCTGCCTTTGTCTCTATGTACATATTGTTGTCAGAAATAGATTTTAAAATGTAAGCGGCATCATATGCGGCATCATTTAACTCAGGAATAACCCTATTTAAATCATCATCGTTATCAAAGTAAACATCTTCTGCTTCATAATCAGAAGGAAGTACATCAACAAGAATACGAAGCTGGTCAAGAAGTGCTTCTTCTGTCTCACATACAAAATCTACGTTACCAGCCTGCTCAGACTGGAACTGTGCTCCTGCCGTATTCTGACGGGATTCTTCATTCCCCGCTAATGCATTCGGACTGTTGATAAAGAGACTGCCGTTCTCCTTCTCCATCAATGTAAAATCAGACATAGCGGACATTACGGCACTTCCTCCTCCACACATTCCAAATACTGCAGAAATCTGTGGAATCATTCCAGATGCCTGTGCCTGCTTATTAAAAATCGTTCCAAAAGCGTGAAGGGCATCTGTCGCTTCCTGTAATCTAAGTCCTGCACAATCCAGCATTCCAATGATTGGCGCGCCTGTTTTCATCGCCAGATCATAAAGGGAAGCAATTTTCTTCGCATGCATCTCACCTACGGAACCTCCAAGTGCGGAAGCATCCTGACTGTAAATATAAACCATGCGGTCATTAATAACTCCGTATCCAGTGATAACACCATCACCTTCTACTTTCTTTGCACCGAGATTATAATCGGTATTACGAGCGGAAACATATCCACCAACTTCCACAAAACTGTGGTCATCAAACAGATAATCAATGCGCTCTCTGGCATTCATTTTTGAATTACCCATATTCTTTCCTCCATAAAAATGCTATATTGTATACCTTGTTGCTCTTTCATTCTATGTAATAATAACAAATTATTATCATGTTAGCAACCATTTTCTGTTAGTTATTTAACATTTATTTTATTTTGCCCATTCCACTAAACAAAATGAACATTCTGCCTATTTGCAAATTTTTTAACAATTCTTTCAATTTTCTTTCTGAATCTCCTGTTTTTTTCATGAATGCTTGTGTATTTTTCCTGTTTTTCTCTATTTTATCTTTAAAATTCTATTTTTGTTTTATGTATCTATTTTTATTTCGTTATATTTTTAACGCATTTTGACATTCAATTACTAGTTGGTTTTTCTATTTTTTCGTCATTTTATATAAAATATTCTCATTCTATCAAATATCTTCCGTTTTTCTTCATAATATCACTCATATTTCCATCATTCTTCTTCTCTCGCTTATATTCTCCTCCTGTCTTTTTTAAATCAAAGATATAGTATCCAAAATCAATTTTGGACTATTTTTGTCAAACTTTTTTCACAAACTAATAGCACTCCCTTTCATTTTATACAACTGTATATGCATACCACGAAGTATTTTCAAAAAATCAGAAAGAAATTATAAACTGTCAAGAAAAGCCTGTAATTTTGCACAAATACTCCTTTATTTTTTCACACAAAAAAGGTATAATAAACAAAATAAACAATTCTTTCACAATAAAGGAGGAGGACATCTTATGGAAAACCGCAAAATTCAATTTCGTTCAAAAGCCTGTAATCTACATCTTTCTGCCTATCCGGGACATTTCGCAACAAAGCATTCTCATGTCAACTACTTTTTAGATATGACAACATTAAAAGTACGTCAGTCTAATGCAGAAGAAGCTGCAAGAGCGTTAGTTCCACTTTATAAACATAATACCGTCGTCGATACCATCGTATGTCTTGACGGAACAGAAGTAATTGGTGCATTTTTAGCAGAAAAGCTTACAGAGAGCGGATTCTTCTCTTACAACCAGCATAAATCTATCTATATTGTTACTCCAGAAATAGATTCAGATGGTCAGATGTTCTTCCGCAAAAACATCCAGCCAATGATTAAAGATAGAAATATCATTATTTTAATGGCATCTGTCACAACTGGAATCACAATCAACCGAAGCTGGGAATGTATCGAGTACTATGGTGGCAAACTGCAGGGAATTTCAGCAATATTTAGTACGCTTTCTGAATATGGTAATCTTCCTGTTAATGCGCTGTTTACTCCAAATGATATTCCTTCCTATCATACATATAGCAAACACGACTGCCCATATTGCAAAAATGGACAAAAAATCGATGCGCTTGTAAACGGACATGGATATTCCGAACTACTATAACTACTAATTTGTGAGACTAAAGAGACGAAAACCAGAAATTTTATATAGAATAGAATGTGAAGATAGTCGCGGCGCAGAAAATGCCTGACCGGCATTTTTACTTGCTCCGACATCACATTCTATTCTATATAAAATTTCTGGTTTTCTGTTCTTTGGTACCAGATGGAAATTAGTATTTTCGTTTGAGGAAAAAGGGAATTGTTCAGAAGCCTTCTGGGCAATCCCTCCATTCTCACCAACTGTGGATTTAGGTAGTCAGAAAAAAGAAACCATGCCATATCCCAGATGCGGCTTCGGAGCGGGTTTAAGATGCGAATGAGCATCTTAAACACAGCGACTACAGAGTAGATGGGATATGGCATGGTTTCTTTTTTCGTCTGTTTTCTCCTAATGAATCGTAATCCATTTCAAAATTTTGCTTTGGGCTTCTACGAATTGTTCATATTCTTCCCGGCTGTTTTGCTGATATTCCAGTGTGATATACTTTGGTGCTACGCGCTCTACGAATTCCCGGACACCTTCTCCGATAAAAGGCTGATGCAGATCAATATGACAGGCATGGTCATATGCAAGGCGAAATAGTTCATAAAATGGAATCTTATCAAAGTCTATCGGATGTTCTCTCCATTCTTTTCGCTGTTTTCTTACATAATCCCCTCCAAGTGACAGCTGCAGGTGCATTCCTTTGAACCAGTGGAGCATCTGTGCTTTTTCGTATTTGTCTATCATTTTATTCAGATATGCTACGGCATCTTCCGGAGTCTTTAGCTGTGTTGTTGTATTCATATAATGCCCGGTATCGAGCATGATTCCCTTTTTTTGTGTATGCATTCCTTCTATAAGCCGGCGGGTAAGGCGGACATTTTTCAAGGTAAGACCGCTCCACCAGAGATTCTCTACAAGAAAGTCGAATGGATATTCTTTTTCATCAAGGAGGGTATTGATGACCTCTAAGCTTGCATCAATCACTTCTTTATCTGTATAGCGGTATTTATAAATATAGCTCTCCCGGAGTGTCACTTCTGAAACATGGAAAACTACATACTTTGCTCCAACTTGTTCTGCATAGGCAAGATCGTCCCGCAAACTGTTCAGATAAGATTCCCTGCTTATTCCGCCAAAGTATTCCAGCCACTGCTCTCTTGAATCAAATTCCTGATCTAGGCGTTCATAATTCCCCTTCCACCAGTCCATCCAGAAAATATGAAAATACAGATGTACCCCATTCACCATATCCGGCAGAATCTTTCCTTCATCTGGCTCGCCTGCCCGAATCACTTCCAGTCCATTTAATCCTCGTGACTCATAAGACTTTCTAATATCTTCACTATCTTTATAACGATTTAGCATCCCTTCATAAATTGAAAAATTCATGGAACGACATTCTGGTATTTTCTGCATAGTTTCCCCCTTCAATCTCGTATACTCTCAGAATCTTTCTAAGAATACATTTTATCTATACTTATCATCCATACTTATCATCTATACTTATTTCAAAAATGCCCCATCATTCTGGCAATCTTTCTGAAATTCAAGAACGTCCCAGTTATTCATCTCATCAGATCATATTTTATTTTTATCCGCTGCAGCTTTTCCAACAATGGCTTTGCTCCAATCCACAGAAAGATAAATGTAGAACTGGCATGAACAAGATCTACCGGAATACCTGAAATATAGATTGCAAGCAGTCCTTCCCATGTAAAATCATACACACTCATAAAGAGGGCCGCCGGATTCATGATTCCTCCATAAATGAACACCGTCACAAGGAATCCATATATACAAAGGCTGAGCCGTTTGGTCGGAAGCAGTCCTATCCGGTAGAGGATTCCTGACAAAAATCCGATAAAACCCATCGCAAACATCTGCCATGGGGTCCATGGTCCCTGCCCAAATAAGAAATTGCTGACTACCATCGTCATGGCACCAACTAAGAATCCTGCCTCGCCGCCAAATGCGATTGCACTGATGATCACGATTGCTATAATCGGCTTAAAGCTCGGTATCATAAAAAATGCTGCCCGGCCGGCGGTTGCCAATGCTACCATTGTTGCAAGAACAACTAGCTCTCTCACCTGAGGTTTTCGTCCCTCAAATACCATAAAAAACGGTAATAAAGAGTATATAATGATTACCAGGCTAATAAAATAATACTTTCTTGGACCAAAAATCTTTTCAAATACTGTGCCAACGGCGGCAACATCCATAACATAAAATCCGACAGCAATTGTGAGGGGAATCGCTACAAGCAAGATAAAGAGACTTACTCTGGTACGAACAGAAAGCCTGCGTTTTTCCTGCTTTTTCCAGATTTCGGTATCCATCTCAAACATATCATTATCTAAAATGACATCTCCCGCCCTGCCTTCTCCTGACAAATCTCCTGCTAATTCTTTTAAAGCAGAAGCTTTCCTGCTTTTTGGTAAAAAGATACGCTTTATCTTTGCAGAAATCGTATCTTCATTCACGATCGGAGAAGCGTAAAATTCTTTCAAGAACTCCTGACTTGATTTCCAGTCTGCCATTGTTCACACTCCTTTTTTAAGACATTCCACAACGTCCTCCCCGGTAACCGCCATGGGAAAATACCTTCTAGCCATTCGGTTTGCCGCTGTTGTATAAAAATTATTTCCGGCAAAGAATTCTTCCGGAGTTCCACATGCCACAATATTTCCATCAAAAAATAAACCACATCGGTCTGCATAAGAAGCGCAGAACTCAATATCATGAGAAATCATAAAAACAGTTACGCCCTGCTCTTTGAGTAATGCCAGTATTCCGGCAAATTCTTTTTTAAAATAGCTGTCCAGTCCTTTGGTCGGTTCATCCATCAACAAAAGCTTTGGCCGCAATAACAAAATCTTAGCCAGGGCGAGCCTCTGCTGCTCTCCCCCGCTTAAGTCATACGGATGACGATGCAGTAATTCTTCCAAATGTGTTACTTTAATGATTCCTTCCACCGCATCCTTTTTATCCATGGCAAGCTGATATTCTTCATCCTTTTTCTCTTTTACACCGCCTACCATTTCAAACAGTTCTAATTCCACACTTTTCTTTACAAAAAGGGACTGCGGGTTTTGCGGCAGTACTCCAAGAAAATTGCGGAACAGTTCTTTATCGCTGTAACGACGGATATCCTTACCTTCTAAAAGTACTTTTCCACGATATGGCTTTCTCAAACGGCTCAAAAGTGAAAGTGTTGTTGACTTCCCGGTTCCATTTCCTCCAAGCAACGCAAAGAATTCTCCTCTCTTTAAGGAAAAGCTTAGTCCCTTTACGACATCCGGCAATTCTTTATCATAGCGGAACCACAGATCATCACACGCTAAGATGATATCTTCTTTTTTCTCTGTAAACTTTTCTGTAATCTTAGCAAAAGAAGATTTTCCTTTTTGGGAATCACTCTCTTTTCTATATGAAGAAGATGCATTTGCTGGTGAAATGCCTTTTTTCTTACAAACTATGTCCAGCCACTTCCGCCCGTCACGAACAGTAATCGGGCAGGGCTGCTCTGACTCTACTTTGGCATAAACCTGCATCGGTACCGGCATAGCTAAAAACATCTCATGATTGCGCTTCTTTAATTCTTCTCCGATTTCCGGCGGTGTGCCAACACATAAAATCTGCCCTTCATCCATGACCACTACCCTGTCAGCAGAAGGAAATACTTCCTCTAAACGATGTTCCGTAAGAATAATTGTCGTTCCAAGATCACGATTAATCTTCTTTACTGTTTCCAAAAAATCAGAAGCTGCAATCGGATCAAGCTGAGAGGTCGGCTCATCAAGAATCAGCATATCCGGATGCATGGCCATGATAGATGCCAGATTCAAAAGCTGTTTCTGTCCTCCGGAAAGTTCCGATACATTTTTATAAAACCAGTCCTGAATCCCAAAATAACTTGCCATTTCCGCTACCCGGATACGGATATCTGCGTTACTGTATCCAAGGCTTTCCAAACCAAATGCCAGCTCATGCCACACTTTATCTGTCACGATCTGATTATCCGGATTCTGTAATACATAGCCAATCCTCTGACTCTGCTCCCGGTTACTCATCTCCCCGATTGGTACTCCCTGAAAAAGAATCTCTCCTTTTCGCTTTCCATGTGGCGTCAGGGGAGTCTTTAAATGTGTCAGAAGTGTACTCTTTCCACATCCACTCTTTCCGCAAAGAACAAGGAATTCCCCGTCCTCCACATACAAAGAAACATGATTTAGCGCCCTCTTTTTTTCTTCTGGATAAGCAAAACACAAATCATTGATTTCTAATATACTATTTTTCTTTTCTGACAAACCATTCGCTGTCACCCTGCACCTCCAAACTTGCTTTTTATCTCCTGTATATACGGCTATTCAACTTCCCACAAACGGTACCCAGCCGGTGCTGCACTTTCTACCTGTCCTCTTCTCGCCTTCCACATCCTTCGGTCTAAAATCTCCATCGCTGCTGGCATGATACTAAACAATAAAAAAGCGGCAAAGACAAGCAGGCTGCCTGCTGTAAAGGGTACTCCCTTTACAACGATCCGAGGATTATAAGAACAAAATGCATACCCCTTTGAAAAGCCCCACATCGCTGCTCCGAATGTAAGGAGCATAAAAATAAGGCACAAAAAATCCCTTTTATCGAAATGATATAAGGAAAAGGCGGTTCTGCCCTTCTCTCCATATCCCCGGCACTTCATTGAATCCGATGTTTCAATCGCATTCTCCAAAGACCAGGTAACCAGAATCGAAAAAATTGTAATTCCATGCTTTGCTCTCTTAATAAGGCTCCCATTCTCTACACTTCGCCCGACACACTTTTGCCCATCAGAAATAACAGATGCTTCTTTGATAAACTTCGGTACAAAGCGAAGGCACATGGAAAGTACTAAAGAAAGTGCCGGAATAATCCTTCCAAAAAGATAAATAAACTTATCTGATGTCATAACAACTGTGTAGCAGGAAAACCATACAAGAGTACATACCAGCATCACTGCCATCACAAGACCGTACACACAACTTTCTAATGTAAACGGATTTCCATTATGAAGATATCCTATAATCGTTACTCCATAATGATTAAACATCGGATTAATCAGGGCAACAATGATCATCATCGGTAATGAGAAGAGCAGATTAAACTTTACTGTCTTTTTCCATCCTTTTAAAACAACGGAATACGCAACAGCGCATATAAATGAAATTGCCAGAATCACAGGGTGAACGACAAACATCGTCACCCCGATCGTCCCACAAAAATACAGCATATTTAAAACAGGATGATATGTCGAAAATGTATCTTTCATCTAAATCAAATCTCCATTACATCAAATTTCTATTATATTAAATCTTTATTATATCAACTCTCTATTTCATACATCCTTAATACATCGAATTATCTCCAACATCCTTACCAAGATTACATGTATAAACCCAATTGATCACATCGCCGTCCTGTACCGTATACTTACTGCATCCGTAGTTAGGAAACCAGCCATTTACGTTATACATCCATCCGGAAAGCTGTCCGCAGTCGAATTCATACAGATTATTAATTCCTTCCACATAAGCTGAATTATAAGCCGGTGTAAAAGAAGACTCCATCTGGATTCCTGCATCCTTACATACACGCTGTAATACGTCATGTACAGACTCCCCTTCCGTAAATTCTACCTCTGAAGCTGCCAGAATCCATCCATCAGAAGGAACAAATTCTTCCTTGCCACTTTTTAAATCACTCATGTTATTAAGAATCGTCGCGCAGCTGATTGAAATCGTACACGTATGGGAAGAACCTGAAACTTCTTCATCGTTTGCAACATCCTGCTTACCTGAAGAACCAGAGGAAGAAGCGCCTCCATCAGAAACATCTCCACTTCCTGAACTGCCTTCTTCATTATAGGAATTCTCTCCTGAATTCTCCGATTCATCACTTCCTTCCGATTCACTATTCGTTGTTCCGTTTTCCGCCTTATTCGCTGATGCCGCACCTTTATTCTGCTGCTCCGTAATTCCTCCAATAATATAACAATCCCCATCCAGTGAAGTAACACTCATTTTTAAAGATGTCGTTCCTTCTTTTGGCTTCGTATCTTTCTTTGCCTGTGTTGTACTTTCTGCGGTTTTGTCCGAAGAATCTTCCTCTTCTGTCTTTGTATCCTGCGTCTTTTTATCCTGTTTCTTTGCATTCTCTTCCTTCACCTGTGCTGTTACCACAACATCGCTCATCCTTGCAAGCTTTCCAGACTGCTCTTTTACAAGATATGCAGAATTGGACTGCCACGCTTCCGGAAGCTGTACCTCAAGATCCGGTACACAGATCAGCCCTTTCCCGTACATTGTCATCTTCAATGCATCATTGGCATTGTTTGCCTGCTTCTTTAAATCATCAAGATCTTTCTCTGAAAAATCAATCTTTAAATTCTGATCTGCCGGATTCTGAATCTTTGAACAATCATACGTCCAGATATATGTAATTCCATTATCTGTTGTCCCCTTAAACTGTACCTTTTTATTTTCTCCGGCAACCGTCTTAAACTGTTCCTTTGTAATAACCCCATCTTCCGGAATGGTATTCACATCTGCAAGTGTCTCTGTCTTATCCGTCTTTTTATCAGAAGAACTGTCTCCACTCCCGGACTTTCCACAGCCCGTTGAAACAATCAGCAGCATACTCATAAGTAATGCCAGAATAACATGTACCAGTCCTCTTTTTCTTTTCATAGTAACACCTTCCTTTTTCTTTTTCTGTACTCTGCAAAAGTCTCTACTCTGCTTTTCCACCTTTCATCACTTTCTTTAATAATCCTGCAATACCACGACGCTTTTTATATAAAACAAATCCCAACGCTTCCACTGCCACAAGTCCTGCAGCACCTCCGGCTACAGGTAATGCCACCGAACGGATTCCATCTGCTTTAGAACGATCTCCCTCATCAGACACTCCTGTATCTTCCTGCACTGTATCCGTCTCGCTTTCTGCACTATTCGTTTCTGGCACATAATTATCTCCACTAAAACTCCAGCCACCCGTTGTTGCCTCCGCTGCAGTATTCTTTTTCTTTGCGGTAGTAGTTTCACCGCTTCCTGAAGAAAGCTTCTTCGTCGTTCCCGATGTGGCAGGAACAGAAGTACGGGAACTTCCTGTACTTGAAGCTGCCGGTGTCGTGATCTGCCTTGTCTGGCTTGTTGCCGCCGTTGATGCTATTGTAGTCTTTTTATCTGTTGTTTCCGGAGCTGTTACAACAACCTTGCAGACTGCCTTCTTTCCGCTTCCATCCGTTGCCTTTACAGTAATTGTCACAGTCCCTGCTTTCTTTCCTGTCACCTTTCCCTTTGCATTTACCGTTGCAATCTTTTTATTAGAAGAAGACCATTTCACTGACTTATTCGTGGCATTTGACGGAGAAACCGTCGCTTTTAACGTCTTGCTCTTTCCTTTTGTAAGATAAATCGTACTATAATTTAATCCCACTTTTATTACCTTTACTTTAGAAGCTGCCGGTTTTGTTTCTGTCTTTTTTGCTGTCGTTGAAGAAGAATTCCCTCCACTATTACTCCCCGTATCAATCGTCGGACTGACTACCGGCTTCGTTCCTGCCGAAATAGCCACATCACTCATATCATAAAGAAATGTCTCTCCATCCAAAAATCTACGGTAAGCAACTGTTGCATACAATCCCTGTTCCGTTGCCATTCCATCGATAATGCCACCGGCACCGCCACCATTATTCCCGGCACCAGCAGCTACATGCATAAATCCGCCTTCTGGCATATAATACTGGAATAATCCTGTCATCGGCCATTTCCCATTCTTAATAAAACGGACATCTTCCCCACAATCTATTCCCACACCGCAAAGAGCTGTGATAATCTGTGCCACACTTTCCGAAGTTTCTGTATTCATCGTGCCAAAACCACCACTGGAAAGCTGATTCTTTTCTATCCATGCAAGTCCCTTGTCAATTGCCGCTGTAACATCCGCATATCCATCTTTATTATAATAAGAAGCCAGCGCCTGCATCGCCATTCCTGTCATATCAGAATCTCCGGTTGGTCCCGTCAATGTCCATCCGCCATCCTGACACTGCATCCCTACAACCTTCTTAACAAGTAACTCCTCTGAGTTTTGCTGCACTGCAGAAGGGTCTTCTGGAATCTCATATGCCGGATTACTCTTTAATGCAATCAACGCCCAAATCGTGCCGTTATTCCCCTGTCTGCTTACATTCTTATAATCTGACAGATACGCTAACAGGTTATGTCCCATCACATCTCTTGCATCAACACCAATCGCTGTTAATGCAAGAATAAGCTTTGAATACTCCGAATACTTTGCTCTTGCAATCTGCCAGTCCTTACTCTCACAGTATGCGATCACATTACTGTAAAAAAGATTTATATAAGATTCCGGCACATACAGCCCACTCCTTTTTAAACCGATAACATTCCATATACTACTGTAATCCGGCTTCGTATCTTTACTTAAGATATAGCTTCTTACCTTAGATAAAACCGTATCAATATCCGGGCTTAAGACTTCCGCCTCTGCTTCTGTCTGCACTGCCACTCCTGATTCATCAGACTGTCCCTGTGCCGCATCTTCCTCTGCACCCCAAGCATAAAAACCATAACTTCTTCCAAGCTGCAAATTCTTACGGACAATCTTTCTCTCTTTTTTTGTTAATGTCTGTTCTTGTGTACTTTCCTGTACATCTGCCTCTGTACTTGTTGATGCATCTGCATCTTCCCTGGTCTGCTGCTCCTCTTCCGAAGACTCCGTCTCCTCCCTTTTTGATGTCTCGCTTTCCGATGTCTCACTTTCTGACATAGAAAAATCGCCTGTACTCTCTGCAGCAGAAGCTGCCGCGGCCGGTTCTGCCCCATTATCTGCCGCATATGCATAGTATGGAACTATAAATGCCACAAGCAGAGCAAAAAGTACAAGCGATATACATTTTCTTTTTAACCTTTGATACATCTTGTTCATTCTACCCTCTCCTTCACTCATTTTACAAAATATCCAAGAGAAATTGAGAGTTTTCCGTAGAAAAGAAAGGCCCATGCATTATGTGCACAGGCCAAATACTTTTATAAAACTGTTACATTCTCCAGCCCAGATATTTGTTTTCATTCTAAAATCAAATGGCTGGCAATTCAGAATGAAAATAAGGAGAGTCCCCTAAGTGAGCCTGAGAAGCAAGCCATGTACATATTATAACATAGACTTTTAAAAAAATATGCCAACCAGACGGGTGTATTTGCTTCATTTTAGGAAATTAAGCGGGTGAAATTGTCCTACAATTATTTCACCTTCATTTTCTTTACATTTGAGTAATTACCGTAATAAGTTGTTCCTCCTGCTTTACGATAAGTACGGATCTTGAAGTAATAAGTTTTCTTTTTCTTTAGCTTTCCGGCTTTATAAGTCACTTTCTTATTTTTGGTAATTGTCTTCACTTTCTTATAGCCGCTGTTTTTCTTCATGGACTGGTATATTTCGTAACCAGTTGCATTTTTTACTTTCTTCCATGTAAGCTTCGCCTGATTCTTTTTCAGCTTCTTAATGGATTTTATAGATGTTTTAGATGGGGTGTATTTCTTTTTCAGAGCTTCCTGCTGAGCTTTCTGTGCCGCTTCTTGCTGGGCTTTCTTTTTTGCGGCTTCTTCGGCTGCTTTCTTTTTCGCTTCTTCTGCCTTTTTCTTTGCCTCATCCTGAGTTTTCTTTTCAGCTTTCAGACTGACAATTTTCTTCTCAGCATCAGTTAATACTTTTAATGTATCTGCAGAAATAAGTTCCTTTTGTTCACTGGTTAACGCATTATAAGACTTTCTTGCTTCTGCTATCTGAGATTCTTTAGATAAATCTACTGTACCGATAGCGTTAATGGTTTTTGTCACACTTTCAGCAAATTTTGCATTATATTCTGCTCCCCACTGAAGAATTTCTTTCTCTGACGGAAGTGCAGAAAATACTTCTTTCATTTTCTTTTCTGTTGTATTCCAGTCAATCACTGCATTATATGCTTTCTGATAAGCCTGTTTATAACCATGTTCGTCACAGCTTGCTTTATACTTTAGCATTACTGCAAGTCGTTTTGTAATCGCATCCCTATCCGGTAATTTCAAATAATTGTTATCTTTTTCATCTGCAGGTTTTTCTCCGAGGTCTCTTCCATAACCGTAAAGCGTAAACTGCAAACGAATGATGTCTCCATCTTTTGGTTTTACTAAGGACATTCCTGTCGGAAATACATTATTTACCGTATACATCCAACCAGACATATTACAATACGCGAATTCTCCCAATGCAAAATGTCCACTTTCATTGCCATAATCATTTCCGTCATTTACTGCGTTCGTAGGAATCGGAATAAGGTCTCCCGCATTATTTTTTATCGGCTGAAGCTGTCCGTCAGAAATAATAGATGGGATTCTGACCTTTCCAGTATCTCCATTATAAATCTGTTCAAGATAAAAGCTATCTTCTATCTTTCCCTTGTTTTCGTAACCATAGCCTTCTTGCGTAAGTACTCTGTCCACTACAGATGCAATATTATCTGTGTCATAAATATCTACCTGACATGGCTCTATTAAATACCCCTGTCCAATCGTAAAACGTTCGATTGAAAATGTAACGGTACCTGTTTTTTCTGCTGCTTTTACATCCTTTTGAAAAAAGAATGTACATGCTATCACAAATACAAATGTCATCATTGTCAGCAAATATTTTTTGTTTTTCTGCATTCGGTCTCACCTCTCACTTTATAAAGTACTGCAATTACCTTTCAGTTATCACTATAGTACCCTATTACAGAACAGGAACTGCCCATCTAAGCAGTCCCTGCTCCTCATATCATCTGATATTTACTTCTTA
>OLQS01001430.1_pt1 | contig 13839 bp, 7 predicted proteins | sample 1672291 | NCBI WGS metagenome assembly OLQS01 (sample SAMEA3136668, study PRJEB25190) | human gut metagenome | biome: human gut; feature: human-associated habitat; material: faeces | place: Austria | collected 2013
TATACGCTGAAATACAAGGGATTTACTTTCAAACCGGGATTACGTTATGAGCAAACCATACAAGAGGTGAAGTATCTGGTGGGTCCGGGCGAGAATTTTGATTCGAATTTTAGTGATCTGGTTCCTTCCGTTTCGTTGGGAATAAAACTAGGAAAGACGCAGAATTTGCGTGGTGGATATAATATGCGTATCTGGCGTCCGGGTATCTGGAATTTGAATCCTTATTTCGATAATCAGAATCCGATGTTTATCAATCAGGGAAATCCGAACCTGAAGAGTGAGAAGAGTCATTCGTTCGACTTGTCTTACAGCAGTTTTACGTCCAAGTTCAACATCAATCTTTCTTTGCGTCATTCTTTCAATAACAATGGAATTGAAAGAATCAGTCGCTTGATTACTGATAAAGACGGAGAAATCTTTGAAGGTGGGCATAAAGCTCCCTACGGTGCACTGTATAGCACATACGGTAATATCGGAAAGAGCCGGGAAACAGGATTGAACTTTTATTTGAACTGGAACGCTTCTCCTAAAACGAGAATTTACGTCAATGGACGTGGCAATTATAGCGATTTGCGGAGTCCTGCCCAAGAGCTGCACAATTATGGATGGAATGCTTCTGCTTATGGAGGAATTCAGCAGACCTTACCGGGAAAAGTACGTTTGAGCCTGAATGGCGGAGGTAGCACACCCCGAATCAGTTTGCAGGGAAAAGGTTCAGGATATAGTTATTATAGTTTGGGATTGAGCCGTTCTTTCCTGAAAGAAGAACGTCTTTCTTTGAATATTTATTGTAGCAATGTTCTGGAGAAATACAGAACTTACAATAACCATACAGAAGGAGCTAACTTTATTTCGAAGAGTTCGAGCAAATATCCGAGCCGGTATTACGGTTTCAGTATCAGCTATCGGCTTGGAGAGTTGAAAGCCAGTGTGAAGAAAGCCGCACGAAGCATCGACAATGACGATGTGAAAGGTGGCGGCGGAGGAGGTGGAAACACCGGTGGTGGAGGTGGTCAGTAGACCACTTCCGCACACCGAGATTTCCTCTTATTTCTGTCTCACGTCTTGCTTGTTGGTGTTAAAACCAAGTTTGGTTAATCCGGCCTGTACGTCGGGATGGCTCATGAAGAGTTTCCACAATAATCCGGTCCGGTAGTTTTCGATCATGACAGCAATAGGACCTTGGTCGATAGCCAGATAACGTTGCGGATACCAATTGTCCGTTTCGCTGAAAGCATCGTAGAATCCGAAAGGACCGAACACTTTATCTCCCATACCATACAGATGGCGCATTACCTGCATGGAATATTCCGGTGTATAGACAATGGATGAAAGTGCGGCGGTAGGGGAGATCACTCCTTTGTCCTCCTGCTCATTGGGCGAATGAGCCGCATATCCATCGACGGAGTAGCTGGCGGTCAGTCCCCAACAATCCGGTCCGAAACCTTTGTAATGTTTAGGGTTGCGGATGCAGTAAGCACGGTTCACCAGTGTCAGGTTGCGCATTTCGTGGAAGTAGCTGGGGCAGTATTCATCTTTCAGTCCCACCGGATCAAGTCCGAGAAAAGAGTATTGAGCCCAGAAAAGCGGTCCGGCTTCGGTGCCCTGATAGCAGAGGTGCAACTCGATTCCTTCCACTTTATGCGGAGAAACGATGGCTCCGTTCTGTGCCCAACCGTCATGATAGACAGCCGCAGGTACTCCGTGTGTAGGAGAAGCGGCGGCAAGAATATACATAATCATACATTCGTTGTAGCCGTGTACAGGGAAATTCATTTCCCAGCCATACGTTGGACTCCAATGCCAGTAAAGAACGTTTTGCCCGCCTTGCCGATACCAGTTCCAGTCGACATCCCGCCAAATCTGGTCGATACGTTGGGCGAGGGCTTTCTCTTTCTCGTTTCCGTTGACGTAATATTGGTGTACGGCCAGCAGTCCTTGGATGAGGAAAGCGGTCTCTACCAGATCGCCCCCATTATCTTTCTGGCCGAATGGTTTCACCTTGCCCGTATCACCATACCACCAATGAGGGTAGGCTCCGTGGAAACGGTCTGCCTTTTCGAGGAAAGAAACGATGCGTTCCATTCGTGCCAGTCCCTCTTCGCGGGTGACGTAACCGCGGTCGATTCCCGCAAGGATAGCCATGATGCCGAAGCCGCTGCCGCCGGAAGTGACTACGTTGGCATCGTTTTCTGGATAAACGCCGTCTACATGATAACGTTCGGGAGCTAAGCCGCTATTCGGCTCGGCACCTTCCCAGAAATAAAGGAAAGTCCGTCGCTGGACGGTATCCATCAGGGCGTCGTCCGATAACGAGTCGGTGGCTGCGGAAAGGTTGTTGCTTTTGCTTTTCCCTTTACAGCTCTGGAAAGTCAGGGCAACGGCGGATAGAAATAGTAACATGAGCGGAAGTGCACTCATTTCTATTATTCTTTTATATTTATCGTTCATAATCAAGGTGATAAAAGTTTAGTTTAACGTGAACTTCGCGGTTTTCACATCACGGCTGTTCGTACCGATCATCACTTCAAAGTCGCCCGGTTCGGCAACCAGTTGCAAGTCATAATTATAGTATCGAAGCATTTCCGGAGCAATCTTGAAACGGACAATCTTCATTTCTCCCGGTTCGAGGAATATCTTTTGGAAACCTTTCAGCTCTTTGACGGGACGGGTACTGCTACCCACAACGTCGCGGATATAAAGCTGTACCACTTCCGAGCCGGGCCATGTTCCGGTATTGGTAACCTCCACTGCCGCGGTCAACGAACCGTTCATGTCCATGGAAGAATGACTCAAGTCGATGTCACTGTAAGAGAATGTCGTATAAGAAAGGCCGTAACCGAACGGATAAAGCGGATCATTATCCACATCGAGATAGTTGCTGCGGAATTTCTCGAACCATTTGCCATCTTTCAATGGGCGTCCGGTATTTTTGTGCGCATAATAAAGTGGTATCTGGCCGACATTCTTCGGGAAAGTCATGGTCAGTTTTCCACTCGGATTGACGTAACCGAAGAGGGCGTCACCAATGGCGTAAGCGGCTTCACTACCTCCGAACCATACATTCAGAATAGCAGGCACATACTCCTGTTCCCAATTCAGCGTAAGCGGACGTCCGGTGAATAACACCAGTACCACCGGTTTGCCTGTCTTTAAAAGCTCTTTCAACAGATTCTGTTGTACGTCGGGAATATTCAAGTCTGTACGACTGCTGCTTTCACCGCTCATTTCAGAAGATTCGCCTAGCGCTGCGATGATGATATCCGACCGACGGGCTACGTTCAATGCTTCGTCCAGTAACTGCTGGTCGGTGCGGTTGTCACGGTTCAGGGAACGGCCGAACATCGTTGCCCGTTCTTCGTAACTTGCATCACTAATCAGGTTGCTTCCTTTAGCGTACATGATATTCGCTTTTCCGGCTGTCATCTCTTTCAATCCTTCTACCAAAGAAGGGCAACGGTCGAGCACAGCTGCTACGCTCCATGTACCCGGCATATTGCTACGGCTGTTTGCCAACGGACCGATTACTGCAATATTTCCTTTAGGGTTGAAAGGCAACAACGGATTTCCGTTCGGATTACCGTCGGGACTGTCATTCTTTAGAAGAACGAAACTTTCTGCTGCAATTCTGCGGGCTGCATCACGATGGGCTTTGGTAAAGATGTCGCGTGCCGGACGTTTCGGATCGCAATATTTATAAGGATTATCAAACAATCCCAGTTTATATTTGGCTTCCAGAATACGACGGCAAGCCGTATTCAATGTTTCCATAGAGACTTTTCCTTCCTGAACGGATTTCTTCAGTGTCCCTACAAAACCCTCGCTTACCATATCCATATCCACTCCGGCGTTGATGGCACGGGCGGATACTGTCTGAAGATCACCGATACCGTGGTCGATCATTTCTGAAATGCCCGTATAATCAGTTACCACAAAACCGTTGAATCCCCACTGTCCGCGGAGAATATCCGTCATCAGCCATTTATTGGCAGTGGCCGGAATACCGTCTACTTCATTAAAAGAAGCCATCACGCTGCCTACACCCGCTTCAACGGCTGCTTCATACGGCAGCATATAATCATTGAACATTCGTTGGCGGCTCATATCCACGGTGTTATAGTCGCGGCCGGCTTCGCCTGCCCCATATAACGCAAAGTGTTTTACGCAGGCCATGATTTCGTCATTCCGTTCCATGTTTTTCCCCTGATAGCCGCGCACCATTGCTTCGGCAATCATGGCACCGAGAAACGGGTCTTCGCCACTACCTTCGGATACGCGTCCCCAACGAGGGTCACGTGAAATATCCACCATCGGGCTGAAAGTCCATGAGATTCCATCAGCACTTGCCTCTACGGCTGCAATGCGGGCAGACTCTTCAATGGCTGTCATGTCCCAGGTGCAAGACAAACCGAGCGGGATAGGGAACATCGTTTCGTACCCGTGAATAACGTCCATCCCGAACAATAACGGAATGCCCAGCCGTGAATCTTCCACAGCTTGTTTCTGTACTTCACGTATTTTCTCTACTCCTTTCAGATTGAACAATCCTCCCACTTCGCCTTTCTTGATTTTTGCGGCAATGTCGCTGCTTTTAGCTTGTCCCGTAGTGATCTCTCCGGTGACGGGAAGGTTTAACTGTCCGATTTTTTCTTCCAGCGTCATTTTATTCATCAATACGTCGATGAAACGATCCATATCCTGTGGCGACTTTTGTGCCGACGCGGTTAGAAAACCTGCGGCAAACAACAGGACGGATAGACTTAACTTTTTGTATATCATATTATTATAGTTAATTTTATCTCTATTCATATAAAGTCCTCCTGATGCGTTGAATGTTCGGCACCGAGGAGGACATTGTTCGACACCGAGGAACAGTAGTTTCGGCACCGAGGAAACAACCGTTCGGCACCGAGGAACTTTCTTATTGGTAGTCGGGGTTCTGTACTAACACTCCCTTAGACTTGTCGATCTCTGTCTGCGGCAGTGGAAGCAGTGCGTTTTTGTCCTGATAATTGGTTTTACCGGCTGCGTGCAACACTTCTTTTGCAATGCCCCAACGAACGAGGTCATAGAAACGGTCGAATTCCAACCCTAATTCCACACGGCGTTCGTGGCGGATGGCCTCACGCAATTCTCCCTGATCGGTAGTCGTCACTTTAGGCAATATATTGCTGTTGGTGCCTCTGGCGCGTGCGCGTACTTGTTCCAAATAGTCGATTGCTTCACCCGGAATACCTTTTTCATTAGCTGATTCGGCTCCCATCAGCAGTACATCTGCGTAGCGGATCAGACGAATGTTTACCCAGAATCCTTTGTTGGTATATTCTTTACGCAATGCCGGGTCGGTATAGGCTTTCTTATTGAAATAAGCACCCATTGCCGGGGAAACCGGAGACTCGCCGTATGGTTCGTTGGTGTTTTCCGGTGTGATAGGATCGCTGTCCGAGTGGCGGAAGTAGAGTAGGGTAGAGTTTTTGCGTGGATCACCCTGTTCGTATGCTTGCGCCATATACTCTGTTGCCATGTGCCATCCCCATCCCAAGTCCCATTGACCTGCTCCGCGTACACCTTGTACTTCACAGAACTGGCTACCGATAACGGTACTTTGAGGAAGAGCGGCAGTAGCTGTACATTGCAACTCGAATATAGAACCTCCGTTATTTTCACCATCATCCGTGAAAATCTCATTATACGGAGTCTTTAAGTTGTAGAGCCCCTTTTTGATGACATCGGTGGAGGCTGTGTACATATTGTTCCAGTCGTTGCGCATCATATAAGTACGCGCGTGTAAGGAACGGGCAGCTCCCCAAGTCAGTCGTCCGGTGTATTCGCTGCTCCATGTTTCCGGCAATGACTCTTCTGCTGTTTTCAGGTCTTTGTCAATCTGCTCATAGATTTTATCAGCGGTTGTCTTCGGGATATTGGCTTCCGAAGCGTCGTTGATTTTGTAAGTCACCAAAGGAACTTCGCCGAAAGCTCTTACCAGATTGAAGTAGCAATAAGCGCGGAAGAAAGAGGCTTCTCCCTTATTGATGATGTCTTCAGTTTCTGTTTGTCCGGCTGTTTCTTTTTCTGCAATGGCATCAAGAATCTCATTACATTGGTAGATGATGGCATAATTCTGTCCCCAATAAGCACCCAGTAGGCCGTTGGTCGGTGTATACACAAAATCATCATACATTTCGGCTACATCAGAGCCATCGCTGGCAATACTTCCTTTTTCCGAATCTTCCGAACGGAAACAGTGGATGGCAAAAGCAGGAGGGCCGGCTGTCACATTATAGTTACGCATCATCGTATAGACATTATAAATCTTACCGTTGACCAGAGCGTTCGGATTATCATCTTCCGTAAACTGTCCTTGTGGACTACGATCCAGAAAGTCACTACAGCTGCCTAGAAATAATGTAGTTGAAGTAATAAGGGCTGCAAATATATATTTATTCAGTTTCATATAATGATAGTTTTAAAGATTAAAGTTGTGTTCCGCATGGAAAACTGGCAGTGGCACCTTGCCACTAGAATGTTAGGTTGATACCGAAGGTATAGACTGCAGGTACAGGATAACTGCCGTTATCTACTCCGAATGCGGTGGCGGTTCCTCCAAGTTCGGGAGTATATCCGGTATTATGTTTCCATGTCTTCAGGTTCTGTATGTTGACATAGACTTTCAGGGCTTGCAGACGTATTTTGGCAATTAAGCTCTTGTCGAACGTATACGCTAACTGTACGTTGCGGATACGGAAGAAACTACCGTTCTCAATGTAATAGTCGGAATTCAAGTTATTGATAGAATGTTTGGTGTTCAGCAACGGTTGGGTGTTGGACGTACCTTCTCCGTGCCAGCGGTCCAAACGTTGTTCCAGGTAGTTGAACTGGGCAAAATTGTAGTTATCCCATGTACGGAAAATCTTGTTTCCGCCTTGTCCCATCATGTCGATGCCTAACGACCAATTCTTGTAGTCTACTCCAAGAGAGAAACCGTAAGTTACCTTTGGAGTCGGGTTGCCTATCATGGTACGGTCTTCCGGGGTGATTTCTCCGTCACCGTTCACATCGGCGAATTTCAGGTCACCGGGGGTAACGGTAGCCAATGTATTTTGGGGTGATGCGTCAATATCTGCTTGTGACTGATAAACGCCTGCCACTTTATAACCATAGAAATATCCGATAGGATAACCTGCCATTGTGTAACTTTGCTGCTTATCTCCGGCAATGATGGAGTATCCTTCCTGAACAAGACTTTTTACCTCATTCTTGATAGTAGTCAGGTTGGCACTGACGGAATATCCCCAATCACCAATCTGATCGCGCCAGGTTACAGCCATTTCCACTCCTTTATTCTGGATCTCTCCCAAGTTTCCGATACCGGGGATAGTTCCGGAAATTCCGGGAACTTCGGCTAACAAATCTTTGGTGTTCTTCTTATAGTAAACACCCTCAAAATGCAAGCGGTTGCGAAGTAGGTTCGTTTCAAATCCGGCTTCCCAGGCTTCTACTTTTTCCCAACGCAGGTTAGGATTAGGAAGATAGGCAAGCTGGTATCCGGGATAAATGATGGACGGTTTACCGAATACGGCCGAATAAGCATTGGTCAATAAGGGTTCGGCAGGATAGGCTTTATCCAGGTTCTGGTTTCCTAACGTACCGTAAGATGCTTTGATTTTCAACATATCCAGCCATTTGATGTCTTTCATAAATTCTTCTTCGGACATCAACCAACCTCCACCCAGTGAGAAGAAGTTCTGCCATTCATTGCCTGTGTAGGAGAAAGCGGAAGAACCATCCCGGCGGAAAGATCCGTTGAACAGATATTTACCTTTATAGTTGTAGATCACACGTGCAAGTACGGATAATGTACTGCGTTCCCATTGAGTACTTCCATTGGTAGCGGTAGCCGCATCGCCGATGCTGACAAACCATTTGTCCGGATTATCCGGAATAACCAGTCCGACCCCCTGCTTGCGTGCTCCGTCCAATCGGCTCAACGAATTATAATAGGTAGTAAAACCGGCGGTAGCTGTCAGGTTATGATTTCCATTATCAAAGCTGTTGGTGTATGTCAACAGGTAGTCGCTCTGAACTTTTGTTTCATTCTCTTTAAACTGGCTGACCTCGGTCTTGCCTGTTCCCAAAGTAGAGATCCCTCCGTTGACAGCGGCATCGTATACTTTTACGATCGGTGTATACGTCCGTCCGTTGTTCGACGCATAATCCATGGAGAACATTGCTTTGAACGTGAAATGTTTCAGGAAGTCTACTTCACCATAAATATTACCGGATGCCCGGTAGTTCTCCGCTTTGGTAGTATTCGCTTTCAATTCGACGTCTACCATCGGGTTGCTAATCTGCGCTTTCTGGAATTCGGGCAGAGCCGTATATAATCCGTATTCGTTATTATACACCGGAGCGATAGGAGTTGCACGCAGGGCATTCAATACCTGTTTGGAATCAGCAGGAAGCATACGTGCACCGTTGAATTGGAAACCGACTTTCAAAAAGTCCGTAATCTTATAATCATTACTTGCGTTGATGGTTACCTTACTGAATTTCTCATGCTCGATGTTGCCTTGTTCGTAAGAGTAGCCTACACCCAGATAGAAACTATGTTTGGGCGAAGCCCCTGTAATACTGATGTTATTGTTTGTAATGAAAGCAGTCTGGAAAATTTCGTCTTGCCAGTCGGTATTGGCATCCCAGCCGGTATAATCGAAAGGGTCATCTTTCTGATTGGCAAGCTGTTCGTTATATAGTTCCTTGAATTGTGAACCATTCACCAGTTTCACTTTATCTACCACTTTCTTGAAACCGAAAGAAGTATTAATATTGACTAGTGTCTGTCCCTCTTTGGCTTTCTTTGTGGTAATGATGATAACACCATTCGCACCGCGAACACCGAAGATAGCCAGAGATGACGGGTCTTTCAGGATTTCCATGGATTCGATGTCCTCCGGATTCAGGAAATTGATGTTGTCATTGAATAATCCGTCGACAATGTACAGCGGTTTATATCCGTTGATGGAGTTTGTTCCGCGAATACGGATTTCCGGGTCCGATCCGGCTCGTCCGGAGTTTACAATCTGCACACCTGCCACTTTCCCCTGAAGGGAAGACAGCGGATTCATTGCCGGTTTGTTGGCTAACTCTTCTCCTTTGATATTGGTGATAGAACCTGTCAAGTCTCTTTTCTTTGCACTACCGTATCCGATAACGACTGTTTCGGCTAGTACTTGTGAATCTTCTTTTAAAGTGACATTGATGACGTTCTGTGTCCCCACTTTAATGGTTTGCGAAGTCATCCCCACGTATGAAAATGCCAGTACGTCCTCCGGAGTGACAGAGATTGAATATTTACCGTCCATGTCCGTGATGGTTCCGGTGGAAGTTCCTTGTACGAGTACCGATGCGCCGATCAATGGTTCATTGGCAGCGTCCGTCACTGTTCCTGTCACCGTCTTTGTCTGTGCAAAGGCTGATGCAGAGGCCAGTAGCAGGCAAACAAGCGTCATGATGCTCTTTGACCTGATGGCTTTTTTCTGAAGATGTTGTAAAAGTCTAGTCCTCATTGCATTAAATTTTTCCATTTGTTATTATTTAGGTTGAAGTCTTTTTTCTGCCGTCTTTTGGCGAGAGTAACAAAGGAAACAAACGAAATTCAAAAAAGATTTGGGAAAAAAGAGAGGATGCTTGTTTTTAACACAAAAGGGTGAGGAGACTGTTGAAAAAGTTCAGACATGAACCGGTGTGGTTCATGCCTTTCCTGTTTTAAAACATTTGTTCCGCAGTGGTCATACATTGAATGACGTCCTCTTTGCTGCCATTGAAAGGACCTGATTTCTCTATTTTTAATGTAGACATGGCGGCTGCAAAACGACCGGCTTCTTCGATGCCGGCACCTGATACCCGTTGATATAAATAGCCGATGGTATACGTGTCTCCACATCCCGTTGCGTCTACCACTTCTCTGGGCTTATAAGCCGGAATACGATAGAAGTCTTTTCCGTCGAAGATAAGTGAGCCCATGCCGCCTAATGTGACTAATACTTCTTTCACTCCCCATTCATATAATTGGCGGGCAGCTTCATGCGGGTCGGAAAGACCGGTCAGTACTTCCATTTCATGCTCGTTGACTTTGAGGAAATGAATATATTGCAAGGCTTCTCTCTTATCTGTCCAGTCCACCGGATAGACGTGGGTGTCACGCACTTCACGTAAATAGCCTTGTGAGTCTACTGCAATCAACCCTTTTTGAGATAGTTCTTTGATTACTTCCAATGAGAAGTCGTCAGCCAGCAGAGAGCCGAGATGGTAGATTTGCGCATCTATCTCTTTCAACTGACTGGCTGTGAACGGATCGGCTTTCGCTAATACCCGTTGGGTACGGTCGTCCGGATTGGCTCCATAGATGTTCTCGAAGTATACGGAGTGTTTGCTCGGTAAGGCAGTTACGTTAATACCCACTTTGCGCAGCTGCTCTACAACTTTCATTTCAGTGGCACCTACTGCCGTTACCAGCGCATAATCGATATCATTAAAATGGCGGATGGCATGTGAGCAATAAAAAGCTGTTCCTCCCGGCATGTAGACAGTGTTTTGAGGAGTGACTACTTTGTCTAATGTGATGTGACCGATGCAGCAAAGTTGATGTTTATTCATGTTTAACTAATTAAAAAGCCTCCAAGATAGTATCTTGAAGGCTTATAGTTTATTTTTGGTGCGGATGATAGGACTCGAACCTACACGCCTCACGGCACCAGATCCTAAGTCTGGCGCGGCTACCAATTACGCCACATCCGCATGTGTAGCTTTTTTGTTTAGCGGTGCAAAGATAGGAAGATTTTCTGATTTGGCAAATAATTCGACAATAAAGTTATTCACTTAAGATTTCGAATGCTTTTTCAATCAGAGTGTCTTTGTGCTTAAGTTGATCTGATTCAGACATATTGATGGCAATGTCCGGCTCAATACCTTCTTCCAAGGGTTGCTTGTTTTTGTCGAAATGCGGACTGGCGGAGAAACGGACGCTCCATCCATTAGGTAATTCCGATGAGAAGGGAAGTCCCGAACCACCTCCGGTCCAGTCACCTAACTGGATGATTCTTTTCTCTTCGTTGTCCTTGTTTAAGCTGCGCATCGCATTCACAAAATCATTGGTGGCACTATAACAACGACGATTGGTCAGAATGATTACTTTCTTCTGCCACCGGATGCTGTTGGATGGTTCCAGATAGATCGGCTCCATCTTGGAGAAATCATTATGTCCCGGTCCGGTTTTGTGCTGTATATATCCGGTAAGTGTTTTCTCGTTGGTAAACCGGGCGGCAATGCGGGTGGAGTTGGATCAAAAGGAAGTGAAACCCGTGATGAAGACTTTGTAGAGCATATTTATCCGGCTACAATGCACAATACTATGATGTTCTTCACTCAGAAAGGTAAGTGCTATTGGTTGAAAGTTTACGAAATTCCCGAAGGAACTAAAAATGCTAAAGGACGCGCTATTCAGAATTTGCTGAATATTGATTCCGATGACGTGGTTACAGCATATCTACGTGTGAAAAACCTTAATGATACCGAGTTCATTAACAGCCATTATGTGCTGTTCTGTACAAAGAATGGCGTCATTAAAAAGACTTTGTTGGAACAATACTCACGGCCTCGCCAGAATGGTGTTAATGCGATAACTATTCGTGAGGATGATAAAGTGATTGAAGTTCGTATGACTAACGGTGATAATGAAATCATTATTGCTAACCGTAACGGGCGTGCAATTCGCTTTCACGAAAGTGCGGTTCGTGTTATGGGACGTACGGCTACAGGGGTGCGTGGTATGACTTTGGATGAAGATGGTGGCGATGAAGTTATCGGTATGATTTGTATAAAAGATCCTGAAGCTGAATCAATTATGGTAGTTTCTGAACAAGGATACGGTAAACGTTCTGATATCGAAGATTATCGTAAGACCAATCGTGGCGGTAAGGGTGTAAAAACGTTGAATATTACAGATAAAACGGGTAAATTGGTAGCTATCAAGTCTGTTACAGATGAGAATGACTTGATGATTATTAATAAATCTGGTATTACAATTCGTTTAAAAGTCGCTGAAGTCCGCATCATGGGACGTGCAACACAAGGTGTGCGATTGATAAATTTGGAGAAACGTAATGACCAAATAGGCTCTGTATGTAAGGTGACATCTGAAGAAGAGGTTACAGATGAAAATTCAAATACAGATCTTGAAAATATAACTGAAGGAGAGAGTGGTGGTACTACTAATTCTGATACTAATTCAGATTTAACTGCCGAAGCAAATAGTGAAGAATAAAATAAATTGTATTATTAAATCCACAAAATCATGAGAAAAGTATTATTTACAGTGGCTTTATTGTTAACAGCTTGCTTTGTGTCTGCACAAGTAAGTGTTGTTAAGGAGGCTAAATCCTTGAAAAGCAAACCTGAAGAAGCTGCAAAAGCTATCGAACCGGCTTTAACTAATCCTGAAACCGCTAATGATCCGGAAACATGGAAATTAGCTGGAGATTTTCAGAAAGCAATTTATGATGAAGAAAACATGAAACTTTATTTACCCGGAGGTCAGGCAGATACAACTAAGCTTTATAACAGCTTAGCTAAGATGTATGACTTCTACTTGAAATGCGATGAAATAGAGCAGGCTAAAGTCCAAAGTGGTGAGTTAAAGAAACCCAAATTCAGAAAGAAGAATGCAGATGCTTTGAAGACTTTGCGTTTAAACCTAGTTAATGGTGGTGGTGATGCTTACAATAAAGGAGATTATGCTGATGCTCTAAAATATTTTGGATTATTTGTTGATGTAGTAAACGAGCCTATGTTTGCTGATGATGATGAGTTGAAGGCTGACACTTTGAATGCATTATATGCTTGTTATGCAACTTTAGCTGCTAATATGCTGAAAGACAATCAAGCTGTCATCAAATATGGCAATATAGGTAAGAATCATAAAGAAGAAGGTTATAGAGCATTAATGTGCTTGGCTGAAACATATGGTCAGAAAGAAGGTGGTGATTCTGCAAAATGGCTTGAAGTAATCAAAGAAGGTACTGAATCGTTTCCTAAGCAAGAATACTTTGTTGGTAATATTATGGATTATTATATTCAAAAAGGTATGGTTGATGAGGGTTTGGCTCAAATTAATAAATTGCTTGCTACGAGTGAAACTCCGTACTATCTTTATGTAAAAGGTATCTTATTGTATGAGAAAAAGCAGTATGATGATGCAGTTGCTATATTTAATAAAATTATTTCAAACAACGGAGATTTAGTTGCTGAAGCATATTCAAAGATTGGTGATTGTTATTTTTTCCCAGCCCAGATTATTGTTGAGGAAAATGCAAAGTTAGCTATTGATGATCCCAAATACAATGAAAACGAAAATAAGATTAAAGAGTTGTATGAGAAAGCTAAACCATATTATGAGAAGGCAAAAGAATTAAAGCCTGATAATAAAGCTTTGTGGGGAAATTATTTGCTAAATATTTATTGGAAGTTAAATAGAGCTGAATATGATTCTTTGGAAAAAGAATTAGGATATTAATACGATCTTTCTATTTATTTATGCACAAAGCTCGGACTTTTCCAGTCTGGGCTTTGTTATTATCTAAAGTTTATGTATCTTTAGATATTAGTTTTTTGCGTTATGGCAAAATTTATTTTCGTCTTTATTAATCAACCAAATCCCTTTTTCAAGTCTATTTACGCGAGCCATTTTTGATATATAATCAGTATTATGTTTAATTAAATACTAAGTGGGGACATTCATTAAATATTACAAAATCAGCCAACTAATTCATACACAAAGTATTG
>OLQS01001432.1_pt1 | contig 13833 bp, 14 predicted proteins | sample 1672291 | NCBI WGS metagenome assembly OLQS01 (sample SAMEA3136668, study PRJEB25190) | human gut metagenome | biome: human gut; feature: human-associated habitat; material: faeces | place: Austria | collected 2013
TAAAATTGAATATGAGATATCTCCCGGGAGGGTGGATATAAAGTATGGGGATCTATCAGAGAAGTCGAAAACTCTGGTGGATTCCTTTTTCATTGGCATCTGTATGATTGCCGAGGAGTTTCCGGAGTATGTCCGGATCATGTAACTTAATGTGACCGGGATGTCGTTAAACTACACATTCAAGATGCAACGACCTGGGCTTAAATGAATGGGGCGGGGCGGAAAGGATAGATAAGATGAAACACATGAATAATCACTGGAGAATTCCAATGAGCAACCTGCAGTTATTTACAGAGCCTGGAGGAGACGGCGGCGGATCCGAAGGAGGGGACGGTGCCGGAGCTGGGGGAAATCCTGGAAATAACAACAACACAACAATGTCATTTGATGAGTTTTTGGCACTGGAAGGCAATCAGTCAGAGTTCGACCGACGCGTCCAGAAGGCTGTTAATACGGCTGTGACAAATGCGCAGACCAAATGGAAGACGCTGACGGACGATAAGGTATCGGAAGCGGAAAAGCTCGCTCAGATGACCAACGAGGAAAAAGCAAACTACAGGGCGAAGAAAGCGGAGGATGCTCTAAAAGAAATGCAGCGCCAGAATGCCAGATCGGACATGGCGAAAGAAGCTCGCAAGATGCTGGCAGATGAGGATATCAACATTCCAGATGAACTGGTTATGAACCTTGTAGCAGAAGATGCAGATGGAACCAAGGCAGCAGTAGAAGCTTTTTCAACCATGTACAAGGAAGCGGTACAGAATGCAGTGAAAGATGCTTTAAAAGGGAAACCTCCAAAAGCAGGCAATGGTGGAGATAAACCATCGATGACAAAGGATCAGATCTTAGCAGTGAAGAATCCGTCAGAAAGACAGAAGCTGATCGCTGAGAACATCACATTATTTCAGTAAGAAAGGAAGTATGAAACATGCATGATATTAGAAGATTAGGTCTGCAGGTATTTGCAGCACCGAATAACCTGACAGGAGAAGTGCAGGTCCAGGTAAAAGCCAGAGAGATTGACTTTGTTACATCATTTGGCAAGAACCTGCAGGCACTGTTAGATATTTTGGGAATTACCAGAATGATCAGGAAGGAAAACAATTCGGTATTAAAGACCAAAACGGTAAAAGGTGAACTGCAGTCAGGAGATGTTGGAGAAGGCGAAGAAATCCCGATGTCCAGATACACAGTAGAAGAAAAGCCTTTTGATACGATCAAGATTGAAAAATATCGTAAAGGCGTATCTCTTGAAGCCATTTCGGAAAAAGGTTATGAGGCGGCAGTACAGGATACGGATGATGAGTTCAAGTCCGATCTGCAGAATGTAGTGACTGATAAATTCTACGCACAGTTAAAAGCCGGATCTCTTACAGGACACGAAACAACTTGGCAGATGGCTGTTGCAATGGCAATCGGAAAGGTTGTGGCTAAGTTCCAGAAGATGAAAAGAACAGCAACCGGAGTAGCTGTTTGGGTAAACACTCTGGATGTGTACAAGTATCTCGGTGCAGCAGATATTACACTGCAGACTGCATTCGGCTTCAAGTATCTGACAAATTTCCTCGGAGCGGATGTTGTATTTGTTACATCTGAGGTTCCGCAGAATGTTGTAATTGCAACACCGCTCAACAACATGATTGCATATTATGTTGATCCGGGAGATTCAGAATTCGCAAAAGCAGGACTTTCGTTCACAACGGATTCAGAGACAGGATTCATTGGGTTCCATACAGAGGGAACATACAGCCGTATGATTTCTGATAATTTCGCAATCATGGGCTTACGTCTGTTCTGTGAATATTTAGATGCAATCGCATACATTTCTGTAGGCGAATCTGATACACAGACCTTAGGAACATTAAGCGTAACGTCAGAGGCTGGATCAGAAGCAGGGGATACAAAGCTGACAGTGAAAGAGCAGCTGCTGTCACCAAGAAACTGCTGGAAATACAAAGATGCTGCAGCCGCAACTTCAGTAACTTACGGCATGGACGTTAAGAACTGGTCTAAGTGGGATGGTGAATCAGAGATTGCTTCGACAGCAGGGCATCATATCACACTGGTTGAATGTGATCAGAACTATAAAGCTGTTCGCTCTGGTGATGTAGCTGTAACTGTCAATCCGGGAGCATAGGAGGTAAGGAAGCATGTATAAGGTAATTAAACATTTTATCGATCTTCATGACAACGATCATTCCTATAACGAGGGAGATATCTTCCCTCGTGAGGGAGTAGATGTCAGCGAAGAAAGGCTTAAGGAGCTGGCAGGTAGCGACAATAAGCAGCACACTCCACTGATTGAACTTGTGGAAGAAGATCCGGACAATACAGCTGGTGCAGATACTGCAGAAAAAACATCAAAAGCCGGGAAGAAGAAACCTGAGAATAAAGTACCCGAAAATAAAGAGCCGGCAGAATAGGAGGAGCGTATGATTGAAGATCTGAAAGCCTTGTTGGGACTGCCGGAAGAAATTGACGAGGAATTAGAAAATAAATTGCTGTTAATTTTAAAGGCTACCAAACAAAGGCTGCGTTTCCTTCTTGGGGGGTTAGAGCCTCCGGAAGAGATGAATTATATCATTCTGGATGTGTCAATCATACGGTTCAACAGAATCGGTTCGGAAGGACTTTCCTCTCACAGTGTTGAGGGAGAAAGCCTTTCTTGGTCAGAAAATGATTTTGCGGGATACATGGATGATATCCGGGCATATCTGGATGATCAGAAAGAATCAAAGAAAGGTAAGGTGAGATTCCTATGAGATATGACACACCAATATACTTCCAGAAACTCACCCCTGGAGAGTATGATCCAGCTACCGGTAATTATGGAGAAGACACGATATCGGAAGATATGAAGTATGCCTCAGTCATGGATACCGGTACGAATACGATGATGCTTGTCTATTCCGGAATTAAGGAAGGCAGCCTTACCATTCACCTGCAGAATCATTATGACCGGCCATTTGACAGGATTCGAGTAGGAAATAAAACATATGGTGTAGATTTCAGCAGGGAGCTTCGGACGAAGCAGGTGTATGTTGTGTCGGAGGTGGTGTGATGGGAGTACAGGTAATTGGTTTTGATAAATTAGAAGCCAAATTGACAAAAAATATGGATCTGTCAGCTGTTAGAACAGTAGTGAGAAAAAATGGCTCAGAAATGCAGAAGAAGGCACAGAAAAATGCACCTGTTGATACCGGTCATTTGATGCGTAGTATTGATTTGGAAATTACAGATGGAGGTAAGACTGCGGAAATAGAACCGACGGCTGACTATGGAGCATATGTAGAACTTGGAACCAGATTTATGAATGCCCAACCGTATTTGAAGCCAGCATTCGATGAACAGAAAGGTAAATTCAAATCCGATATGAAAAAACTTGTGAGGTGATAATCATGGATCCACAGCAGGAATTGTTCAGTACTGTTTTGGTGGCATTGAAAGAAAAATATAAGGATACGGGGGTTGGTGTGTATGATACGGTTTTACCGCCGAAAGACACGCCATATCCTTTTGTTTATCTGGCAGACTGTTCAGAGAGTGATCAGGCTACAAAAAACGAGATTATCGGCGAGACTAATCTGACGTTGAAAGTCTGGCATGATAATGTACGGCAGAGAGGAATAGTGTCGGGGATTTTGGCAGATATCAAGAAAATCTGCAGATCTATCGAACATACAGAACATTATGCTTGGAATATGCAGAGACCAACACAGAGAATCCTTCCGGATGATACAACGAAACAGCCACTTCTTATGGGAATCCTAGAAGTAGCATTTAAATTTAGTTAGGAGATGACAATAGTGAAGAACAGAAAGTTATTTGGACTGCAGTTATTTGCGGAAGTAGTACCAGGTAAAAAGATTGTGTATCTGTATCGTATCCTGAGTACGGAGAAAGATCATGATGCAACGGCACTTGCATTTACAACCGAGAATGAGCGTACCAAGTCAAAAGATGCTGATACAACAGCAACAAAAGATGGAACGGTGCGTACTCCAGGGACAGCAGAGGTGGAAATCACAGCTTCCAGTCTTCTGAAAAAAGGAGATAAATTTATTGATGAACTTGAAGCAGCGCTTGATGATGATGAAAAGATGGAAATCTGGGAGGTAAATCTGGCAGAACCACAGGCAAGCTCGAGCAATAAGTTTAAGGCAAAATACTTCCAGGGATATCTTACAGAAATTGATAAGACATCCAATGCAGAGGATAATGTAGAGTTATCATTGACATTTGGACTGGAAGGAAAAGGCGTAGATGGTTACGCAACAGTTACTGCAGAACAGCAGGAAGTAGCAGCATATGTATTTGCAGACACACAGAAGACAGGAGCTTAAGAGGACGAGAAAATTCGTCCTCTTTTTATGTGCGATGTCGCACAGGAAGGAGATAAGATAATATGATGGAACTTACTATTGATGGAACGGTATACCAGTTTAAATTTGGAATGGGTTTTTTAAGAGAAGCGAATAGGCTTACCAAAATTCCGGTTCAGGGAATGCCAGGGACAACGAAAGAGGTAGGAGCAAGGTATTTAATCGCAAGAGTTGTTATTGATCAGGAGACGGATGCACTGGTAGATATGCTGGATATTGCGAATAAAGGAGAGAATCCAAGGGTAACGAAGGCATTATTAGATTCCTATATCGATTCGGAGGAGACGGATATCGATGCGCTTATGGAAGAAACAAAAGATTTTTTATCGAAAGCAAATGCTACCAAGAAGATAGTGAAAGCGATCGAGGAAGATTACGAGAGACAGATGACTCAGAATCAGTAGAGAATGAAGATCTATATACAACCGTAGCAAGGAATTGCTTTCGGTATTTTGGTTTCACGTCATTTAAACAGGTAGATCAGCTGACATTGGCGGAATATGAACTTATGATGGAGGCTTTAGAGCTTCGGATGCTTGATGAGAGTTTACATGAACATCGTCAGGCATTTTTGAATTTTGCGGTGAGAGCAGAAAAGAAAGCCGGTAAGGGAAAGACTAAACCAGTTTACAGGAGATTCCGACAGTTCTTTGATTTTGATAAAGAATTGAGAAAGATAAAGAATCGAAAGAAACCATCCAGATTTGCTGGAGTAACTAAGTTGCTGGATAGAGAGGAGTGAGAGAATGGCAGAGTCGTATAGTGTAAAAGCAATATTATCAGCACAGGATAAGAACTTCTCGTCTATCATGAAATCCTGCCAGGGATATGCGAGTAATCTAAAATCTACTCTCATGGGCGGTCTTGGATTTGGTGCAATGGCAGCAATCGGCGGTAAAGCAGTATCACTGGTTACGAATTCAGTCAGTGATTTGTCGAAAGAAACAATAGAGACATCAGACTCTATGTATAAGCTGCAGACAGCCATGAGGTTTTCTGGATATTCTGAGGCAGAGATTCAGAGAATAGCCGGTGCAACAGGTACATTGAAGACGTATGCGGATAAAACAGTATTCTCTCTACAGGACGTATTAAATACGTTCGGTTCATTATCAGCAAACGGAATCAAAGATGCCGATAAATTGACAGAAGCTGTTGGTAATGCTGTTGCAGTATTTGGTGGTGGAGCTCAGGAATATGCAGGCGTAGCACTGGCATTCTCACAGGCAATGGCAGCAGGAGCATTGCATGCGCAGGACTGGAACCAGATTATTAATGCAAGTCCACAGCTTGCAGGTGGCTTACGAAAAGAATTGATCAAACTGAATCCAAAGCTCGGCAAAGACTTCAAGGGAGCGATGGAAGAGGGAGCAATTACTGCAGATATGCTCGGACAGGCTATCAATAACATCGGTATGACGGACATGGCAAAAGAAGCGGCTACATCTGTAACCACATTTGAAGGTGCTATGGGTAATTTGGAGGCATCTGCAGTAAGCGGAATGATGAATCTTTATGATACGTTTGCAAAGCCTAAAGTGATTGATGCAATCAATGGCATGACAAGCAAGGTGGATACTGGATTTGAAAAATTGTCTGTTGGAATTCCAAAGGCAATTCAGGTTATATCTCCATACTGGAACGTACTAAAAACAGATGCAACAGAGGTCGGAAAAGCTTTTGGAGAGGCGGCGGGTGCAATCATAGATGAAGTACAACAACTTACAGGAGCCTTTGGAAAAAGGAAAAGTGTGGAGAATTTTTCCGAAAGCATAGGAACTGCAACAGGTGCATTAACCACATTTGCCGGATTCCTGAAAGAACATGACAAAGAAATAGCAAAAGCTATTACGTTATTACCGAAGCTATACGTTGCATATAGAGGATTTAAAATCGTGAGTGCGGTAGCACCTGGAGTAGTGTCATTTACAAAAGCAATTGTCGGATTAACAGGAAAAGGAATAGCGGCTATTGCCGGAAAGTTGTTCGGTGTGGCAGCAGGAGAAAAAGCAGTTGGTGAAGCGAGCAAAGAATCATCATGGAGCATTGTAGAGTCAGCAACGGCGTTTTTAGCGATTGGTGCAGGAGTAGCATTGGTTGCAGCAGGATTCTTACTTCTTGCTTATTCAGCTGTACAAATCGCACAAGCCGGACCGGTTGCAGCAGGAGTTTTACTGGGAATGACGGTTGCGGTTGCTGGACTAATGGTTGTGGCGAAAAATGTGGCACCAGCTATGACAGCCGGAGCATCGGGATTCGTAGCTTTTGGTGCTGCAGTTCTTTTGGCCGGAGCAGGAATCGGTGTGCTATCGCTCGCAGCAATTAATCTCGCAAATGCCGGACCACTTGCTATTGCATGTATGGCAGGAATGGTTGTTGCGATTGCCGGACTTGCGGCTGGGGTGGCAGCACTTGGACCAGCACTTACTGTCGGAACTGTTGGATTTATCGCATTCGGAGCGGCTATTGTATTAGTTGCTACTGGAGCATTAATCGCAAGTGGAGCATTGGCTGTTGTGGCGGGAATTCTTCCAACAATTGTACAATACGGAATCCAGGGCGCAGGGTGTATTACTGCTCTTGGAGTGGGCATGACTGTATTCGGAGCCGGAGCATTGGTAGCCGGAGCAGGTTGCATTGTTCTTGGTGCTGGACTTGCCGTAGTAGGCGCAGGCCTTGTAGTGGTTGGAGCCGGAGTGTTGGTGGTATCAGCCGGAGTTCTGGTGTTGGCAGCGGGTGCACTTGCACTTGGAGCAAGTCTTACGGTAGCCGGAGCAGGATTAACCTTGATGGGAGCCGCGTTTCCAATGGTATCCGCAGGTGCTATGAGTACATTAGGTGCATTAACTGCATTACTTGGGGTGTCCGTAGGTCTTGTGGCCGGAATGGGAGCGTCGGCCGTTGTAGTGGTAGCATTTGGAGCAGCTATGGCAGGCGGCGCAGTTGGCACCCTTGCAATGGTGGTAGCATTAAAGTCTGTCAATTCAAGCATGAAATCTATAGCCGGTAATGCCAAAAGCGCTCAAAGCTCGCTCACGGGTATGCGTGCCAGTGTAAATGTGGTAAATTCCGGACTGGATGCGTTGGGAAGCAGAGCGAAGTCAGCAGTTAATACGCTGGTAAAACAATTTTCAAACGCAGAAGGAAAAGCAAGGAGCTCCGGGAATGCTGTTGGAAACAACTTCAATAACGGGGTTCGTAGTGGCATGAGCCGAGCGGTATCTACGGCAAGAACTATGTCTGCATCCACGGTAGTGGCAATGCGATCAGCCGGATCTGGTTCATACAGTTGTGGTGTATATATAGGGGCAGGTCTTGCAAATGGTATGGCGAGTCAGGTCGGACGTGTAAGATCTGTCGCAGCGCAGTTGGCAGCTGCAGCAGAGGCGGCAATTAGGGCGAAGGCGCAGATTCACAGTCCGTCAAGGGTGTCTGACAAATTAGGTAGTTATTTTGGCATTGGATGGGTTAATGCAATATTAGGAAAAGTTAAACTCGCAAGAAAAGCTGCAGCACAGCTGGTTCAAATACCAGAGCTGGCAACAATACCGGATATTGGCATGAATATTCGAACAAGTATCGATGATTTGAATGATGATTATGAATATACCAGAAATGAAACTTATACTATTTACATCCCTGTCGAAGTAGATGGCCGGCAGGTGGCAAAGGCAACGGCGAAATACACAAAAGAAGAAATTGAACAGCAGCAGAAAAGAGATCTTCGAAAGAAAGGCATGAGATAAGGAGGGCAGATATGTATAAATTTGTAGACACTACAGAGAGACAGGAAGAGCAGATACTGCCCTCCGAAGCTCTCAATTTTAACGGAGTCTATTTTGAAAATGTAATCCCCGGATATCGGACACTATATGTGTCCGGCCGGGAGATGATCGAAACAGAAATTACAGATTTGGATACGGAGATTATGGATGGATCCAGATATCGAAGAAAACGATATAAGCCGAGAACGATCACTGTCGGGTATCAGCTGATCGCTAAGAGTAATGCGGAATTCCGGAATGCTTATAACAAATTGAATTCGCTGCTGGATGTGGCAGAAGCGAAGCTGATCTTCCTGGATGAACCGGATAAGTATTATGTTGGAACAAAGGTGAATGCCGGTGATGTGCCGCATGGCAGAAATGCGGTAACTGCAGAAATTGAGTTCTATTGCTCAGATCCATTTAAATATTCCGTAGAAGAGTACGAGGTTGCGCCAACTGCAGATGACGGGACAACATTTGTTGTTGATTATAAAGGAACGTATAAAGCACATCCAACGTTCGAAGCAGTGATGGAAAATGGAGAGAATGGATTTGTCGGATTCGTTGATCAGGATAAACATATTTTACAGTTCGGAAACATCGAAGAGGAAGATGGGGAGACGTACAAAGAAAATGAGACATTGGTTACGCTTCAGGACTTTTTCAATGCACCGGATGATACATCTGGAACGGATTTTATGCATCCTTTCTACGGAGCAAAAGGATCCCTCGGAACATCAACATGGTTTAATACCAAGTTCCTCTCTTTGAAGTCTGCAGGGCAACAGGTTGGCCGCGCAAACGGTGGACTCAGAACCATCATTCTTCCGGCGGACTCAACCGGTGATAAGGAAGGGTGTCAGAACTTTTATTCTTATTTCCATATCCTGTTTTATGCCGGATTGATGGGACAGACCGGAGAAATGTGTATTAACTATCTGACAGCGGACGATAAGCTTATTGCCGGTGTGAACTGGTATAAATCGGATATGAGCGGAAATACAGGACATTATGATCTAGTCTGCTACAATCCGAACAAGAAGAGTACCGATCAGCAGGCGGGACGCGTGCTGAAAACGTACACTTATATGACAAGTCATCTGCGGAAGCAAAATCCGTGGTACTGGAACTGGGGACATTGTGATCTTAGAAAAGAAGGCAGTAAACTTACATTTTTCTATAATGGCAGTTATCCGAGCTTCAATATTCCGGAAATAGCGGATATGAAATGTGCCAAGATTCAGATTGCGATTAAGCAGAGAGGAACAAGATCAGGGAATAAGTATCTTACATACAACGGAATCAATGCTTTTTATTTTCAGAAGTTACATGTAAAAAAATGGAGAGATGTACCGAATAAATTTGCGCAGGACTGCAGTTTGATTGCAAATTGTTCAGATGGATCAATTCGGATGAATGGTCTGCCAAAGCCGGATCTGGGAGCTCTTGGAAATGACTGGGAAACATTTTGCTTGAAGCCGGGAGTTAATCAGGTTCAATGCTTGTGCTCCAGCTGGGCGAAGAAACCGACGTTTAAAATGAAGTACAGGGAGGTGTTCTTGTGATCATATATTTTGCTGACAGGGCAATGAACATTCTTGGATCAGCATCTACCGGACTGCCGAAGGGATTAATGATTACAAATGATAAAAAGACAGAAGAAATATCCGAAGGTGTGGCAATCTTTGAATGCAATTTGGATTACAATTTTGTAAATCCGGATGAGGACGAAGAACAGGAAGTTGATGTGAAGAAGCTTGCTGCAGTCGGAAATTTCATCTTAAAGCAGAGTGCGGACAGCGGTGAAGTGGAAGTATATACGATTATTGATTCGACGATAGATCCGATTCAAAAGGATGCATCCATCTATGCTGAAGATGCGGGACTGGATCTGTTAAATGAAGTGGTCGGAAAATATGCTGCAGATAAAGCTTATAACATTGCCTATTACATTAATAAATTTGCATATGATTCCGGATTCGAAATCGGGATCAACGAAGTAAGCAATCTTACAAGAAAGTTATCCTGGGACGGTGAAACTACAGCTACGGAAAGGCTATTGAGCGTAGCTACACAGTTTGATAATGCTGAGATTGAATTCAGCTTCAAAGTCGAGAATATGGCTGTGACTGGAAAATACATCAATGTGTATAAGAAGAGGGGGAATGATTCAGGTGTAACTTTGACCATTGGTAAAGAGGTTAGTGGATTTCGAATCAAGAGTTCTATCGCAGATCTTGCAACAGCATACCGCTGTACCGGCGGAACACCGGAAGGATCAGAAAATCCGATTACATTAAATGGTTATAAGTACGATGATGGAGATTTTTATGTAGAAGGATCCTATGTGAAATCCCGGAAAGCACTGGAAAAGTGGAGCCGGTATCAGATTAAGACAGAAAAGAATAAGAATGATGTTGGACATATCGTAAAATCCTTTACATACGATACGACATCGAAATCTGAATTGTGCAATCGAGCCGTATCCAGTCTTAAGAAGATCTGTGATGAAGCTGTTACCTATGAGGTAGAGTTGTTATATCTTCCAGATGGGGTGAAGGTAGGTGACACGGTATCCATTGTTGATGATGACGATAATATATATCTTACTGCAAGACTGTTGAAATTAGAGATGTCAGAATCGAACGATACAAAAGAAGCAGAGCTAGGGGATTATGCAAGACAGGAAAGCGGAATTGATGAAAAAGTCATTGAGCTGGCAGAGCGATTTGAGAAGATCGCTAAGAATCGTAATTTTTATACATGGACAGCCTTTGCAGATGATGAAAATGGAACGGGAATTTCGGTCAATGCTTACGGAAAAGACTATCTCGGAATCGCTACGAACCGGCTTGCGAAAGAAGCTGATCTTTCCGATCCGACGCAGTACACATGGGTAAAGATAAAAGGTGAGCAGGGCATTCCGGGAACAGCGGGTAAAGATGGTAAAACAACATATTTCCATATGAAATATTCGGCGGTACCGAACCCGACATCATACAGTGACATGACGGAAACACCAAACAAATATATTGGAACTTATGCAGATTATGAACTGGATGACAGTACAGATCCATCGAAATATACGTGGGGAAAATTCCAAGGCGACAACGGCGAAGATGGTGCAGATGGAATTCCAGGGAAAAATGGAGAGAACGGCGAGACGAGTTATGTGCATTTTGCTTATGCGACCAGTGCGGATGGAAAAACTGGATTTTCGACAACAGATACTGTCGGGAAAACATATATGGGACAGTATGCAGATTTTGAAAAAGCTGATTCTGAAGATCCGACAAAGTATCGGTGGAGTAAATTTCAAGGTCCCCAGGGCCCACAAGGTGAACAAGGCCCACAAGGTGAACAAGGACCACAAGGCTTGCAGGGGTTACAAGGTGAGAAAGGTGAACAGGGTATCCCTGGTCCAACAGGAGAGACAGGTGCCACCGGAGCAACAGGTCCCCAAGGTCCGGCTGGTAAAGACGGAACGAACGGGAAGACCAGTTATTTCCATATAAAATATTCTCCGGTAGAGAATCCAACCTCATCTCAGATGTCAGAAGTCCCGAATACTTATATTGGAACCTATGTGGACTATACAGAGCAGGATTCGACAGATCCAAGCAAATATACCTGGTACAGATTCAAAGGCTTACAGGGAGAACAGGGTACGCAGGGAATCCCAGGAACCAATGGTGCAGATGGGAAAACATCATACTTGCACATTAAATACTCCAATGATGGCGGTAAGACATTCACATCAAATTCTGGAGAAACAGTCGGGAATTACATTGGACAGTGTACGGACTTTAATCGGGCGGATCCTACTACGGTGGGAGCTTATACATGGAGTAAGATCAAAGGTGAAACAGGAGCGAAAGGCGAAAAAGGAGATAAGGGAGCCACAGGAGCTACAGGTCCTCAGGGACCTCAGGGAGTGAAAGGTGATACTGGTGCGACAGGACCACAAGGACCACAAGGTGTAAAAGGTAATACAGGACCACAAGGACCACAGGGGCCACAAGGGCAGACAGGAACAGCTGGTAAAGATGGACAAATGCTCTATGCGACATGCGATACTGCAGCCGGAACTGTAGCGAAAGTTGCAAGTTTGGCGGCTGGAACATTATCTCTCAAAGCCGGAGCAACAGTAGCTGTTAAATTTACTTATGCAAATACCGCATCCAGTCCAACACTTAATATTGCTGGTACAGGTGCAAAAGCAATGTATATCCAAGGTGTCCGGGATGTATATTGGACCGACGGAGCAACCGTAGCCTTCACGTATGACGGAGCAAACTGGAGAGTAGCATCAGAACCGGTATATGCTCCAACCGCTACTATTGGAAATGCTGCTGGATTCAATGTGTTTATAGATGGAACCAGTGTACAAGTTAGGAAGGGGACTGAAGAACTTGCATCCTTCAAAGGTGATGAGATTCGATTGGGAGAGGGTGTTGATTGCGCAAAGGTATTTATAGGAGATTTGGAAATAGGTGTAGATGGAGCAGAAACATATCTTAGAAATTCATCTACGAGAATTTCAACGAAAGCATCTCATGAGGGCGGCTCGGCATCAGTACCGTCCGTAGTAGTTAATGATATGGATACGTATGTGAATGGCAGAGGTATGAGTAGCCTGATCGATTTCTATCCTAGAAACGTACATAGGATGACTACAGGAACCAAAGTGTTAACTGCTGGCAAGACTGGAACATCAAGACAATTATTTAGCAACTCAGAAATTAATAGTTTGTTGGGTGTTAGCAATAGCTCAAATGGAAATACGGCAGTGATGGTATCGAATGGTGATGGGGCTGCTACTGGCGTGCATGTAGAAGGATGCACTTATCAGAATGGAGCTTGGCATGCAGTATTTAATACCAATATTGGTTCAGTGCCGATTAGAATAAATTTTATTATTACTTACTGGGGATAAAATCTGTACCAAGGAAGTATTATGAGATTATATGCGAGGTAGTTTCCAAGAAATGAATATTTCTTGGAAACGCATTCCTTCTGCTGTATAATGTCGGTGGAAGGAGAAATGAATATGCTTGAAGAAATCGAAGAATTATTAAATGAAAATGGCCCTTTAACACAGAAACAAATTGCTGACACATTAAACATATCAGTAATGTCATGCAGATCGCATTTGCAAAAACTTGTTGATGAAGGAAAAGTGACTCAGGTCAGTTCGCAAAATAATAGAAGAACATATTATTTTATCAACAAAACTGCAACGTATAAAGATGTAGAGAATATGCATAGTGAAATAGCAAAAGAGACAGTGAATGTAAAAGATGCATACGAGGATCTCAAAGAAAAATATGATGAGGTCAACAAAAATGTTAATGGATTGTATGCAAATATAATATCCATTATATCTGTGTTTGTTGCAATATTTGCTTTGATTACAGTTAATGCAAATATTACATTTAAGCTTACGCAAAAAAATATGTATGATGTATTTTGGGGAATAATAGAAGTAAATATATTTGTTGTAATCTGCATTGTGATATTACTTGTTGTAACCAGAGTACTTATTATCAATCCGTTGTTAGGAAAGAGTAAGAAAAGGATAGACGAGAGAGGTTAGACCTCTCTTTTTCTATATATTCTATATAATAGAAAGGAGAATACATGGAAATCAGAGCAAGACCGTAAGGTCTTATTTTTATACAGAA
>OLQS01001434.1_pt1 | contig 13817 bp, 17 predicted proteins | sample 1672291 | NCBI WGS metagenome assembly OLQS01 (sample SAMEA3136668, study PRJEB25190) | human gut metagenome | biome: human gut; feature: human-associated habitat; material: faeces | place: Austria | collected 2013
ATAAGCAAAACCGCCTGCAGCAAGTGCCTTTTTACCGTATCCTGACATATTTGATTTTGTTTTATTGATCTTCCCTTGCATAGACAAATACTGTTGTTGCTTTGTGATCAAACTTTCGTATTTAGGATTAAGCTTGGCAAGAGCATTAGCATATGCCCCTTCCGTGATAATGCCTTTTTTCTGCGCAGAAGTAAGCATTTTATAGGTTTTATTATATTCCGATACGCTTTTATTAAGTTTAGTGACTTCATTTCCGGCGCTGGAAAACGACGCTTTGAAGCCGCCTTGTAAAGTTGCTGAAATAACAAATCCAAACGCAAATTCTTTTCCTGCCATTATTGCCCTCCTTCCTGCAAAAATGCTATAATATTTATATAAGGATGTGATTTTATGCTGAGCTTTTTAGCTATGATGATAATTTTTGGCCTGTTACTGTGGTTAATAATAACCATTGTAGTTTTTATTGGTGGATTCATATATTACTTTTTCAAAGATGTATCTAAAGAGATGTCCATTGCTAAAGCAAAATCTAATATTAAACCACTAACAATTAACCAAAAACAGTTTTTCAAACTTTTAGCAGTGTTTATTGTTTCATTATTGCTTTTTTATATCAGTGACAATAATACCAACGCTTCTGTTATAGTAGTCTCTATCGTAGGCCTGTTAGCTTTATCGGGGTACTGCTTTTATCAGTTCTACGAAAACCTCAACCAAAACAAAAAATTATCTTAAAATAGCTCCCATTATCGGGAGCTATTTTTTTCTGCAATAATTTCAGCATAATCCAGCATTAAATCAAGATCTATATCGATATAGTAGCTAACCGGTGTATAGGACAGCATTGCCATATTTACCGCAAGTTCTTTTATTTCTCGTATATTCCGAAATCCTAACTGAGCAAAAAATTAGCCACCGGGAAAACGATATTCCTAAAATCGGTCGCAGGCAAATCTAATATGTCATCTACCGGTACACCAATCAGCTTGGCTGCAACAATAGCCTGAAAGTTCATAGATAGAAATACCGACGGGGTTTGATCGCCCATTGCTCTTACTTCTTTCTCGGCCGCAATCAAATCGCTACCCTTTAATTTATTAAAATCAAACTCGACTTCTTTTACTTCTCCGCCGGTCGTAGTCAAAGCTTTTTCTAATTTTACTTTCATTATTTACCTCCAAATTTTAAAAGGGGGGCACCACTCTGCGTCCGCCCCTTTATTTATTTTTAATTCAAGCCCAACGCCTCTCGGACATCAGCAAGATAGTCAGTGCCGCCAATATTAGAAATATAATTATATTTATCAACTTCCAGCACGGTTTCGCCAGCAATAATCACTTTAATATAATTAGTTTCAATGGTGTTGCTGGAGCCGGTAGTCGTTCCAACGTCTAATTTGCCGAGTTCGGTTTTTTTCGGCACGCCGCGGATCACGCATTTTACAGCCTTTACGACGTACTCACTTTTTTCAGGGTCGTAAAACTGCTGCGCGCCGCGCAGGTCTAAGCTAACCCCCTTTTGAGATGCTAGGTTCATTCCAGGTTTAGAAATAGTACGCCAGTTAAGTACAGTTTCCATACTTCCAAAGTGCCCTAAAACCGGACTGTCTACCTCACCGGCAATACCAGCACCCTTTACTGTTTCGGTCATTGCATCCAAAGACGGTAGCTGGACATCAGTTACGCCAAGAAGATCATTTCCGTCATTATAGGCTCTAAAGTTAATTAGCTTTTCCGGAACAACATTATTACTCATCTTTCATCCTCCTCATTAACCAAACAACGTCTCAAGATAAGACGTATCAAACTCGATAGTATTTTCAATGACACGTGCCGGAACCGGTGGCGTAAAATAAGTATGGAATCTTACAATACCATCTATCTGATCTGTTGTTGGATTCTCCTCTTTCAAATATTCAATTCTTCCACCAAGCAAGAACCCTCTTGAAACAAATCCATTAATGCGAATATTTTCGCTATCCACGACAAGATCAATAAGTCGTTTGTTCATCGGGTTATCTACTTTAGACCAATAACTTTGAATAAATGTCTGTGCATGCCAATTAAACATACGCCGTAAACAAATAAAATTATCTTTTACATCTGTATTTGCAGGATAACAACCAGTACGATTCCCCCACAACTTCCATCCACCGATAAAGTTCAGGGCAGTAACTACACCCTGCCCATTAAGATAATTAGCTTGTTCCAGATCTAAAACCACTTCAGTTCCATCAGACAAACATAAACCATCCATTTGTATATTTTTATTTGAAGGACTTTCATAGGGAATATCATCATTTTTTGCATCCAAAACGCCCATCGCACCCATTACCGCAGTAGAAAGATGATATTTCTTTTCGCCAAGTTTTACCATAGGCCAGCAGACTATTTGATCCACTCCAACATAATTGTTATTATTTTTCCAAGCCGGAACATCGGTATATTTTCTTACTGTGTCAGCCGGAACATCTACCAAAACAGAAGCTTTAAACAAACCGTTAATAGTACTTGCTTTGGCAGTCATAACAGCGGCTACTTCTGGATCGTGTGTCCAACCAGGAGCAAGCACCATACCAGGTACTAAACGATACAGAGGAAATACTTTTGAAAGATTCTCAAGACCTGTGTATGCGCCCGTACTGATATCAATACCACCAATAATGTCATCCTTATCCACGGCTGAGGGATCAATTTTTTCATAGTCCAAAAAAGCACTGTCTGTAAGCTGTCCGCCACTTAATGCAGTAATTACTAAATTCCCATCACTGTCAAAAGCAGCTTCATAGTCAACGCCTTCCGTCAGCGGTTGTCCGGCAGATGCTTTTTTTACTTTCAATGTTTCAAGTAACACTGGATCATTTACAATCACCGTTTTTTCACTGTTAAACTGAACTTCTTTATCACTGACCGTTGCTTTATGTTTTTTTGGATCTAAAACATTAACAAAAACTGTCGGTGAAACTGCATAAAGCGAATATTGGCTATAAATAGTTTCGCAAAGAGTGTATTTCTCCCAATCTTCACTGTATCCCATAGCTGCTACCGCTTCTGCATATGTATAGCACAAAATAGGTTTATTAACCTCTGCTCTGTTACTTGCCAAATGAATTGGAGCCGTACCAAAAACAACTGGTAACCCAGCAGTAGAATTTACTGCCGGAACAATAGATGTTGGCACCTCAGATGTATATACGCCATGCTTATATGCCATATGTTATTCCTCCTTTTCTGCCAAAACAGCAGCTTGGTAATATTTATTCATAGGTGTTCCCGCTTTTGCAATAGCCCTTTCAGCTTCTGGCAATTCTGAAACAGCTACAAACAGTTTTTTTATTTGCGGACACTTTTCAAATACATCATCAATATGAGTTGGTAACCCGCCAATGAATACCTGATATTTCAATAACTTTCCGTTTTTGTAAGACGGGCCTACATAAATCAAGCGTTCAGGCTTAGTGGTCTGACCGCTTTTTTTGTTAATAGCCATAATTTATTTCCTCCTCTACTGGCTTGCCCAGTGTGTAACTAACTGTCATTAAGCCCTGCCACTGCGGGAAAGGCTGCTCATCTGCCACTTTAGATTTGATAGGCAAGATGAGCCTATTCTTATTAGCAATAGTGCGTTTTTTCAGCAAAGCCTGACGTACGTGCTCCATTAAATTAAACAAGCTGCGCCATCCTTCGGCAGTATCGCCATCGACAATACTGAACCCGATTTCGACCTTGGCCGCACTCTGCTCCTCGCCATCTTCGCACTCAAGAACCAGCACGTACATACATGATTCACTTTCTTTGGCATTCGTTTTCACCGGCAGGTATCCGGGATAAACATTTATCGGAGAATAAGTCCCGTCAGATTGCTGCGATTCATATTCCAGGACAACATTTTTTAGAAACGCTGCCAAATTTTCCATCAATTCGACTTGTGTCATTAACGTCCTCCAAATTTTCCATAACGATATGAAACTTCATGTAAAAATCTTCGATTCAACACCTTCTCTGCAAATGGTGCTAAATCTTCCAGCACGTCTTTATTCCCCGCCATCTGTGGGATGCTCGGGCCATATGGGATGTCCAACGGATATCTTGTTTTCAAATACCTGAGCATAGGTCCTGCGTAATTGCTACGAGATGATTGTTGTACAAATAATCCGGGAACATTCTTAAACCCTCCAGCACGTATTACTCGTACTCTCATAGGTCCTGCTTTTGCAATTTTTTCTCCTGCGCGCAATGCAGAAATAATATTTTTAGGTTTTGGGCTTAAATTGAAATATGTTATGGGTAGCATCCTACCCACCGTTCCAACTACACCGCGTAAAACTTTACGCATAGAACGTTTTATTGTTATAGCTTTTTTTACATTAGCAGAAGATATATCATATTTTTCAATTATTAACCCCGATAATTCTGCTCGTACAGCCGTAGCCGTTCTATTAATCGCTCTTGATGCTGCGTACTTAACTTGCTCCGGGCACTCTGCAAAAAGGTTTTGCGCTATTTCTAATGTTTTTTCATCAAATTCAATTTTAATCATCTGTCATTCGCCACCAATTGGATAGTCAAAATTCCCATGTCATCAGCACAGCTCTCAACCAGATACTGCTTATCATTGACGCCGAAAAGCTGTCCATATACAGGAAGCTCAGGCAAAGCTTCTGCCAAGCAATTTACCTGTAACCGACTGCCATAAATACCAGGATAAGTTTGACTGGATCCAGTCCCCGTAGATAACCCCTCTGCAACAGAAATGTCTTGCAGGATGGCGCTGCATTCGGTACCATTCAAGTTATGTTTATCGGCAAATTCTAACGAGTTAATAAAAGCCGCAGTATTATCTGCGGCTATCTGCTCACGAAAGGTTTTCATTTTACTGTAGCTGCGGCATTGACCGGAGGCAGGCTATCACCATCGGTCTCATCTTGCTGATCGGCCGCACCCTCCAGCAGTTCTAAAAGCTTTGCTTTATTAGCTGCCTTAGGCACTTCTAAGCCTCTTTCTTCGCATAAAGCTTTCAGTTCGGTGTTGGTAAAATCTTTCAATGTTCTTTCTGCTTTTTTTGCACTTGTAGTCGAGTTAACTACAACTCCCACCGAAACTTTTTCAAATTCTTTCGGCGCACCTGCTACCAGCGCATTCGCTTCAGCTTCCGGCAGCTCGAGGATCGTTCCTGCCTTATACTCGACGCCATTGCGTAGCAAAGTAAATTTCTTTATCAATACTTGTTGCATTTACAAACCTCCTTATTTTACTTTCAAGGTCGCCCAATCATCCAAAAACTTCGGACATACCACACAGCGGCTGGACATAGCCAGAGTAGTCGTATCGCTTTCAGTATTACCGGTAACTTTCGGAATGTATGCGCCTTCATAAGTACGAAATTGTTTGTCGTCTTCAAGCTGCGTTACTGCGCCAAAAAGACGTTTACCACGACCGGGCACACCAATAATCATATGATCATCAGGGATATACTGGGCAAGGTTGCCGTCGTCACCCTCGTACACGCCGTCATAAGCGTAGATTTCCAGATTAAGTGATTCAATATAACCAACTCGCAGCAATTCCGGTCTTACCAGCTTCGGCTGAATGCTCATCAGTGCTAAATTTTCACGGCTGGGCACCAACAAATATTTATAAAGCTGTTCGTTATTGAGCAGGTAGGATACTACATTCTGTGAACACAGGGCCACTGTAGGGATCATACCTGCGTTGCGGCGGATTTTCTGAGATGCGTCACCCATGACATCATAAATTTTAGCAGAAGCATTATCCCATGTGTCCGATCCGGACAGAGTTGTTTTATTGTCAAATTCAGAAAATGTAATCGTATCAACAACAACAGTTTCACCATCGTCGGCATAGCCTTTGCATTCGTATTCACCGTTGATCAAAAGCTGTGCAGCCATCCACTCCTGACGACGGACGCAGGCATCAATCAATTCTGCCATGTCATAAGCGCGCAATTCTTGCGCACGTTCTGCCGGAGTGCGAGTGCTGTAGATATCTTCCCCAAAACCACGACGCTCAATATCAGACGCTTCGATAGTCCGTTTAGGGCGCATCAGCGGAGCTTTATAAGACCTGATCTGCGAACCGTTACGGCTCATATTTACACCCTTGCTGCCCGGTACCACAAACGGTGCCATTCTGCGACCGCCTTTGCGGTATTCCATATCCACGGTATTCGTCAAAAAGGTTTTAACCGCAGGAAAAAAAGTATCAATCAATGTCGTAGTCGGCGAATTGGTACGCTCAATCGCCTGCAGCAAAGTTCTGGTATCATCAATATTAATAGGCATTATCTTCATCCTCCTTATTTCACGCTGGTCAAATAGATATTGACCGCACGCAGTTCTTCTTCATGAGCAGTGGCATTATCAGATGTTTGTGCCACAATAAGTTTTTCACGATTAAATTGACCGCTGATATAAACTGTAGTAACAACGTCGGTCCCAGATAAAACAATGTCATTGGCAAGGATCACAGACGCTTTATCAGCTCCGCTTTCAGATGCTGTGCTATCTACAATCTCATATTTACCGCCAACTAAAGCTAACAATGTGCCTCGCTTATAGCTGGCCATAACACCTTTCAGAGTTACGTTTTTAGTAAGTACCGGTACTGCTGTACCACCAATAAGCTCATCATAATGAGTTCCGTTCATGTTGGAAATCATTTCCATTATTTCGCACCTCCAAATTTACTATTCATTACCTTGGCCATCTTATCCAATGCTTTCGCATCTGCCGCCGCACTTACAGCTGCCTCATCGGCCGCAGGATTGGCAGCAACGCCATCAACACCGGAGCTTTTATTGTCGGCTACCATAGTGGCTACAACATTCTGCGCAGCATTAGCCACCCCCCCTGCTGGAGCAGCATTTTTAATCGCTTCTACATAATTTTTTACTTCGTTAACAGTTTTGCCGCTTTTCTTAGCCTCATTGATGATCGCGGTAATTGCGACATTTTGACCATCATCAAGTGCTTCTAAATCAAGTACACGTTGACGCTCTGCGGCCACTGCGGCTTCCACCGCTGCGGCATTATCAACAGCCGTCGCCGGAAGCGCATTATTCGCCTGAAACTGACCTGCGCCGGGTGCTGCGGCCTGCGTATCTTCCAACAGTTCCTGCAAACCTAAAGCATTAAGAATTTTTTCTAATTTACCACTTGGCATATCTCTAACCTCACTTTGTTTAAATTTATTTTTTACCGCTTCACTATTAGCAAAATGGTTCAAATCATAAGACACTGAATTGATCACCAAAGTATTGCCATTTAACGCAGCAGTAACTCCTCCGATGATCTCGTCAGCAAAACCTTTTTCCTTACATTCTGCGGCGCCCATCCATGTTTCGTTGGACATCATCGTTTCTATTTCTTCGTCCGATATCTTACAACGCTTACGATAGGCAGCGACAATGCTTGTTTTGATCGTAGCCAGCGCTTCTACCAACTTCGTCAGTTCTGCCGCAGGATAGTATCCGCTAAGACCGATAGCGGGGTCGTGGATCATCATCAACGAGTTAGACGGCATAATGATTTTATCTGCCGCCACGGCTACAACCGTTGCTGCGCTGGCAGCCAGTCCGTCAATTACCGCCGTGACACGCCCTTTATAGCTTTTGAGCAAATTGTGAATAGCATGTGCCGCAAACACATCACCGCCGCCGCTGTTAATGCGTACGGTAACATCTCTGCCACCCAGCCCGTTAAGATCCTGGGCAAACTGCTGCGGCGTTGCCTCATCACCAAACCAGGATCGCTCTGCTGCGATTGGACCGTAGATCAATATTTCAGCGTCGCCACTAACATCATTCTTCACCTGCCAAAATTTTCCCATCATTATCACCTCCATTCCCACCAGTATTATCAGCCTTAGGCGGTTCCAATCCTTTAGCTCGCCATGTTTGCTGTTCTATAGCTATCTGATCGATATTACTATCGTAATCAGTCCCTGTAAGTTCCGCAGATTCACGTTCACCGGTAGAGAAACCATATTTTACGCGTAAGGCTGCGCCAGTTACCTCTTTTACTGGATCCAACATCCCCATAACAGGGCCAAACCAATCAGCATTACTCCATGCCTTAGTTATGATTGGATCACTACCATAGCCAGGAGCACTAATTCTACCGATAGCAACCGCCTCTGCCAGCCAAGCTTCATAAACAGGCTGACAAAAATCACGTGCAAACCAGGTACGTCTGGTTTTAAAATTGCTGGCAGCTTGTAATAATGCCCCACGTGCCGCAGAGTATGAAGATTGAAAACGACTAAGTAACACCTCTGCCGGTGTGCCAATAGCTGCACCGATCTGACTGATCATCATATTTGTAAATGGTTCAAAAGTTGACATTGTACGGCTTGCGTCCATCGACTTTACATCGACACCAGGAGGCAGCAGATTAAGCGTTCCTGGACCAACTTCAACATGAGCCAGGTCTTCTGGTGTTACGGCTTCCTCTTGACCATAAGTTGAACTTAGAACATCATTCATATCATCAATATTGTTATTAGTCGTAAAAAACAAAGTATAAAACGATTTAATGATGGCGGCCGTAAGCTCCGCATTAGTATAGCGGCTGACCTGCTTCAATACCTCGATTACCGGCGCCAATATTGGTACGCCTCTGTACTGCTCTGGTCGTTCTTCATGCGATATCTGTAAAATATTTGGCCGGCCGCTTAACTTGCCAAATGCTTCCACTCGCTGCCACTTTAAAACTGCTGCAGGATCACTTAAATCAAAAGGCACCCTGTTTGCGACCCAATAAGCCACAACAGCCCCATCTGAATCTATTTCAATACCGTTGATAATACGATTCCCGTTTTTATCATTAGTCATTTCAACATCGTAATAAGATGGAGAACCATACGAACCACTGCTGTTTGGGTTACAGACCCTACTGGCCTCAAAAAGCTGTACTCTCAAACAATACGGATTATCAGGCACCGGCCTGCGATACTTGATCGCTGCCCATCCGTCACCATCTACAAGATAGCTCATATATGCAATATCCTGCATATCAAAAAAGTTATTTTTTCGATACAAATCACAGGCCGTGCTGTTTGCCCAAAGGTTAAATTCACGAAACGCCTGACGCTGCCACTCTTTAGCTTCCTCTGCAGTCAATCCCAGCAACCTATAATCTATTTTAGGCGAAACTTTAAGACCAGCGCCTATAACATTGCTGCGCGAAGTATTAATAGCACTTGAACCAAGCGGAGAGTTACATACTAAATCTGCACTGCGGTTTCGTAAAGTTACCAAATTTACATCGACATCTGCTTTAGTACTGGATTTCAAGGGATTATAGCCACGTAAAGTACTTCGTGTCCTACTGGCGCCGCCTTCTGAATAGCCGCTGTTCACTATTATTATTTTTTTATTATTTTCATTTCCCTCAGTAGGATGCCTGGCCTTAGCCGGTATTACTTTTTTACGTTTCACCATCATCTATCCTCCTAATCCCGCATAATAACTTGCTTTGTTCGATGCCCTCTTGGATACATTGCCTCATCCGTAGTCGCTCCTGCAGCAATAAGATCATTTATTTCTTTTCTTATTTCTGATAAATCAGCTCTCGTCAGCGTTCTATTGCCAATTCTGTAGCTTTGCCCTGCTACCAAAATAGACTGTTCTGCAGATAAATACTGCTTTAACCGTTCATTAAGTACCGTACTTGCCACTAATAATCCCCCCTCACACTTTTTCTAATGCAGCCGTAGCCGCATTTAGGCTTGTTTTTCAGTTTAGACTTTACCGATTGTTCTTTGATTACATTCGGGCTGTTGATCAATTTTTCCAAAGCCTCGAAATCTGGATTTACGCTTAACATACATGCGAGGTTATAAACCCGCAGATCCAAAGGCTCATTCCGTTTATCTTTAGCTATATTTACCCACTGATATACTAATACTCCATTTTTCCGACGAGGCTCTTTTGTTTCAGATATAAGGCCTTTAAAATAAAATTCATCGTAGCCACGAGTTAGCTGTACAGTTACGCTATCACTCTTATCAAGCGGAAAATGAAAATATTTAGGTCCAGGCTCTTCAATCGATAACCGATCCATAACATATTGTTTGCCGCTATCTGTGCCCAACATTACCAGCGGTATCGTATGTCCCCTTACGGTTTTAACCTTAGCGTACTTATGCAATAACGGCACTCCTGGTGTCGATGAACCTTTTATAGCAAAACGCTGCCTTGCAAATCGTTTTTTACAGTACGCATAAACTTCTTTCGTGTAGTGGCCGCCGGAATCGATAAACGTCCTGGCTACCAAAAGACCCTTACCTGACGCAAAGCGATATTCCTTATCCAGCTGTTCGTCCAGCATATCCCACACTTTAGGTGTATCCGGCACGCCCAAAATAGTGCCCTTTTTTATTCCCCAACATTCTTCAGCCATTCCCCAGCCACAAATCTCATACTCGAGCCTGTTGTCTTGTACGTCAACGGCCGCTGTTAAAAGCAGTACGCCTTCCGGCAGCTCGGCGCCATAGTTTTCACGCCTGCGCATAAACTGCTCATGACTTTCAAAATTTCCTTTGCGCTCATATGCTTCTCCAAAACGAGTATTAACAACTACTTTTTCACGCTCTGGATCGCCCTGTGCTTCCAACCATTCCTGCATTACATCTGACCAGTTCACCCAAGGTGATGCAAAACAGTTAACAAAAAAGCTCCGTACCCCCTTAGTGAGAGCCGAAGCGTTCTGTGCAATATATTTTTGTGCGGCCTGCCGCATTTCAGTTTCTGTAAACCCAAACCCGCAATCTGGGCAACGCCAAATAACTGACTTAACGATAATCTGCCTTGTTCCCTTTTTATCAACAGAACAGTCGTAGTCAGTATGCATATCCCGATGTGTGACTAAATGCCACTCTTTGCACTTTGGGCATTGATGCTGCCACTCTTCCTGAGTCCCTGTTATATATTCATCTTCGATTCGACTGTCTCCAGCATTGGTCGGTGTTGAGAATAGCCCCATTACGCTATCCCAAAATGTAGTCATACGTTTTGCAGCCAAGCTGACCGGGTCGCCTTCTGTGCCAGCGCTTTTTGGAAAGCGGTCAACTTCGTCTGCCAGCAGTATTTTTATCGGCTTACTGGCAAGACCGGCAGGACTGTTAGCACCCGCCATGATAAGTCTGCCGCCTGGGAACTGTTTAGAAAGAATAGTATTGCCGGCATCACGACTTTTTACGTCTTTAAAAATATCTCTCAATACCTTTGTATCTCTGATCATCGGCGCTATACGTGATTTACTATAGTCCTGTGATGTTTCGATAGTTGGTTGGATCATCATTATCGGTGCGGGTGCCAGATGCGCGAACCGACCAATAACATTATTCATGATATCGGACTTTCCAACCTGAGATGCGGTCTTTGCAACCACCCTAGTTATGCCTGGTTCAGTAAAAGCATCCATAATGGCTTTTTGATATGGAGCACGATCTGTTCGCCACCGCCCAGGCTCTGCAGCAGCTTCGCCAGATATCATCCTATAGCTATCAGCCCATTCGGATACAGTTTGATCTGATAACGGCATCAATGACTGTTTTACTATTTTTTTGAAAAGATCAACTGTCTTCTTCATTACTAAATATCTCCGGATTATAATCGCTAAGCTCAGTTAACCTTGACTTAATTTCTTTAGAAAGTTCCGTCATAATAACACTTCTGCTCTGATTCTCCAGTCTAGCAGCCATCTTGGCTGGTATGCCTAAAAGCTGACTCCGTAATTTAGATAACATATCTGTCATAACTCTTTCGACATCTGCCGCATCATGCGACAGATTTTGTCGCCTTGCCAATTCAAGTTCAGCTAATTTACGTTTTGCAGCTTCATGCAATGCTTTTTCAGACCAATAATCATCTTCATCCTTGCTGGAATATTTATTTTCATAAAACGAAGCTATTGCCATTGTCAAAACGAAGTCTCCTTCTATTTCACGATGCAAAACTTCCTCATTTACCAACTGATTTACACGTCGTTCGCTGATGCCCAATAATTCGGCAAGCTCTCTTGCAGAGCCACGTTTCAGCATTTTTACCACTTCTATTTTCACCGCCTGTCTACTACAAAGAGAAGGAAATAGGAAAAAATATTTTTAAATCTAAACCTTTTTCGGGGCTCGAAAGACCCTCAAAGAAAGTTATCCACAGAAAGAACCTATGAAAATTCTCCTGAGGATGGACATAAGAAAAGCACTCACCGAAGTAAGTGCTTGAATTATCATTTATCTTTTTTCTCTTTTTCTGCCTGGTTTATTAATGAATCATCAAACAAATGATTCTCAAAAGCATATCGTACTGCAATTCTTGCTAATACTCTCAAAGCCCCTTCTGTTCTTAATACTTCAGGATTAAGAACTTCTACTATCCGTTCTGTTTTTTGTGCCATACTAAGCTCCTTCTTAACACCTAGTATACCACCGCCTCATTATTTATGTTTGTTTCAACACATGAAAAAAGCACCCACAAACGTGAGTACTTTTCTTAGTTCATTTTTTATGTAATTTCAATGTTATAAATTCAATATTACTAATTAGATTCACAATATGATTTTGCAATTCAATCTCTAATTCTTCATATTTTTTTATATTTTCTATATGATCACTTACCAAATCCCAATATTTAGTAAATTTTTCTCTACAATATGCCGCTTCTTCTTCAAAACCAAAATCTTTTGAGCACTTCTCAAGAATACTTAGCTCATTAGAAACCAATTTTTGTACTATTCTAATGTACCCTATATCCGCTTTGTCGCGAATATGATACATTCTCGTATCCTCTATTCTTTTGACCATTCTAGATGCTATTGTTTCTAAAAATTTCTTTGTCCCTCTTGTGTCATTTTTATACTCTACAAAGAAATATACCACACCACTTATGAAAAAAATATTTAAAATGTCTCTGAATGGAACAAGAAAAAATTTTAGTGCATGTATATCACTTAGTCCATTTATAAAATAATTAACCCAAACAAAAGCAATAATAAATAGACTTACACCTATAATTTTTTTCATATTTTATTTTTCCTATTATTTTCCATGTATCTTTTTATATCATCCACTAGAGTTGGCTGATCCTTAGAGTGAAAAATAAACATGTTAAATACATCTTCATTTCTAAAAACACCGGCTAATTTTCCAAAACTTTCATCTAAAAAAGATGAAGGATACCCCATGCATCCATCTAAATCTAATTCTATCTTGATTCCATCTTCTTTGGCTTTTTCATATTTCGGGAGAAGAATCTTTTCTCTAAATTCTTCTCCCGAATAAATTCCTTCATCCTTAAATCTGCCTCCTGGAGTAGTTGAAAAATCCCTTGCTATACTTATCTTGATGTTATCCATATTATTGCCTCTTTTCTACAGACCACTCATATAATGTACCATTAAATTCTTTTTCTAGTTTTCTTGTCTCATACTTTTTAATTGAATCTTCTCCCAGTTTACATATGCCATTTCCTGAGAACACAGTAGCAGAAGTAACAATGTCAGATAAAAAATAATCACTAACCTGTGGTAATCCCTGCCCCCTATTTGGTTCTTCCGTTTTCGAACGATATTCCCCTTCTAGGGCTGATTTTACAATATTACCTTCATCCAAAACATAGAGAGGTACGTACTTTGCAAGTTTTTCAGAATGTTTTTTTAAGACCGTCTTAGGAATCCCTAAACCAATATCCAAAAAAACAAAATCAATTCTGTCATTTTTTTGTTCCGCAAACAATAACCACTTTTTCTCTCGGAAGAAACGCTCTTTCTCCGCCCGGATCCGGATACAACCATTACC
>OLQS01001451.1_pt1 | contig 13704 bp, 8 predicted proteins | sample 1672291 | NCBI WGS metagenome assembly OLQS01 (sample SAMEA3136668, study PRJEB25190) | human gut metagenome | biome: human gut; feature: human-associated habitat; material: faeces | place: Austria | collected 2013
CCTTCTGTTTTACAAAAAAGAGAAGGGGGGCATGTTGGGTAAAGCTGAGTGTCGGGAGCAGCTTGAGGCTGTGTACAAAGAATATCAGGGAAAAAATTTAAGCCTGAATATGGCACGTGGTAAGCCATGTAAGGAACAGCTCGACCTTTCCCTTCCGATGATGGATGTCTTAAACAGCTCCAGCGACTATATCTCCGCTGACGGCGATGTAAGAAACTACGGAATCCTGACCGGTATTCAGGAAGCGAAAGAGCTGATGGGAGCTATGATGGATGCTCCGGCTGAAAATATCGTTATGTACGGAAATGCCAGCCTGACATTGATGTTTGATACGGTAAGCCGTGCCTGGACACATGGTGTTTGCGGAAGCACTCCGTGGTGCAAACTCGACAAAGTAAAATTCCTCTGCCCGGTTCCGGGATATGACAGACACTTCGCAATCACCCAGTACTTTGGTATCGAGATGATCAACATTCCGATGACAGCCGATGGTCCGGATATGGATCTTGTTGAGAAGTATGTAAATAATGATGAGACCGTAAAAGGTATCTGGTGCGTTCCGCTTTACTCCAACCCGTCCGGACAGTCCTACTCCGACGAGACTGTAAAGAGATTCGCCAATTTAAAACCGGCAGCAAAAGACTTCAGAATCATCTGGGATAACGCTTACTGCGTACATCATTTACACCCGGATCATCCGGATCATATCCTTGATATCCTTTCTGAGTGCGCGAAGGCCGGAAATCCGGATATGGTATATAAGATCGGTTCCACAGCGAAGATCACATTCCCGGGATCCGCTATCTCCGCGATCGCTACATCTAAGGCGAATATCGAAGATATGAAGAAACAGATGAACGTACAGTTTATCAGCCATGATAAGATCAACCAGCTCCGTCATGTGCGCTTCTTCAAGAACCTTGATGGAATCAAGGCTCAGATGGCAAAACATGCCGCGATCCTCTGCCCGAAATTCGAGGCGGTTGACGAGATCTTAAACAAAGAGCTTGGCGGACTTGAGATTGGTAAGTGGACAAAACCGAACGGAGGATATTTCGTTTCTTTCGATTCTCTTGATGGATGCGCGAAGGCGATCGTTGCAAAGTGTAAGGATGCCGGTGTTGTTATGACAGGTGCAGGTGCAACCTACCCATACGGCAAGGATCCGCATGACTCCAATATCCGTATTGCTCCGTCCTTCCCGACACTGGAAGATTTAAAGCTTGCAGCTGAGATTTTCTGTGTATGCGTAAAACTTGTAAGTATCGACAAGCTCCTTGCTGAATAAAGCGGGAAAAACGGCAGACAGGCTGCCGGAAAAATAAAAACTGAAATGATCGTAAAAAAAGAGGGACTGACAGCCGAATTACAGGCTGTCAGTCCTTTACTTTTTTGCGTTGGTATACTAAAATGAAAAAGACTATCGAGAAAGATAGAAGGATGGAATTATTTATGGAAGAAAAAGATATGAATCAGAAAAAGAAACCGGATGATCCGGCGGAGCAGGAGACAGGAAAGAGAAAGTCCGGTCTGGCCCGCGAAGGGATCGCTTACCTGATCTTCGGTGTCCTGACAACAGTGATCGACTATGTGATCTCAAATCTTCTATATTATATATGGAAGATGGATCCGGTTCCTGCTCAGACCATTGCGTGGGTGGCTGCGGTGCTGTTCGCTTTTGTGACGAATAAGTGGTGGGTATTTGAGAGCCATACGCTGAATCCGGGGAAGGTATGGAGAGAATTTGTTTCATTTGTTCTCTGCCGGGTAGCGACCTTCCTGTTTAACCTCGCGGCACTGTTTGTTATGGTGGATCTCATGAAGATGGAGTTCTTTTTCTGCAAGCTTCTGATCTCAGTCGTGGTCGTGATACTGAATTATGTGTTTAGCAAGATCCTGATTTTTACGAATGACAAAAAGAAATGACCGGATCAGATCTTGAAGTGCGAAATACCTTTTGCGTAGACGGAGGAGTTTTACGGTATGACAGAAATAAAAGAAATTGATGACGCAGTCCGGGAAGAAATACCAGAAAGAATCCCGGAAACGTGTAAGAAGAAACGACGAACGGTGCCGGTGCTAAAGCCGAGAGACGGTCTTATGATCGCGTTTTTTGTCCCGGTGCTCGTTATGATCTGTATATTTGCCCAGAGAGGGATCTTCCCGTTCGGCGAGAGGTGCTTTCTTAGGACGGACATGTATCATCAGTACGCCCCGTTCTTCTCGGAGTTCCAGTATAAGCTGCGGACCGGTGGAAGCCTTCTGTACAGCTGGGATGTGGGAATGGGTGTTAATTTTGCGGCTCTTTACGCATATTATCTCGCAAGCCCTTTAAACTGGCTGATCCTGCTCTGCCCGAAAAAATTGATCATCGAATTCATGACAATCATGATCGTCATAAAGATCGGACTTTCAGGACTCAGCTTTGCCTGGTATTTAAAACAGCACAGTAAAAACTGTATTCTGGGTGTCGGATTTTTCGGAATTTTTTATGCGTTGTCCGGATATATGGCGGCGTACAGCTGGAATATCATGTGGCTGGACTGCATTCTCCTCTTCCCGCTGATCGTTTACGGACTGGAGCGCCTTGTGAGGGAACAGAAGGGAATGCTCTACTGTGTGACCCTTGGGCTTTCCATTTTGTCCAACTACTATATTTCCATCATGACCTGCCTGTTTCTGGTGCTTTATTTCATCGCACTTCTTATTTTGGAAGAACCGGGACCGGTAAGAAAATACGTGGAGAGCTGCGTGAGATTTGGAATCTACTCCCTGCTTTCCGGCGGACTCGCGGCGGGAGTTCTGCTGCCGGAGATCTGTGCGCTCCAGAGCACGGCATCCGGAAACTTTGATTTCCCAAAGGCGTGGACTTCCTATTTCCCGATCTTCGACATGATCGCCCGTCATATCGGAAATGTGGAGACGGAGATCGGTCTGGACCACTGGCCGAATATTTACTGCGGCGTCGCGGTATTTCTCTTCTTTTTGCTATATCTGGCATGTAAGAAGATCTCTGTGAAAGAAAAGGCTGTGTACTGCGGACTGCTGTTGCTCTTTTTTGCAAGCTTTTCCATGAATGTGCTGAATTTTATCTGGCATGGATTCCACTATCCGAACAGCCTTCCATGCCGACAGTCCTTCATCTATATCTTCCTGATGCTGTTTATCTGCTTCCGGGCTTATGCGCATCTGGATGAGACACCGAAAAAGTATGTTGCTGTCGCGTTCTGGGGAAGCATCTGCTTTGTACTTCTGGCAGAAAAGCTGGTGACACAGGAACATTTCCACTTTATTGTCTACTATGTGGCGATCATCTTCCTTGCGGCTTACGCGGGACTGATCTACATTTATAAAGGAGGAAGGCGGGCCTTAGCCGGATTTCTGGCGCTGGCGCTGGTCTCCATGGAGGCAGCCATCAATACAACCGTGACGAGTGTCACGACCACAAGCCGTGAATCCTATACTGCGGATAATGAGGAGGTCCGGATCTTGAAGGATTCTCTGGAACCGGCATCGGATTTCTACCGGGTGGAGAAAAAGACGAGAAAGACGAAAAACGACGGCGCATGGATGAATTTCCCGTCGGTATCCCTGTTCTCCTCAACGGCAAACGCCGATCTTTCGAAGGTCTTTAAGAAGCTTGGATGCGAGTCCTCCACGAACGCTTACAGCATCACGGGCAGCACACCGCTTGTGGACAGCATCTTTTCCGTAAAATATGCGCTCTATTCCGAGGCAGTGTCCAACACGGAGCTTATGATGTATTTGAGGGAGAGCGGCGGGACATATCTCTATGAGAACCTGTATACACTGCCGCTGGGCTTTGTTCTTCCTTCGGATATTGAGGAGAACTGGCAGTATGAGATGGATAATCCCGCGGAAGTACAGAATGATCTGTGTCTGGTCACAGGGGCAGACGAAGTTCTTGTAGATACAGGCGGAACAGTGAATAAAAATACGTTCACCTTTACACCGGATATGACCGGGGAATACTATGTGTTCGTTCTGAATAAGAAGGTGAAGAACGTGAAAGCGGATCTGCCGTCGGGTTCAAAGTCATTTGGCAATGTAGACCGCGGATATCTTCTGGAACTTGGAACCCTGTCTCCGGGATATGAAGTGAAGCTCACGGCGGATGAGGCGGGTGAGCAGCTGAATGCCATTGCCTACCGGTTCTCCGAGGATGCCATGATTCAGGTTTATGACCGTCTGAACCGAATGCCGATGCATCTGACGAGCTGGAAGGACACGAAACTTTCCGGAACTGTAACTGCTGACCGGGCTGGAACGCTCTTCACATCAATTCCCTTCGATAAGGGCTGGACTGTGAAGGTAGACGGGCAGAAGGTGGAGACGAGGAAAGCGTTCGGCGCATTCCTTGCCATCGATGTGGGCTCAGGGGACCATGTGATCGATTTTTCTTATTTCCCGGAGGGATTAAAGACTGGCGTCCTGATCACAGGCGGATCGATCGTGATCCTGATCTTTTTATGGTTTTTGCGCAGAGAGATGGAGAGGCGGAGAGATCGAGCACGGATGCTCAGGATCCGGAGAATGCAGCGGGAATCAGAAGAAGAACGTGTGGATGAAGAAGGATTTGAAGAGATTCCGGAGATCGATGAAGAACCTGAAGAGAACTTAAATGAAATGGAGAAAACGGATTCCGAAACTCCCGACATGCCGGAATCGGAGAAACATATAAATCATAAAAAACAGACAACGGAGGAACAGACATGAAACTTTGGGGCGGAAGATTTACGAAGGAAGAGAACCAGTTAGTACACAATTTTAATGAATCCATCTCCTTCGATCAGAAATTTTACAGACAGGATATCGCAGGCAGCATCGCCCATGTGACGATGCTCGCGAAACAGGGGATCCTCACAGAGGAAGACCGTGACGCGATCATTGCCGGTTTAAAGAGTATTCGTGAAGATATCGACAACGGAACCTTAAAGATCACAACGGAATCTGAGGATATCCATTCCTTCGTTGAGGCGAACCTTATCGAACGGATCGGAGATGCCGGAAAGAGACTCCACACCGGGCGAAGCAGAAATGATCAGGTCGCTCTCGATATGAAGCTCTACACAAGAGACGAGATCGATGAGACAGATGCCCTGTTAAAGGGACTTCTTGAGGTCCTCTTAAAGCTCATGGAGGACAATCTTCATACTTACATGCCGGGCTTTACCCACCTTCAGAAAGCACAGCCGGTGACACTGGCTCACCATGTAGGCGCTTACTACGAGATGTTCCGCCGTGACAGGGGACGTCTTGCAGATATCAGGAAGCGCATGAATTATTGCCCGTTAGGATCCGGTGCCCTTGCAGGAACCACGTACCCGTTAGACCGCGAGTACACAGCAGAGCTTTTAGACTTTGATGGACCGACCTTAAACAGTATGGATTCCGTATCCGACCGGGATTATCTCATTGAGCTTCTGGCAGCACTCTCCACGATCGCCATGCATTTGAGCCGTTTCTCCGAGGAGATCATCATCTGGAACAGCAACGAGTACCGTTTTGTTGAGATGGATGATTCTTACAGCACCGGAAGCAGCATTATGCCGCAGAAAAAGAATCCGGATATCGCGGAGCTGATCCGCGGAAAGGCCGGCCGTGTCTATGGTGCCCTGATGTCCATGCTGACCGTCATGAAGGGAATTCCGCTGGCATACGATAAGGACCTTCAGGAAGACAAAGAGCTGACCTTCGATGCCATCGACACCGTAAAGGGCTGCCTCTTACTCTTCACAGGAATGGTATCCACGATGACATTCCGCAAGGATGTGATGGAAGCCAGCGCAAAGAACGGCTTTACGAATGCCACAGATGCTGCGGACTACCTTGTAAACCACGGCGTTCCGTTCCGTGATGCCCACGGGATCATCGGACAGCTGGTGCTTCTCTGCATCAACGAGAACAAGGCATTAGATGATCTGACTCTGGAACAGTTCAAGTCCATCAGTCCGGTATTCGAGGAAGATATTTACGATGCGATCTCCATGAAGACATGCGTGGAGAAACGTGTGACCATCGGCGCTCCGGGTGCGGAGGCGATGAAGAAAGTCATTGAGGTTTATAAGAAAGAACTGAACGCTTAAAGTTGACATTGCAGAAAAAGGCTTTCGGACCACTGAAAAATGTTTACATTTTCTCAGTGGTTTGAGAGCCTTTTTCTATAAGGGCGACGCCCGACGCTTCTTGTCGGATGCGCAGCATCCGGCAAGAAGAGAACAATGTCAACAAATCAGAATAACGAACACAGCCGCCAAGGACGATACCCCAAATATCGTTCCAAGGCGGCTGTGCGTTTTAAATATCGCGTTATAATATAATGAGAAGAAAGTTTCGGGAAGAGTTGGTGCGGCTCTTCCTTCCATTAAAATATTATAACATGGTTTGTCAGGAAAGTAAAATGGTTATGAGAAAATAATAAGTGACAAATTATAATATTAAATATTAATAAAACTTAACATTTCGGAACGTCCAGACCTATAGGGCGCAAAATACCGTTTGAGCCAAAAATCGTAAGATGGTTTGATAGAATTGTAAAAGCGTCCCTGTTTTGATATAATAAATATAAATATTAACATTTGGAACGAAACAGCATGAAATGAAGATGCTCACGCAAAAAAGATATCGAACATGTTGGTGTTGTGGCACAGAAAGGAGAATCGAACATGACGTTTCTTGAAATTGAAGCGTTTTTGAAGATCGCCCAGTGCGGAAGCTTTTCTGCGGCGGCAGAAAAATTATATATCACACAACCGGCTCTCGGCCGCCGGATCCGCGCACTGGAGGAAGAACTGGGCTATTCCCTGTTTATCCGGAATAAAGGAGTCCGTCATGTGGAGCTGACAAGACAGGGGAGAGCCTTTGTTGGAATTGCACACCGCTGGCAGGCACTTTGGAATGAGACTCAGGAGGAAGCTCTGCTGAGCAATGAGAAGAGCTTTTATGTAGCCAGTGTCGGAAGTCTCCTTGCGTTCATGCTGCCAACAGTGTTTCAGGAATTTATAAGGGACACGCCGGAATGCAGCCTTCATGTGACGACACTTCATTCGAATGAAGCCTACAGTTATGTAAACAACAAGACGGTGGACATCGCGTTTATCACGGATCCGATGTATTCGTCACAGGTAAAGACGGAGGTATTATTTAAGGAAAAACTGTGCCTGATAGTGGGAAAAGATCTGAATCTTCCCCACAACATCAAAGTCTCAGAGCTGGATCCGCGCCGGGAGATCCGGACACAGTGGGATCAGAATTTTGACACCTGGCATAACTATTATTTCAACAGCGCGGCAGTTCCACAGGTTTATCTGGATGAGATGGGATTTTTACAGTATTTCACCCAGAACGGTGATAACTGGGCGTTTCTTCCGATCTCTGTCGCAAAAAGCATCTTAAAGACGACGCCGGTATCGATCCATGAACTCGATGTGGAGCCGCCAAGCAGAACGCTCTACTATCTGTACCGGACGGAGGATAAGTCGCCATATCAGAAGCCTCTTCTGGAAATATGCAGACGGAAGCTTGCAAATGAAAAGGGGATCACATTGATGGATCCGATCCTGAATGCATGATCATATCATACAAAAACAGGGGCTGTCATTGACAGCCCCTGTTGTACATTCTCGTTTATGATCAGCGTTTGTTGCTTGCTCTCCAGATATGCATCTTCTCAGCCTCTGCGATCAGCTGGTCGCGGAACTGCGGGTGAGCTACGGAGATGATAGCTTCGGTCTTCTGCCATGTGGAGAGACCTTTTAAGTTTACTTTACCGTACTCGGTAACGAGCCAGTGGATGTTCGCACGGGTATCGGTTACGATGGAGCCTGGAGCCAGTGTCGGAACGATTCTGGACTCTAAGGTACCGTCCTTCTTCTTGAAAGTGGAAGAGCAGCAGATGAAGCTCTTTCCGCCCTTGGAAAGGTATGCGCCGAGAACGAAGTCGAGCTGTCCGCCTGCACCACTGATATGCTTGATTCCTGCGGACTCAGCGTTTACCTGGCCAAAGAGGTCGAGGTCAACCGCGTTGTTGATGGACATGAAGTTGTCCAGAGCAGCGATCGTGCGGACATCGTTTGTGTAGTTTACCGGTGCGGACATGCACTCCGGGTTCTTATTTAAGTAGTCGTATAATTTCTTTGTACCTGCGCCGAAAGCGTATACCTGACGGCCTTTGTCAATATTCTTTCTTGCGCCAGTGATCTTCCCGGCCTTTGCGATATCAACGAAAGCGTCGACGTACATCTCTGTGTGAACCCCGAGGTCTTTTAGGTCGGACTGTGCAATCAGGGCACCGACTGCGTTCGGCATTCCGCCGATACCAAGCTGTAAGCATGCGCCGTCCGGGATCTCTTCAAGGATCAGCTTTGCGACAGCCTGGTCAACATCTGTTGCAGCAGCTCCGCCGCCCATCTCAGCGATCGCCGGGTTGTCACCTTCAACGATCATGTCAACGTGGGAGATATGAACACCCTCTTCGGTGCCGCCGAAGCATACCGGCATATTCTCGTTCACTTCCACGATAACGATCTTGGAAGTCTCGCATACAGCCGCCATATGGGAAGCGTTCGGTCCGAAGTTGAAGAAACCGTGCTCGTCCATCGGGGAAACCTGAAATACAGCTACATCCGGCTTATTCTGGGATTCTCTGTAATATCTTGGAAGCTCAGAGTAACGGATCGGAGCATAGTAGCTGAAGCCCTGTGCGATCGCTTTTCTTTCGATACCGCTCATATGCCAGGAGTTCCAGGTCATATGTTCTGCCGGATTCTCGATCTTGAAAATCTCCGGCACCCACATTAAGATACCGCCGCGGAAGTTTACGTCGGTTAATTCCGGAAGTCTTTTTGCGATTGCCTTATCGACAGCAATCGGTGTCGCTGTTGTCCAGCCGTAATCGACCCAGTCACCGGACTTGATTACGGAAGCTGCCTTCTCTGCGGAAACCAGCTTTTCCTGATACATCTGTTTGAAATCCATTTCAATACCCTCTCTTTGTAACCATAAAAATATAGTAGCAATATATTGTGCGGGTTTTCTGTTCCCATTGACACGAAAACAGGAAACATAGGCCGCACGGACAAACTATGAGATTATTTTAACATTTTCCGGGTGTAAGGTCAATAATTCCGGGAAAAAGCTTCGTAAATGTTCGCAAAACATGACGAAGCGCCAAAACACCGCATCAAAGCAAAAAAGTAACTTTTGTACGAAAGGATAAGGAAACTTTCTAATTTGTTTAGAAAAAATATATAAAAAGCTTGTCATAATTATTTGACACAAAAACGGTTTGGTGATATTATTAGTTATACATAATATACTGCCTTGCTTGTGGAAAAAATATGGTGTAGAGCATGGCAGCGGTATAATGAGGAGGAAAAGAAAATGGCAAAGAAAATTGTACTGGCAGGTGCATGCCGTACCGCAATCGGAACAATGGGTGGCGAATTAAGCACAGTACCGGCTCCGGAACTTGGCGCGATCGTAATTAAAGAGGCTTTAAAGAGAGCAGGTGTAGCTCCGGAAGCTGTTGATCAGGTTTACATGGGCTGTGTAATCCAGGCAGGTCAGGGACAGAACGTAGCTCGTCAGGCTACATTAAAAGCTGGTCTTCCGATCGAGGTTCCGGCTGTAACGATCAACGTAGTATGCGGTTCCGGTCTTGAGGCTGTTAACATGGCAGCTGAGATGATCCTTTCCGGTGACGCTGATATCGTTGTTGCAGGTGGTATGGAGAACATGTCCATGGCTCCGTATGCTATGATGAAGGGCCGTTACGGATACCGTATGGGCAATGCTACATTAGTTGATACAATGGTTAACGATGCTCTCTGGGATGCATTCAACAACTACCACATGGGTATCACAGCTGAGAACATCTGCGATCAGTGGGGTCTTACAAGAGAAGAACTGGACAAGTTCGCTGCAGTAAGCCAGCAGAAGGCAGAGGCAGCTCAGAAGTCCGGCGCATTCAAGGACGAGATCGTTCCGGTAGAAGTTAAGAAGAAAAAAGAGACAGTTATCGTAGATACAGATGAAGGCCCGCGTCACGGAACAACGGTTGAGACTCTTGGTAAGTTAAAACCGGCATTCAAGAAAGACGGCGGCTTAGTTACAGCTGGTAACTCTTCAGGAATCAACGACGGTGCAGCTGCAGTTGTTGTTATGAGCGAAGAGAAAGCAAAAGAGCTCGGTGTTAAGCCGATGGCTACATGGGTTGCCGGTGCTCTCGGCGGCGTAGATCCGAAGATCATGGGTATCGGACCGGTTGCAGCTACAAGAAAAGTTCTTAAGAGAACAGGCATGGAGATCAAAGACTTCGATATCATCGAGGCTAACGAGGCATTCGCTGCACAGTCTGTAGCAGTAGGTAAAGAGCTTGGCTTTGACCTTAACAAGTTAAACCCGAACGGCGGCGCAATCGCTCTCGGACACCCGGTAGGAGCTTCCGGATGCCGTATCCTTGTTACACTTCTCCATGAGATGGAAAAAGCAGATGCTAAGAAGGGTCTCGCTACACTTTGCATCGGCGGCGGAATGGGCTGCGCTACGATCGTAGAGAGAGACTAATCTGGGATATAAACAAAATCCCGGGAGGACATGAAAATGGGTTTTGTAAAATATGATCAGGACGGTTTTGTTGGTGTTATCACCATCAACCGTCCGGAGGCATTAAATGCGTTAAATACAGAGGTTATTCAGGACCTTGATGCTGTTCTTGACAGCATTGATCTTGGTACAACAAGAGTGCTGGTTGTGACCGGCGCAGGTGAGAAATCCTTTGTTGCCGGTGCAGACATTGCCGCAATGAGTACAATGACTGTACAGGAAGCACGTGAATTCAGTAAAGCTGGAAACGATGTTTTCCGTAAGCTGGAGACACTTCCGATCCCGTCGATCGCTGCTGTCAATGGTTTTGCGCTGGGCGGTGGAAATGAGCTTGCAATGAGCTGCGATATCCGTTACTGCTCCGAAAACGCTATGTTCGGACAGCCGGAGGTTGGTCTTGGCATTACTCCGGGATTTGGCGGAACCCAGCGTCTTGCAAGACTGATCGGAACCGGAAAAGCAAAGGAAATGGTATATGCCGCTGTCAATATCAAAGCTGACGAGGCATACAGGATCGGTCTTGTAAACGGTGTATGTGCGAAGGAAGAGCTTATGCCGACAGTTATGAAGCTGGCAAAGAAGATCGCCTCCAACGCACCGATCGCTGTCAGAAATTCCAAGGAGTCCCTGACAGACGGTTACCTTTCCGACCTTGATCACGCAATCTCTATCGAAGAGAAATATTTCTCCGAGTGCTTTGCGACTGAGGATCAGAAGGAAGGAATGAAGGCGTTCCTCGAGAAGAGAAAAGTGGACGGCTTCAAAAATCGATAAGATTACATAACATTGTTGCATATATAAGGAGATAAAATCATGAAAGTTGGTATTATCGGCGCAGGAACCATGGGTTCCGGTATTGCACAGGCATTCGCACAGACAGAAGGCTATGAGGTAATGCTCTGCGACATCAATGAAACATTTGCAGCGAACGGAAAGAAGAAAATTGCCGCTGGATTCGAGAAGAGAATCGCAAAAGGCAAAATGACTCAGGAAGAGGCTGACAAGATCCTTAACAAGATCACAACTGGTGTGAAAGATATCTGCGGCGACTGTGACCTCGTTGTAGAGGCTGCGATCGAGAACATGGAGATCAAAAAGCAGACATTTAAAGAGCTCGATGCGATCTGCAAACCGAGCTGTATCTTTGCAACAAACACTTCCTCTCTTTCCATTACAGAGATTGGTAGCGCTGTTGAGAGACATGTAATCGGTATGCATTTCTTCAACCCGGCACCGGTTATGAAGCTGGTTGAGGTTATCGCTGGCTTAAACACAAAGCCGGAAGACGTTGAAGCTGTTAAGAAGATCTCTGAAGAGATCGGCAAGACTCCGGTACAGGTAGAAGAGGCTGCTGGTTTCGTTGTAAACAGAATTCTTATTCCGATGGTCAACGAAGCAGTCGGCATTTACGCTGATGGCGTTGCTTCCGTAGAGGGTATCGATACTGCCATGAAGCTTGGCGCTAACCATCCGATGGGACCGTTAGCTCTCGGTGATCTGATCGGTCTTGATGTTGTTCTTGCAATCATGAACGTTCTTGAGACAGAGACAGGCGATCCGAAGTATCGTCCGCATCCGCTTCTTAAGAAGATGGTTCGCGGCGGTCTTCTTGGAAGAAAGACCGGCAAGGGCTTCTACGATTACACAAAATAATCCGGAGATAGTTACCGGTATGGGAAATGCCTGACGGGGATCTGATCCCGTCAGGCAAATAACCCGATAGCGTTTGCTTTTTCCACTAAATATCAGCGAAAGCAGATTTATGAGGTAAAGAAAACGCTAAATTTATTTTTTAACCAAGATTGTGTTTTTTTTCACAATCAGAATTCCGGGCACATATGTTGGGTTATATGCCGGGAGTTTTGAACCTGCAAAATGCGGGATCGGATAAATGCGGGCAGGTCCCCGTTTGTCCAATGGATAGGTACATCGGAGAAATGAAGCATCCACATTTCCCCATGTTATACATGATACAATTCACAAGGAGGAACTAAAAACATGGATTTTACATTAGGTAAAGAGCATGAGATGGCGAGAACACTGTTCCATGATTTCGCCGAGAAGGAAGTCAAACCCCTTGCTCAGGAGGTTGACGAGGAAGAGAGATTCCCGGTAGAAACCGTAGAGAAGATGGCTAAAAACGGTTTCCTTGGTATTCCGGTACCGAAGGAGTACGGTGGACAGGGCTGTGATCCGCTTACTTATGCTATGTGCGTTGAGGAGCTTTCCAAAGTTTGCGGTACTACAGGTGTTATCGTTTCCGCTCATACATCCCTTTGCATGGATCCAATCCAGACATTCGGTACAGAAGAGCAGAAGCAGAAATTCATTGTTCCGCTTGCTAAGGGCGAGAAGTTAGGTGCATTCGGTTTAACTGAGCCGGGCGCTGGTACAGACGCTCAGGGTCAGCAGACAAAGGCTGTTTTAGACGGCGACGAGTGGGTATTAAACGGTTCCAAGTGCTTCATCACGAACGGTAAGTATGCTGATACATACATCGTTATCGCTGTTACAGGCACAGTTGAGAAACGTGGCAAAATGCAGAAAGAGATCTCCGCGTTTATCGTAGAGAAAGGAACACCGGGCTTCACTTTTGGTACAAAAGAGAAGAAGATGGGTATCCGTGGATCTGCAACATATGAACTTATTTTCACAGACTGCCGCATCCCGAAGGACAACCTTTTAGGTAAGAAGGGTGAGGGCTTCAAGATCGCTATGCATACACTTGACGGTGGACGTATCGGTATCGCTGCTCAGGCTCTTGGTCTTGCAGAGGGCGCTCTTGACAGAACAATCGCTTACGTAAAAGAGAGAAAGCAGTTTGGCCGCACAATCGGTCAGTTCCAGAACACACAGTTCCAGCTTGCTGATATGGCAACAAAGGTAAAAGCTGCTCAGATGATGGTTTACCGTGCAGCAATGGCTAAGGCTACTCAGAAGACATACTCTGTAGAAGCAGCTATGGCTAAACTGTATGCAGCAGAGGTTGCTATGGAAGTAACAACAAAGGCTGTTCAGCTCCATGGTGGTTATGGTTACATCAGAGAGTACGACGTAGAACGTATGATGCGTGATGCT
>OLQS01001458.1_pt1 | contig 13650 bp, 8 predicted proteins | sample 1672291 | NCBI WGS metagenome assembly OLQS01 (sample SAMEA3136668, study PRJEB25190) | human gut metagenome | biome: human gut; feature: human-associated habitat; material: faeces | place: Austria | collected 2013
TGGCATAAAACGGGGCTGCCGCCCAGCAAAAATATTTGCTAATGCGACAGCCCCACCTTCCCGCCAGGTGCCTCAGGCGCCAAGTATGACCAGCGGCTTACTCCGACGCACCGGGTCCCGACCATGCAGCCGTCCCGCTGGCAGTCTGTCCGTTCTGGTTTTTGGGGGTGTGAGGTGTGGTGGTTTGCCGGGAGGTGGTAGGGCATCGGCGCTGCGTTGGATGTGGGTGGGGTGAGTTTTTGGCGATTTGTCGTGAGGGGATTGGGGGATAGAGGCTGTTTTGGATAGGGTGTGGTGTTTTTGTGTAATATTTAAATTTATTTTTGGAGTATTTTGGATTATAATTATGGAAAAAGATGGTTGGCCTGATTGGTTGACTGATTGACTGGTTGATTGATATCCGGAGTTTTGGTGACTGTTTTGTGTGACTTGAGAGAAGAGCTTCGGATGTATGCTGATGAGGGTTGAGAGAAGAGCTTCGGATGTGTGCTGATGAGGGTTGAGAGAAGAGCTTTGGATGTGTATTGATGAGGGTTGTGTGATGGGCTTCGGATGTGTGTGGATGTGGCTTGTGTGAGGGCTTCGGAGGTTTGTTGGTTTGGTTTTGAGGGTGGTCTTTTTGAGGGCTGCCTGGGTTTTGGTTTTGGAGGGGAGTGGAGTGTATGTGTGATTATGTGGTTTTGCCGCTTTTGAATTCGTCTTTTGAGCCTAGGAGGGCTCGGGAGGTTGTTGAGGGGTTTGTGGATGTGGATTTGAGGAATATTGCGCGGGCTGAGCTTTTTTATTTTACGGGGCAGGCGGAGGAGTGTTGTGAGATCACGAGGGGGTATCTGTCCAGCAGGGTTATTGAGCTGAAGCTTTCGGCGTGTATTTTGTATGGGTATTCTAATCTGACTCTGGGGAATGTGGCGGCGGCTAAGCGGGGGATGGAGGGAATCCAGTCCTGTGTGAAGCTGGCTATGAAGAAGAAGGTTCCTAAGGATGTTTATGCGTCCTGTCTTCTGGCGGGGTATGTGGGGGCGGTTTTGCTTCATCTGCCTACGGATGGGATGCCTGCTTTTGGGGAGTACAGCAGGATGCTTCCTGAGGGGCTGAGGCTTTTTGCCACGTATGTGATGGCTCACCATACTTATCTTAACGGGGAGATATGGAGTGCTTATGGGATGGGGAAGGCTGCTTTGTTTATGGCGGAGAGGTCGTATCCGATCAGTATGACGTATATCCACTGTATGATGGCGGTGTGTGCGATCAACCGAAAGCATAAGCAGGAGGCGCAGGAGGAGATGCTCCGGAGCTGGGAGCTGGCGAAGATGGATGGGTTTCTGGAGCCTTTTATTGAGCATCATGGGCTTTTGCGAGGGCTGATCGAGGCTTGTATCCGGAACCGGGATCCGGAGGCGTATCAGCGGATCACGGAGGGTGTGATTTCTTTCAGCAGGGGCTGGATGGCGCTTCATAATCCGGAAAACCGGAGAAAGGTTACGGGGGAGCTGTCGACGATGGAGTTTTCTATTGCCATGCTGGCAAGTGGAGGATGGACCAATAAGGAGATCGGAGAGCATCTGGGGATTTCCATTAATACTGTCAAGCATTACCTTACGGATATCTTTTGCAAGCTGAATGTCAAGAAGCGGGATGAGCTGAAAAAATTTATGTTAAAATAGTGACAGAGGCACTTTTTTTTGAAAAAACGGGCCTTACAAAACAACTGGTAGTGTTGTATAATAAATACCACAAATAGTCAGATTTTATCGGAGAAATCAGACGAAAAGAACCAGTGAACGAGTAAGTTAAGAAGGAGGAGTTGAAGACTGATTCTCGATAGCATCTGATAATGTCAATATCCTTACCAAAAATGCCTGGTATATTGATATTACAATCACATAAGGGTAAAATATTGAAAAGGTGTAACCTGTTTACTCACCGGCTAAAAACATGAAGCTTTTTTAAGAGAAAGGAATATAAACAGAAGTAAAGTAATAAGAAATACAGTACACGTTAATGCACACATAGGAAAGCGGGAAAGGTATGAAAAAATTAAGGAATAATAAGATCAGAAAACTCCTGGCATTTATGGTGGCTTTGGCGTTGATGGTATCCTGTATGCCGAGTGCATATACGATCTCCGCGAGTGAAGCGTTCGGAGATGGAACGGAGGATATATTTACAGATGGCGAAATTACATCTGAACCAGCGGCCGAAGAATCGACACCGGATGTAAGCAGCGCTGACCAGGAGGAAACGGAACAGGCGCAGCAATCGACGCTTACATATGAAAATGATTCTGTTAAAGTAACAGCAGAGGCACTGGAGGACGGAGCTCTTCCGCAGAATACAGCATTGAAGGCTGACGGCGTAAACGAGAATTCATCCGTATCTTATGATACAGTTTCTCAGAAGCTTTCAGCAGCAGCTACAGACAAGGGCAGCAGCCTGAGAGGTTTTTTTGCGTATGATGTGTATTTTGCTGATGGCGACGGAAACAGAGTCGAGCCGAACGGCAGAGTCAGAGTAACTTTTGAGTACAAGACACCGGCAGCACCGGAGCTTACCGATGTAGCCAGCACGAGTGTAACCGTTGAGAAGCTTCATTATAACAGCAGTACCGGTGATACTGATGTTAACACCTTACAGGCCAACGAGGATCTGAAGGTTCTGAATGTCAACGAGGGCAAACAGATCCAGACACTTCAGGTTGAGACTGGCAACGCAGCTGTTTTTGCCGTTATGTGGGATTCTCCTGAGACAGCAGATGTCGAGGCGGAAGCTGTTTCCGGTAATGAGGACGAGGTGTCTATCGCATCAGAGGAGCTTACGGACGGAATGGATATTTCGGACGAGCCTGAGCAGGATGCAGCTGAGACACCGGCAGCAGAGAATCCGGAGGTAACTCCTGAGGTAGAGCCTTCTGAGGAGCCGGCAGTTGAGCCGACAGAGGCTCCGGCTGAGAATCCGGATGCTGAACCTACCGAAGCGCCGGCTGAGGATCCGGATGTGGTGGAAGAACCGGCAGAGGATATTGAGAGTCCGGATGAGGTTCCGGCAGCAGATGAGAATGGTGAGACAAGCCTGATCGAGGTTCTGGGAGACGATACGAATCTTCGTGTCAGCCCATCTATCGAGGCAGAGGTTCTGGCAACTGTAAACGCAGGAACACAGCTCACACTTCTGGATACCGTAACAGCAGAGGACGGAGCAACCTGGTACAAGGTTTCCTGGGAAGGAACCGAGGCTTACATAAGAAGTGATATGGCACAGGTTGTTGACAGCAGTGATGAGGCAGAAGAAGTTGAGGATGTTCTGGAAAGCGAAGAAGTTTCTTATTCTCAGGAAGTTGGTGATGTAGTCGTAACTGCAACAGCAGCGAAGGACGTTATTCCGGAAGGTGTACAGTTTGTTGTGACTCCGATCGAGAAAGGTTCTGACCAGTATGAAGATGTAGCTGACAGACTTGAAAAGAAAGCCGAGAACGAAGATTATTCTATCGCCGGTTTCCTTGCCTACGATATCTACTTCCAGGACAGTGAAGGAAACAAGATCAATCCGGAAGACGGAAAGGTTAAAGTTTCCATGGAATATAAGAATGCAACTGCTCCGGATGAAGTGAAGGAAGCAGATGCCGCAACAATGGCAATGGCTTCTGCAGACGAAAGCAGCCAGGATGATACAGAGACGGCAGAGCAGAATCTTTCTGTTTCTGTAATGCACTTCGTAGAAGATGAAAACGGAAATGTAGAGTCCGTTGTGGATATGACTAAGGACGATACCGCTAATGTAGAAACAAATGCAGAGGGTGAAGTCCAGAAGGCTGAGTTTGAGACAGAGAGCTTTTCTACATTTACGATTACTTGGAAGTATAGTTCTTATTATTATACTGCTTCAAAAAGTATAAATGTTCATTATGTTAATTTTGAAGGCAATGATATTTCGGGCAATCAGAGAGACACAGTAAATGTAACTTCTGGAAAGTCGGTTGAATTAGGGGAGGAGTTTGTAAAAAAGATTGATAACTATACTTATGTAGGCGCCAGAATTGATAAATATAATGGTGAGAGCCTGAAGTATATTAAAGCAACATGCACGTATGATCGAACTAATAAATCATGGTCATGGAGTATCCAGTATTCAACAGATAACCAAAACTGGCAAACATCCACCATTACAAATGTTGATATATATCTGTTATATCAGGAACCATTAAGTATTAAGGATGATCTGATGGATTCAGGAACTCTGATACCACAGATAAGTGATGCATTGCAGGCACAGATAAACAGTAGTAAAAATGTAAAATACACGTGGTATAAGAGCATTAATAATGGTAAGTTTGAAAAAGTTAAGAGAGTAAAAGTCACTAAAAATAAATATAATATCGAAGAAGATGCGACTACAAAATTAAGTACTATGAATGTGGCGCTGGATCATGGAGAATTGAGTAATACTCAGACATCTGTAAAATATCAAGTTGGTCTTTCTATAGACGGTTCAGAAGAAATTCGTTCTGGAGTATATAATGTTGAATATTACAGAGAACTTCGAAATGGTGATTTTGAAACTCCTAATGTTGTAAAATCTGGACATAAAAACACAAACAACTGGCAGTATTCTAATGAGAATTATAAGAAGCTTGGAGGTGTATGGCAGACAACAGGAACACATGCAGCATCACAATTTTCTGATTCTGAGGGTGCGGATATAGAGATTGTTACAACTGCTACTAACAATCTGAGTGGCTATAGTTGGCATGGAGATGTAAAGGATGCTAGTGGTAATAATAATCATGATAACTCATTAACAAATGGCCAGGGAAAAGGGCAGTTTGCCGAATTAAATTGTGAGGCATCGGGTGCATTATATCAGGATGTAATGACTTACGCAGATGAGAAATTAAGTTATGGGTTATCTCATCGAGCACGAGGAAGTAATTCACAAACAACAGAGCATGATACCATGTATGTGGTTATTATGCCGACAAAAGTAGCAAAAACAGCTGCAAACGGAAGTGAGTTAAAAACACAGGATCAGTTGGTTGAGTATATTAAAAATAAAATTAAGTATAAATATACAACCAGTATTGCTAGCAGAGAAGAATTTGTAGAGTGTTATAATAATGATGGTGTTTATATAGCAAGAATTTCAAGTGACGATCAAGACTGGAATAAAATTATTCAAAATAAAGTTTATACAGCAAAATCTACACTGACAAGATTTTTCTTTGTTGCAGGAACGACTAGTAGTGGAAAAGCTACGGTAGGTAATTTCCTTGATGATGTACAGTTTACACAGGGGTTAGTTGCAGCAGATCCGGATAGGTATACACTTCAGATAACGAAGGAATTTAATAATATAACTGATGAGCAGATTGAGCAGCTTAAAGATAAACTTACTTTTACTATCAAGGTGTATAGCAAGGATAATCCGAATGTTGAAATTACGGAGCAGGTATTACCAGGAGAAAATACCTTTAAATTAAAAGATATGATTCAAAATGAAACGGACGGTACTTATTACAAGTTATTTGAGAATAAAGAAATGTCCGCTAATGCACAGTATCTGTTCAAAGTGGAAGAGGCATATTCAGATATAAAAGGTTATAAATGTACTACAACAGAAACAATTACCGGTGGTATTGTTCAGCAGGATGGAAAAAGTACTCTGATTGTAGGTGGAAATGCAGCAAACTTTAAGTTTACAAACACATATGTCAATAATCAGAAGAACATATCTTTTACAAAGATATGGGATGATTTTAATAACTATTATGGATCAAGGCCCGAGAATCTGAATATAACATTACAGGGAAAGGTAAAAAATCAAGTCGCAAAGAGCTATGTTGTGACATTGAGTAATGAGAGTGCTGTTCTTACGAAAGAGAATAAAGAGGGTGTTACGGTCGAGAGTGCTTCTTCTGGAAACACAAATGCCTGGAAGTGTATTTGGAAAGGGGTTCCGATATATGATGACGACAATAATTTAATTGATTGGTCTGTTAAAGAGGGCGAGGTAAACAGCTCCTATGCATATCAAGAGTCAGAAGTAAGAGTTGGCGATGGTTCAAATTATCAAGAAGAGAACACTTCTGTAATTGCTGATTCAAAAATTGAAACGGTGACAGAGGAGAATGCAAATATTCCAACGGCAGAAGGCAACAATGAAACAACTCAGAGTACTCAGGACAATGTAGAATCCAATGATGCGGCTGTTATGTCTGCAAGTGATTCTGGTGGAGATGAAACAGCTGTACAGACAGACGTAAATAATACGTCAGATACAGGAGATGTTGAAGAAAGCTTTTACATCGTCAATAAGCTTGTAACAGAACCGGTAACTGTTAGTAAGTATTGGGATGATAACCATAATAAGTATGAAAACAGACCATCTAGTCTGAATATTAATTTAAAAGTTAATAATGGATCACAGCGAACAATATGTTTAAAGGCTGGTTCTGAATCAAATACTGCTAACAAGTGGAGTGCAACACTTACTGTTCCTAAACTGAAAAACGGAAATAGCTATAGCGCGAAAGAAGAACTTCCATCAGATTATTATGAATGTACAACTTCTAAGGAAACAAGGAATGATATTTACTTTGTTAATAAACAAGTAAAGCGAACTCTTGTTGTTAAGAAAATATGGAATGATGGAAACAATGCAAATAGAACAAGACCTGATAGCGTAAGCTTCAAGTTACAGTACAGAGATAGTAATTCTGATGAATGGAGAGATTATACAAAAGATGGCAGTAATGTTACAGTTACATTAACTGGAAACAATGTAACTAAACAAGATACAAATTGTTGGCGTTATGAGATTAAAAATCTTGATGTTAGTAAGGAGTACCGTGTAGTTGAGCAGGAAGTACCAGGTAATTATACAGAAAGTTATAGCAAGGATAATGACTTTACTTCTATTACAAATACTTTAAAATGGAAAGTAGTAAAGGCGGGGTCAAGCAATAATGTTAAACTTGGTGGAGCGGAGTTCAAGCTGACAAATGCAGACGATGAAACAGTTGCAACAGGAACGTCCGCGAACGACACCGGAGAGGTTAGCTGGAATAAAACTACAGCAGAACTAAATGGTACTTATACATTAACAGAGACAAAAGCACCGAGTGGCTATTGTATTAGTGGAACTACGTGGTCATTAGTGTTTGTGAATGGAGTTTTAACTGGTTTATCTAATGAAAGTGATAATAGGAATTGCAATTGGGATGGATCCAATGCAACATTGACGATCACTAACACAGAATTATATTCCTTACCAAGTGCCGGTGGTCCGGGAACTTATGGATTTACAATCAGTGGTGTAGCGATTCTTGCAACTGCACTCCTGTTGTTTATAAATAATAAACGAAGGGAGGAAGAAGCAAAGAGATCGTAACACATTAATTGTAAATGGCCGATGAAGGGCGAAAAAGAAAAATGCAGAGAAAGAAAGGAGCAAACCTTATGAAAAATTTATTTAAAAAGATTGGTGCATTATTAGTGGCAGCGGTTATGGTACTGTCTATGTGCACAGCGGTATTTGCAACGGAACAGGAAACATCAGTAGCGAATGATAAAGCTTCTCTTACAGTAAAGGGATTAGTTCCGGGAGAGAATACTACGGTAGCAGTTTATAAAGTAGTTGGATGGAGTGCTGAACACAGCAGCTGGGAAGTTGAAAACGAGGCAATAAAAAACGATGTGAATCTTGATAAGAATCCAGTAACTATTGATTGGAAGAGCATTGCTAATAAGAGAGAAAATCTTACACCAGTAATTTCAGATACTAAGGAAGTTCCTGAAAATGGTGAAGTTAAATTTGATAATCTTGCTATTGGTGCTTACTATGTTTATGCAGCTTCTAAAAAAACAACTTAAAACCCAATGGGCGAAGCTGTTTATGGCTATGATGACAATGGATTAATGATAGCACAAGATAAAACAATTGATGCAAAGGGCTCACCCTATACACTTACAAAAGCTTTTACAGGCGATGATGGACAAACAACATACCAGGTTGTAAACCGTGGACAGGAAGTTCCATTTACTATTACAGCTACTTTCCCAAGTTATGATAAAGATGCAAAGGATAGAGAATTCCAGATTACTGACGAACCTAAAGGTATGAAAGTAAAAGAAGTAACTGTAAAAGTTGGAGAGGCTCCATTAGCTGCAGGCACTGATTATAAATTAGTAAGCGTGAAGGATGATGGGACTGATGGTGATGAAATAACAACATTACCAGCAGCAGAAGATCAGAAAGTACGAGTAAGATTTACTTCTGCCTACATTGGAATAGATAATAGATATGCTGGTCAGACTGTAACAGTAGAAGTAAAGGCACAGATTACAGATGCTGATACTTTTGTAAACAAAGCGTCAAGTGACAAAGGAAGCAAGCCATCTGAAGTAAATGGTAAATTAGGTTCTATTACAATCAACAAATACGATGAAAATAATAGTAAACTCTTAGCAGACGCAGAGTTCAGTATTGCACCAATGAAAGAGGATGAAGTTGGGGCTAAAATTCAGTTTGTACTTGTTGGGCAAAACAAAGACAGACAGTCTATTTATAAAAAAGCAACTGAAGAAGAAATTAAAAATGATGATATTACTAAAGTAACAAATATTGTAGCAAAAAATGGTGTAGTAGTAGCAAAAGGACTTGATGATGGAAAATATAAGATTGTCGAGGAAAAAGCTCCAGCTGGATATTCTGTAGTGACTGTAAACGATGTAACAATTGAAAACGGAGGAAATCCAACGGCTACAGTAAATGTTTCAGATACAAAATTACATTCTCTTCCACATACAGGTGGCATGGGAACATACCTCTTCACTATCATCGGTGTTGTAGTTATGGTTGGCGCTGCTGGTGCTTTCTTCATCAGCCGCAGAAAAGGATCTGAGGAGTAATCGTTTGATTGCCGGATCGATTCAATTCAAAAATTATTTATAAGCAACGACAAAGCAAGTATTAAAACAGAATAGTTTCTGATTATTCTGTTGAAGAAATCATTACCGCCCGGCCCCTTCGGGGGCCGGGAGTGGTAAATACAACAGTATGGAGAAACCTATGAGAAAGAATAAGAAGAAAAAATATATTGGACTTGGTTTGCTGTTTCTGATAGGGTTGTCCATACTGCTGTATCCAATGGTCAGTGATGCCTGGAACCGGTACAGGGACAGCCTGCTGATCAGTAATTATAGCAGCAGTGTTTCTTCGGATGATAATTCGGAGAAGATTGACAGTATGTGGAAGGCAGCTCAGGAGTATAACGAACAGATCAAGCAGGAAAGTGTGCCGGATGCTTTTTCCGTGAGGGATGGCCAGACGGACAGTACATATGAGTCTCTTCTGAACCTGAATGGTGATGGAATGATGGGGTATGTGGAGATTCCTGTGATCGATGTGAGCATTCCAATCTATCATTACACGACAGATGAGACTCTGGAGAAGGGCGCTGGTCATTTGTTCGGCAGCAGTCTTCCGGTTGGCGGCAAGAGTACCCATTGTATTTTGTCGGCACACAGAGGTCTTCCAAGTGCGAAACTTTTTACAGATCTGAATCTTGTGGAAGAGGGAGATGTTTTTTACCTGCATGTGCTGGGTAAGACGCTTGCCTACGAGGTGGATCAGATTCTTACCGTTCTTCCGGAGCAGACAGAGTCTCTGGGTATCACGGATGGGGATGATTATGTAACGCTGGTTACGTGTACGCCTTATGCGGTGAATACGCACAGACTTCTGGTGAGGGGACACAGAGTTCCGATGAAGGCTGCGAAGGCGGTTCAGAAAACAGAGAAGAAGGTTACCGGAATCACCAATCCGACGCTTCCGATGCTTGCTCTCTGTGTTGTGATCGGAATTGTGATCGCGGTGATCCTGGTTGCCGGTATCAATTCTGTTCAGAACAAAAAACGACGCAGGAAATGATTTATGGCTAAAAAGAAAAAAAAGAAAAAGAGTAATGTTGTCCTGAACATCATGATTGCCCTGGTGTTTCTGGCGGGGGCGGGTGTGTTCCTTTATCCCACGATCAGTGATATGTGGAACCAGTATCGAAATGCCCAGCTGGTCAGTAAGTACGAGGAAGCGGTAACGGAGCTTTCGGACAACGACTATGACAGGCTGTGGAAAGAGGCGAAGGAGTATAATGCCGAGCATCCGGTGAATGCCATTGTAGATGCTTTTGAGGAAGAGGATACTTATGAGCTGAGTCATCCTTATGACAGGGTTCTGGATCCGAACGGTGATGGTCTGATGGGGAGTATCGAGATCCCGAAGATCAAAGCCAGACTGGCGATCTATCATGGACTGAGCAAAACGGTCCTGGAAAAGGGTGTCGGTCATGTGGAGGGTACCAGCCTTCCCATCGGAGGCAAGAGCACCCATGCGGTTCTGGCGGCGCATCGAGGTCTTCCTAACGCAAAGCTTTTTACAGATCTGGATCAGATGGAAAAGGGAGATATTTTTATCCTGCACATTCTTGGCAAGCATCTGGCCTACAAGGTGGATCAGATCAAGACGGTGCTTCCGGATGAGACCAGTGACTTGGATATTATCGAGGGTGAAGATCATGTGACTCTGATCACGTGTACCCCTTATGGAGTTAACACCCACAGGCTTCTTGTCCGGGGAGTGCGGACGAAATATGTGGTGGAAGATACAAAGAATGACGAAACGATACCGCAGAAGCTTGCTGTTGTGGATCCGAAGAGGGTTCTGGCCGGCGGCGCTGCAGTGCTTGTTGTTCTGATCCTGCTGATTTATCTGATCGTCCGTCATAGGGACAAAAAACGGAAAAAGAAGCAGCTTTCAGAAAGGAAAGAGGAGGCAGAGAGCGATGAAAAATAGAAGAAAGCAAGGGAAAATATTCCGGAGCCTTCTGGCTGTTCTGATGCTGACGGCTATGCTGGTCACGAGTGTTTTGCAGCCGGTTTTCGCCGGGGATTATGAAGCTGGAAAAACAGGTAATCTGACGTTGACGGTTCAGCAGGCGGATGAGGAGGGAAACCAGACTCCGCTGCCGGATGTAGGGCTGACGATCTACAAGGTTGGCAGTGTGAATTTTGATGGCAATGTGCATTTCGTGCTGGATGAGGCACTGGCTGCCGCAGCAATCGATTTTGATTCCATCACGACGGCTGACGGCTGGTATGAAGCGGCAGAGAAGCTGGCGGCTATGATCGTCAGCGGAAGCGTGGATGTGTGGGGTATGTCCAAGTCCTCTGATGCAGAGGGGAATATGACTTTCGCTGATCTGGCTGAGGGTATGTACCTGGTGGTGCAGACAGATGGAAACAGCAGTGTTATGGTTTCACCGATGCTGATCTCCGTTCCTTTTGCAGATCAGGAGCAGGGCTGGATGTACGATGTACAGGCTTATCCGAAGTCTGTAAGTAATCCGCAGAAGCATACACAGATCCAGGTTACGAAGAGGATCTATAATGTTGATGATAACGGGAATGTGATTCCTCTGGAAACGAAGGAGGATGTAACTTATAATGTTGGGCTTTACCTTGATCCGGATGGAAATGCCCCTTACGGAGAAATGCAGAAAATCCATATCCAGAATGCTTCCAGTGGTACAGCTACATGGACGGATGTTCCGGATGGCACCTATTATGTATTTGAGCTGGATGAGGATGGAAATCCTCTTCAGCAGAATACGAAGATCAAGGTGGATGATGAGAATCTTTACTACTACAATGTAACGAAGCCGAATGGTGAGAGTGAAGAGAAGTCCAATCAGGTTGTGATCGGTGGAGATAGTGGTGCTACTGAGGCAGCGGCTTATGTAAATAACTATTATACAAAGATTTCCGATATATTCAGCCGTAACGGATATATCAACATTAAGAAGAATGTGATGATCGATGGTGTTGCTTCTACTGTGGATGATACGTTCTATGCAGGTTTGTTCTCCACTGAAAGTAACGGTGAGCTGACGCTTGAGAAGGTAGTGACTCTGAAACAGAATGATAGTGTTCAGGTAATGGTGGATCTTCCAACAGATCAGGAGATCAACAGTGTTACTTATACTGTTCTGGAGACGGATAAGGATGGAAATCCGGTTGATGATGATACCTTTAAGTATACAGTTACCGGTCAGGGTGAGGTTACACTGAATAATGATAACCGATATACTGTAACAAAGGAGATCACTAACAGTCTTTCTTCCGAGCCGACACCGATTCCGACTGCTACACCTGGAGCAAATCATGGTGGAAATGATCGGATCACTCCGATCCCGAATAATGGTACAGCGGGCGGAACTGCTCCGAACGATACCAGCGGTACAGCAAGACGTTCTGTAAAGACCGGCGATGATACACCGATCGGCGTATGGGTTGGAATCCTTGCAGCAGCGATCATTGTTGGCGGTGGTGCAGCTTATGGAGTTAAGAGAAAGAAGAAAAAATAAATAACGGATCATTCTGAAGGATGATCGATGGAAGAACCGGGCGATGTGGATGCCCGGTTCTTTTTTGGGAATATTTGTGTATTGGGGATGAAAAAGCAGCGGGTGATATTTTTTATCGAAAATTGCTCTTGACATTTTGGTATGATAAGTATATTGTATGTGTTGCAGCAAATTTCATAAAAGATAGCCTTTTATTCAGAGTGGTGGAGATACAAAGGATCTATGAAGCCACGGCAACCCCGGATAACCCAGGAAGGTGCCAACCTGAGCGAGCAATCGAACAATAAGAGGATTGTTTACAGAATTTAAACAGTCCGGATTGTACGGGCTGTTTTTTATGTATATAACCATTGTTTTATTACAAAAGGAGAAGATCATGGAGAAAATTTTATTTACTTCTGAATCTGTAACTGAGGGTCATCCTGACAAGGTCTGCGACTCTATTTCCGATGCGATCCTTGATGCTATGATGGCACAGGATCCGATGAGCCGTGTTGCCTGCGAGACTGCTACTACAACAGGTCTTGTACTTGTTATGGGCGAGATCACAACCAAGGCTAATGTTGATATCCAGAAGATCGTTCGCGATACTATCCGTGAGATCGGATATGACAATGCGGATTATGGCTTTGATGCAGATACCTGTGCGGTTATCACATCACTTGACAAGCAGTCCACAGATATCGCTATGGGTGTTGACAAGGCTCTTGAGCAGAAAGAGGACGATATGAATGAGGACGAGCTGGATTCCATCGGTGCCGGTGACCAGGGTCTTCAGTTTGGTTATGCTTCCAATGAGACTGAGGAGTATATGCCATATGCCATCAACATGGCTCACAAGCTTGCTCAGCAGCTGACAAAGGTTCGTAAGGACGGCACTCTGAAATATTTAAGACCAGATGGAAAGACTCAGGTTACTGTTGAGTATGATGAGGCCGGCAAGCCGAAGAGAATCGATGCTGTTGTATGCTCTACACAGCATGATCCGGATGTTACTCAGGAGCAGATCCATGAGGATATTAAGAAGTATGTTTTTGATGCGATCATTCCGGCTGATATGGTTGATGCGGATACGAAGTATTTCATCAATCCGACAGGTCGTTTTGTTATCGGCGGACCTCACGGTGACAGTGGTCTGACAGGTCGTAAGATCATCGTTGATACCTACGGCGGAACAGGACGTCACGGCGGCGGTGCTTTCTCCGGAAAGGACTGCACAAAGGTAGACCGCTCCG
>OLQS01001463.1_pt1 | contig 13594 bp, 14 predicted proteins | sample 1672291 | NCBI WGS metagenome assembly OLQS01 (sample SAMEA3136668, study PRJEB25190) | human gut metagenome | biome: human gut; feature: human-associated habitat; material: faeces | place: Austria | collected 2013
CTAAAGGTAGTGGGTTTCCGCCTATGGCAAACAAAAGGATTTTATTTATGAAAATTTCCAGATCTGTGGATTTAAGATGGTCAGAAAAAAAGAAACCATGCCCTATCCCATCTGCTCTTTAGTCGCAGATGGGATAGGGCATGGTTTCTTTTTTCGTCTATATAAAATCTAGAAATTCTCTGCTTTAATCTGGAAATAAGACTGTGGATGATCACATACCGGACATACATCTGGTGCTTTCTTTCCAACACAGATATGTCCACAGTTTGCACACTGCCAAATCGTATCACCATCTCTGGAGAAAACGATTTCTTTCTTTACATTATCAAGAAGTTTTAAATATCTTGCTTCATGTTCCTTTTCAATGGCGCCAACACCTTCGAACTTCTCCGCAATATCATCAAAACCTTCTTCTCTTGCTTCCTTTGCAAAACCTGCATACATGTCGGTCCATTCATAATGTTCACCGGCTGCAGCGTCTTTCAGGTTAGCCATAGTATCGGGCAGGCTGGCATGCGGAATACCGCCGCTCATTAAAATTTTGAACCAGATCTTAGCATGCTCTTTCTCGTTACCTGCAGTTTCTTCAAAAATAGAAGCGATCTGATTATAGCCTTCTTTTTTAGCGATACCAGCATAATAAGTGTATTTATTTCTCGCTTCAGACTCACCTGCGAAAGCGGTATGCAAATTAGCTTCTGTTTTACTTCCTTTAAATTCCATTGGAAACTCCTCCTTTAAAACAATAATTTTTTTATATACAACCCGTTGCGGGCGTACGTTCTTAGTTCTTCTCCTTGGCTTCCAGCTTTTGACATTCAGGACAGACGCCGTTAAACACGATGTCATGGTCTTCCATTTTAAAACCGGTGACTTCGCCTACTTTTTCGTCCAGCCCTTCTATATAGTCCATATCCTCAACATTCATAAACATACCGCAATGAGTACATTTTATGTGATAATGCCTGGTCAGGATATGGTCAAAACGATCAGCGCCGCTTGGTACGGAAACCTTGCCCAACAGGCCGCTTTCTACCAGCGAATTAAGATTTCTGTACACAGTGCCTTTGCTTATATCAGGATATTCCATAGTAATACGGTCATACACTTCTTCGGCAGTGGGGTGATCTGCTAAAAATCTTACGGCAGCTATAACTAACTGCCTTTGGATAGTGTTTCTCTTAGTCATATATACCTCTCCTATCGAAACTTATTCTTAATTAGAATTATACACCCAATTAAATCATTGTCAAGCATTTTCACTGTTTTTTCACCTGCACAAACAGCATTTTTACCAGTCCGGACAGTAACTGTTTTTGCAAATTGCGAAATCAATATCGATAAGTTTTTTTCATAAAATAGTACTTAAACAAATCAGATAATTCATAAAGGAATCAGCTTCATTGACAACCGGGAAGCAGGCGACGTATAATTTAGGCAGCAGTTAACCGCTCCAACACAAGCAGCTTCAATAATAAAACATCTATCGAGGTCCATATGCAAACACTAACATTAGACAAACTTGCCATTGGTCAAAAAGCAACTATCACTACTGTCGGCGGTGAAGGAATCCTGCGCCGCCGTTTTTTAGATATGGGACTGACCCCCAAAACCAAAGTCATGGTACGTAAAAAAGCCCCCTTAGGCGACCCGATCGAAATTTTTCTGCGTGGCTATGAGCTCACTCTAAGGCTGGATGACGCCAATAAGATCATCGTTGCACCGGAGGAACCATGAGCCTTACCTTCGCCCTCGTCGGCAACCAAAACTGCGGCAAAAGCACACTTTTCAACTATCTGACCGGCAGCAATCAGCACGTCGGCAACTTTCCCGGCGTCACGGTCCAGAAAAAAGAAGGCCGCCTGCTGAACAATAAAGATGTCACCGTCATTGATCTACCGGGCATTTATTCGCTGTCGCCCTATACCTCGGAAGAAATCGTGACCCGTGACCTGCTTTTACGCAGCAAACCTGATATCATCATCAACGTTATCGACTCTACCAATATTGAACGCAGTCTCTATCTTTCCCTGCAGCTCATCGAACTCAACACCCCGATGATCATGGCCCTGAATATGATGGATGAACTTACGGCCAGCGGCGGTTCTATCGATATCAAAAAAATAGAAGACCGCCTTACCGTACCGGTCGTCCCAATCACAGCCAATTCAGGTGCCGGCGTTGACGAACTGCTTTCACGCGCCCAGAAAACCGCTCATGATAAAAAAATGCCTGAACGACTCGACTTTTGTTCAGGCGTCACTCATATGGCAATTCATTCTATCGCCCACCTGATCGAAGCCAAAGTCCGCAGCAAAGGACTGCCGCTGCGATTTTCGGCAACAAAACTCATTGAAGGCGATGAACCACTGGTAAAAGAGCTTGAACTGACAGCCAACGAGCTGGATATTATTGACCATGTCACCAAAGACTTGGAAATAGCTTTAGATACAGATAAAGAAGCGGCGCTGGCCGATATGCGCTACACTTATATTGAAGAATTATGTTCCTACGCCGTCCATAAACCACAGGAAACAATTGCTCAGATCAGGTCAGTCAAAATCGATCATTATCTGACCCATAAATATTTTGCAATACCTATTTTCCTGCTGACTATCTTCACCATTTTTTGGCTCACCTTCGATGTTATCGGCGCCGCATTAAGCGACTGGCTCGAAATCGGCATCAGTTCCGTTACTGAAGCCGCCGATCTGGGTCTTACTGCAATCGGCCTCAGTGCACCTATCCATTCCCTCATTATTGACGGTATTTTTACAGGTGTAGGGAGCGTCCTTTCCTTCCTGCCAACTATTGTTACACTTTTTTTCTTTCTATCCATGCTTGAAGACAGTGGTTATATGGCCCGGATTGCCTTTGTTATGGACAAACTGCTGAGAAAAATTGGCCTATCCGGTTCTTCATTCGTTCCTATGCTGATAGGATTCGGCTGCAGCGTCCCGGCCATTATGGCCACACGTACCCTTGCCAGCGAACGTGACCGCAAAATGACCATGATTCTCACACCATTTATGTCCTGCAGTGCTAAACTGCCGATCTACGGTGTTTTTATATCAGCCTTTTTTGCCGATAACAAAGCCGCGGTTATGATGTTCCTGTATTTATTGGGAATCTTCATTGCAATCGCTTCAGGACTGCTTTTAAAAACCTTTGTTTATAACGGTCAGCCAGTTCCTTTTGTTATGGAGCTGCCCGCCTATCGTCTGCCAACAGCCCGCAATATCATGCTGCATATGTGGAGCAAGGCCAAAGACTTCTTATACAAAGCCTTTACTGTTATCTTCGTTGCTAGCATCGTCATCTGGCTGCTGCAAAGCTTTGACACCAGATTCTATATGGTAGACAATCCCGAAAACAGTATGCTGGCCGGTATAGGCAGTTTTATTGCACCATTCTTCGCTCCGCTTGGATTCGGCGACTGGCGTGCTGCAACGGCACTTGTTACCGGTCTAACAGCCAAAGAAGTTGTCATCAGCACTCTATCTGTCCTGATGGGAGGAGACGGCGATATACCCGGTACAGCGCTACAAAGTATCTTTACACCGCTGACTGCTCTAAGCTTCCTAACTTTTTCTCTGCTTTATCCCCCTTGCATAGCAGCTCTCGCCGCAATCAGACGCGAAATGAATTCTACGGTGGAGACATTTTATATCATGTCCTACCAGATAATCACCTCCTGGATCGTCGCTTTCATTGTTTATAATCTTGGTAAAATACTTGGATTTAAATAAAAAAGATCCAGCTTCTTAAAAGGAGCTGGATCTTTTTTATTATCTAACACTTACTCTGTTTAAAACAACTATAGCTGCAATAATATTTGTGCTTACGTCCTGCATAAACGGCATATTCCTAATAAATACAACTAAAGGAACCGTTTCATTACTGAATTTTTCTCTGAAAACTTCCGCATCGTTTCTCAGTTACGTTTTTATAAACAAAGCCAGGGCCGTTATTAAATAACAGCCCTGGCTCGGGGAATATTTCCAAACAGAACAGAGGGTTGCAATGTTCTGCCGAAAAGCAGATATTATTTTAACAAATTGTTAGAAAGTCCAGCGTGCACCAACATTCCAGCTCCAATCTTTTTTGAAATCGCCGCCGGCACTGCGTTCAAAGTCCAGATAAACATGATTATTCGTGCCTGTCTGGATAGCCGCTCCAATGCCATACTCAAACCATGTATCTTTAAAACTGCGGTCTATCTTTATCCGACTGCCGCTGCTATCAGCCATCGCAGCGTGGCAACCGCCGCCGAATTCATGCAGCAGATTGGCTTTTAAATAAATATTCGTTTTCTCATCAATATCCTTGCTCAAGTTAAAACCTATGCGCCCTAAAGCACTGCGAATTCCGTCCTGGCGTACTGATATGCCATTACTGGTAGTTATAGTTATCACCGCCTAAATAACCAAGTGTCAGCTGCCCTTATGGTTCTATATACCAACCTTTATCATCAATCATTTTCTTACGACCATATTCACTGCTCAACGAAATACCGACATTGTGCATATCACCGCGTATTTTTTACCGTATAAGTGCGAATTTCTACATGGCCGTCACCGTAAATAACAATAGCTTCATCGATCCGTATACTTAAAGTATTGCCATGAGCCCCAGTCTGATTATCGGCATCATTGATAACTTTAAATGTACCTGTGATACGGCTGCCACCAGTAATATTGACATATTCTGTATTCGTTTCCAGACCTGACGGCATATCCCCATTAATGACTTTTTCACTGGCAACAGCCGCTACTGCAGTACTAGAAATGGTTATACTGCAAAAGAAACCGGCAGCCAGCAATGAATACATTACTTTTTTCTGCAATAAATCTTGTTTTTTGTTGTTAAACTGTTTTTTTCATAACCCTCTCACCTTTCTTGAAATAAAAATTGCAACAAAAAAAAATTCCCCCAATTTTTTTGCTACCATTGTAAATTTTTCAGTTATTTACTGTAATAAACTTTGATATAATATCACATCCGCCCCCGCAAGACATTTTTACTTTTACTGTATATTTTAGTTTGAGAAGTCTTGCAAAAACTACTTTTACTAAAAAAAGCTGCCGATTTCACCGGCAGCTTGGATAAACGATATCATTTAAAATATAAAAAAGCGCAATGTTATAAACATTGCGCTTTTAGCTTTTTCTCAATCATGTAGGTATGGTGCTTCATAATCCGAAGGTAACCAGAAAAGCCTGATCGGCAAATTTGATGCACCAGGCGGTGACCAAGTGAAACGACCTTCACTATTTGGTTCAAGCCTGGCTATGCAAAATCCTTCTTCTCCTAAACGGCCAAAGGCTGGGCTCTCTGGAATATTAATGATTTTCCTTTGGCCGCCCTGCTCTAAAACCCCTACGCCAGCGAACATCCCGCCCCATGGATTGAGCCAAAGTTCATAGGGCTTATCGCCTTTTAATTTATAATCAATATTATAAATTACCCCGTAATTACCATAATTTTCAGCAGGCAGGCCGGTAGTTGCATCAGTACCGTGCAGATATTCACCGGTCTGGCTGTCTGCCAAAAGCAGAGCATAACTGGCGCCGGCTTCAGTATCAATAGAATGCTGAAGTTTATAGTTTAGATCAGCTTTGACAAAAGTACCACGCAGCGGATGCTCATCCATCGGCAACTGTTTGGCCAAAGCAGAAAAAAGTTCAATATCTGTTTTCGGATCGCACATCAACACTGTTACTTCAACCGGTCGGTCACTAAAAAAGTCGATAGTACCAGTCAACAATTGATCGGTGGGCAACAACATTCCTTCGCCACTTAAAAGCTCCAGCGTTTTACCAAAGCCAAGCGTACTGTTTTTTGATTTTTGTTCCTCGAAATAATATTCCTGAGATTTTTTGCCAACCGCCTGGTAGTCATGACTGGGACCGTCTATACCACTGCGTGTCACTGCAAAATTTACAGGTCGCAGCCCGTTATTTTTAACAATGATCGCAAGCTTTTTCAATTTACTTGTACCATTGACATGATGAAAAAACAACCGACCTTCACCTTGCAGTGTGTCACGATATAAAATACCAGTCTCATAAACCATTTCCGGACTGTCAGAAAACAGTAACTTCGGGCCCTCAGCTTTCACCTTAGCCCGCAGTTCCTGATAATCAGGAACGCCCTGTTCAGGCCAGACAGCCTGAGTAAAACCTGTCACAGGAACACTTACAAGAAAGCCGCACATACATGCGGCTAAAAGATTTCCTAAAAATTTTTTCATAAGTATAAATTTCCCCAGCAGTTATCACAAACTGTTTTTATAGTCTTGCAAAAATTTTTCCAGGCCCTTGTCTGTCAGCGGATGCAGCAGCATTTGTTCCAGCACATTGGTAGGAATTGTTGCAATCTGCGCACCTGCCAGCATAACCTGATTTACATGGTCAAGATTGCGGATACTGGCCGCAATGATTTCTGTCTTCAAGCCATACTGCTTAAATATTTTCACCATATTGGCAACAAGCTGCACGCCGTCTTCACCAATATCATCTAATCGGCCAATAAAAGGACTGACATAAGAGGCTCCGGCATTGGCAGCCAGGATTGCCTGCGACAAGCTGAAAACCAGTGTGACATTAGTTTTGATACCTTCGGCACTAAGTATTCTTACTGCTTTTAAGCCTTCGGCAATACATGGTATCTTAACAACAATATTATCGGCTATCTGGGCAAGCTGACGCGCTTCACGCACCATACCAGCACATTCGGTGCTGATTACTTCAGCACTGACAGGACCCGTTACCAATTTGCAGATTTCAGGAATTACTTCAGCCTGTGTACGACCGCTCTTAGCAATCAAGCTGGGATTAGTAGTAACACCATAAACGATACCCAACTCCGCCATACCGACAATTTCGTCGACATCAGCGGTATCCATAAAAATTTTCATCAATGAACCCTCTTTCCCATTGAAACTGTACTATTTAAGGTAATACAATTACCTTGGTAGCATTGGTCTGACCTGGCAGGCTCATGGTCATGATACTGTACCATGCCATGATACGGTCACCTTCTTTGATATTCTGATAATCTTCATAAACATCTTTGCTGACCGTTACGATGATATCGCGGTTTGAATTAAGCAAACGCACAGATTCTCCGTTTTCACTTGGAGTAACTTTTTCAACATGCATATACTTACCTTGTTTTTCATTGTTTTTCCCAAAAACAATAGCAAATCCTTCCGCTTGAGGCGGATAGCTACGGGTCATTTTACTGGAATAATAAGCTGTTACTTTACGGCCTTTTTTCAGGGCGCGATCACCTTTCAGATCTCCGTCTTTACCATCGATAAGCAATGTCTTATCCGTTACGATAACTGTGGCTACAGGATAATTACCATCGCCTTTTACTGTCACTTTATCACCGTCAACAGCAATTATTTCACCGGTAGTGGCCATCACGTCACGTACCGGACTAGGATAAATTTTTTCCGGCTCTGTCGCACTGACGATCCCTAATCCCAGTGTAAATAAGCAAACTAAAGTTAAAATAAATGTGCGTTGTAATTTCATGATCACAACTCCTCTCATAGGTTCGTACTTTTTATATTATAGCAAACCTTTGTGACAAATGCGTGTTATTTTAATAACTTAATCACGATAAAAATCTTACCTATATTAAAAGAGCCCGCTATGCGAGCCCTTTCTTATTTGTTAGTATAGGCAATAGCAAGCTCCGTAAGCATGGCCACCGCTTTATAAAGGCACTTTTCATCAAAATCAAAGCAGCTGTTATGATGTCCGGCTGCAATTTCAGTACCATACATCAGGTAAGCTGCACGTCCGCCGTTCTGCTGTACTCTTTCCATAAAATAAGAACAATCTTCACTGCCACCTAAATCCATATAATCAACGACTTGACCATACTGTCCACAAGCTTCAGCAAGCGCCTTGATTTCGGCTCCCAATTCATGGTCAGCCACACAGGCTGGCGCACCTCCCGCTTCACTTACAGTTACGTCGACATTATACATATCGGCAGAAGCTTTGATCATACGACGGGCTTCAGTTACCATAAATTCGTTAATTTCTGTATTGGCACCGCGAGTTTCCATCTTTATAAGCCCGACATCAGGAAGAACATTACGTCCGGTTCCAGCCTCCAAGACACCTACATTAATCCTGGATGCCCCCTGCCCATGACGGGAAATAGAGTGCAGCGCAATACATGATGCAGCAGCTGCTAAAAGGGCATTCCGTCCTCTTTCAGGCGCTGCACCAGCATGGCTTGATTCACCTTTGAAACGGGCATCCAGCTTTGTAGTTGCCAGAAAACCTCCTGTCAGGCAGACCAGAGAATCAGATTTTGTGGCTTTGAAGCCGATATGCCCGCCGAACATATAATCGACATCATCGACAATACCTTTGGCTACCATAGCGCGAGCACCACGTACACCTTCTTCAGCAGGCTGAAAAATAAGTTTAATCGTACCTGCCATTTCTTCCTTATATTCCGATATCAGTTTGGCCAAACCCAATCCAATAGTAACATGGCCGTCATGTCCACAAGCATGCATTTCTTTTGCATGTAATGACAGAAAACCGCTTTCTAAAGGCCGGTGATCAGCAGTATCACACTCTTCGACATCATTACAGTCCATGTCGAAACGAAAAGCTACTATTTTACCAGGTCGGGAAAATTTCATCACACCCACGACACCGGTTTTACCACCCCGCATCTTTTCAACTAAATCTGCATCGGCACCTTCACTGACAGCACGTACCATAGCCTGTTCCAGCACTTCTGTTACGGGCAGCCCCATCATTTCCTCTTCAACCAAGGCGTCATCACCCATATAAACTTCATACCCCAGAGCCTGTAGCTCCTTAATTACTATTGAAGCCGTTCTGAATTCCGTCCAGCCAGTTTCCGGATGACGGTGTAGATCACGACGGCGTTCGACTAATTCGGTCTGCAGCGCTTCTGCTTCCTGCCAGATTTTTTGCATACTTTCATGTCCCCTCTTTCAAAAATCTAAAAAAGTACCAGTTGATCGCTGTCAATAGGCATCAAAGCATCGGCCGGTGTTTGTTTTCTGTTTTTATCTGTTACCCATTTGCCGCAACCAGGGCAGCTCATACTAGCTGTCCGGACAGCCCAGGCTAGATGTTTGCCGCACTTAGGGCAAATAAATTCGACCTGCATTATTTCGCTTGCTTTGCGCTTTTCCATGGCTATTGCTTCGCACCTTTCATTTGTACTCTTTGGTTTATTATACTATACTGCGCCGAACTTTGCAGGCATTTTTATCATTAACATACATAGACAAATACTGAAAAATGGGCTATTCTATAAATAAGATGATTACAGAAATAAAGAAGTGAGGTAATATCATGGCTGGGTTAGCAAAAGAATTTGAACAGCTTGATTGCTGGGAATCGGCAACAGAGGAAGAAAATATTGTTATTTATGGAATGGATTTCGAAGACGAAAAAGTTTTTATTGTCTTTACGGATGATATGGGAAAAACCCCTGTCGATGCAAAAGCTTCTCTTGTTGCCGCCTGCTATAGCGAAAATGATTGTTTTTACTGGGGCAAAGAACTGGAAAACTTCGCTGCCTGGCAACATATGTGCAACGAATACAAACCCGGCTCGTCTGCATTGCTGCATGCTTTAGAAGTCTATGAATTACCTAAAAATAAAACTAAATAAATAAAAGCCTGCCGCTTAAAGCAGCAGGCTTTTATTTATTTAGTTAGTTAAGTTTAAAAGTCACTTCAACACTGGCGTCAATTTTTAAAGTTCCCGGCATCAGTTGTGTAGGAGCTGCCACATCGGCCGCTAAAGAACGTTTATAATTCGTTCCAGCCGCAACCATGGTCTCACCGTTATAATCACTGATATCTGCACTAAGCATTTCACCAAGATTACGTCCGCCGGCATTAGCTACGATAGCAGCCTTAGCACGGGCGTTATCAACAGCAGCCGCTAAAAGCTGACGCTGCACATTGCTTTCTTCACTTAAAGCAAAGCTTACCTGATTAACATTCGTCACGCCTTCCTGGACTGTTTTATCAATAATATCACCAAGTTTTTTCAAATCGTCAACCTTGATCCGTAAAGTAGTATTCAAAGCATAGCCTTTTTGCTTATTTTTACCGTTGACGTTTTCATAGTCAGGATACAAATTATAGCTTGAGCTTTGGATATTGTTTTCACTGATCGCCATCCCTAACAAAGCCCGACGTACTTTCTGACTTGCTTCTGCCGCCTGAGTGCGCACAGACTCAGCCGTATCGCCCTTAACACTGATTCCAAGTGTTAGATAAGCCATATCAGGTGCTACTTCCTGCTTAGCAATACCTCTGACAGATATCGTATTAGCTTCGGCTGCCATAGCGTCCCCCTGCATTGAGAATAAACTTACGGCAACAACTGCTGCAGCTGCCAGTGTTTTTATTTTTTTCATAGTAAAACCTCCCAATTCATTATGCCTTCATTATAGCATTGAATATGTGGCAAAACTATGTTTTTCAGTATTCTTCACCTAGATGTTACTTTTCCATCACAAAATCGTCACTGCTATTGCCAATTTACAAAAAAAATTTTACAATTATATAAGCATTTAAACTTAGAAAAGAGGTCATCATCATGGAACGCAAAGTCATCCAAGTAGAGGAACGCCCGCCGCTTCTGCTCAACATTCCACTCAGTATTCAACATCTGTTTGCAATGTTTGGCGCAACTGTCCTCGTCCCATTTCTCTTCAACGTAAATCCTACTACCTGCCTGTTTATGAACGGTATTGGTACATTACTCTATCTGTTTCTCACTAAGGGTAAAATACCTTCTTATCTTGGTTCCAGTTTCGCTTTTATTTCCCCTGTAATGGTTATTTTAAGTACTTCCAGTTATTCTGACGCTCAATCTGGTTTTATCGTTTTCGGTCTTATCTTTATTTTATTCTCACTTATCATCAAATATACTGGTACAGGCTGGATAGACATCATTTTCCCACCAGCCTGCATGGGTGCTATCATCGCTGTTATCGGACTGGAGCTTGCTCCTACCGCAGCAGGTATGGCAGGTCTTACCGGTGACGTAATAGATTTCAGAAATATTGCCGTTTCCATGTTTACCTTAGCCGTAACAATTATCGGTTCTGTTGCTTTTAAAGGCTTTATGGCTATTATTCCAATTTTATTTGGTGTTATCTGCGGTTACATCTTTTCATTCTTCATGGGCCTGGTAGACTTAGCTCCTGTAGCAGCAGCTCCATGGTTCCAAATGCCGCACTTTTATCAGCCAACCTTTAATCTCAATGCTATCCTGATTATTGCTCCGGCGGCCTTAGTAGTACTGGCCGAACATATCGGTCATTTAGTAGTTACAGGCAATGTAGTAGAACGTAATCTGATCAAAGATCCCGGTCTCGCACGCTCCCTTTTTGCTGATGGCTGTTCCAACGTTCTGTCCGGCTTCTTCGGTGCTACACCCAATACTACTTACGGTGAAAATATCGGCGTTATGGCTATAACCAAAGTTTATAGCGTGTGGGTCATCGGTGGTGCTGCAGTAATGGCAATTTGTCTTTCCTTTGTCGGTAAACTATCCGAACTTATTCGCAGCATCCCAGTACCAGTCATGGGCGGTGTCTGCATTCTGCTGTTCGGCGTTATTGCCGCATCCGGTATCAGGGTTCTTGTTGAAAGCAAGGTCGATTACAGTAAGTCTGCTAATCTCGTAATGTCCTCTGTAATTATGATAGTTGGTCTCAGCGGAGCCAAGCTTACCTTTGGAACGATCAGCGTTCAGGGTATGGTGCTTGCCACACTGGTTGCGATTTTAATGAGCTTGACTTTTAAATTACTTGATTCCTTAGGTTTAATGCGCAATGATTAATAAAAAAATCCTTACCTTTTTAGGTAAGGATTTTTTTATCGTTGCCTTCCACACATAGTATCAACGGACTTCCATATCTACTTTTTTTACAGCTTTAACAGCAGTGGTATCTCCATGCACTGTTTTATGCTGTGATTCTGAAGCATATTTTTTAATAAGCACACTGACCAATCCAGATTCTGCCAAAGCTCCAGGACCGTCTATACAGCCGTTAACGCAAGCCATACCTTCAAAATACTGACATGGTAATTTACCTGATGCCAGTTTTTTCATATCGTCTAAACAAGCCTCAAGTCCACTGGCATAATGAGCTTGGACCTGAGTTTCCTCTAACTCTTCCAAGGTATGGTTCAATGCACCCTGGACTCCTTTCAGCAATGGGAAACTAATCCCAAACCCAGAAGCTTGGTTTATATAGCTTTCTGAAGCAAGCGGTGCCGGATCTATTTCAGCACCCGCCATCATACAAGCAAGTTCTTCAAACGTCAGCACATAATCAATAGCATCACTAAACTTCCTTGCTTCACCTTTCTTAGCTATGCATGGACCGATAAAAACTGTAACAGCTTCAGGATATTCAGATTTTACATAGCGTCCGCAAGCAACCATTGGTGAAACAGTAGTAGATACTTTATCCGCCTCATTTGGCAAATGTTTTTGTATCAGTGCAACAAAAGCCGGGCAGCAGGAATTAGTCATATATTTTTGGCGTGCCGGAACTTTTTCCATAAATTCTTTCGTTTCGTGTAAAGCCGTCATATCAGCTCCGACTGCAACTTCTTCAATCGCGGCGAATCCCATCTTTTTTAATGCTGCCACAATTTGCGGCGGAGTCACTTTAAAACCCATCTGACCAATAAACGAAGGTGCCAGTAAAGCATGTACTCGCTGCCCTGCTCTAATAGCCTGAATGATCTGCACAATATTACTGCGTTCATCAATGGCGCCAAACGGACAAGCACTGCGACAGGAACCGCACTCCACACATTTAGAAGTATCAATCTTTGCTTTTCTGTCTGCACCCGCATGGATAGCATTAAGAGCACAGGATCTCTCACACGGCCGACTGATCTCAATAATAGCTCCATAAGGACAAACTTTTTTACACATACCACATTCAATGCATTTTGTTTTATCTATATAGGCTCGATTTTGATGGATAGTGATAGCCTTCTTAGGACATTTATTCATGCATTTATGGGCTACACAGTGCCGGCAAGCGTCAGTGACCAAAAATTTATCAATTGGACATTGGTCACAAGCTTCCGGCAAGACATCAATAATAGGCAGCGCTTTATTAACAGGCTCTGTTAACGCAATTTTTGATGCCTCGACAATATTCAATCCAACCGTAAGCCCCAGTGCCATATTGATGCGATTTTTCAGTACAGCCCGTTCCTTATGCACACAGCAACGAACACGAGGACTGTCTTCTTTTACAACGCTATAAAGTATATCATAAATATGCTCTGGTAAAGTCCCTTGCCAGGTAAAGCGTGCTAAACCGGTTAATACTGCCCGGCGAAATTTCGTGACTTCAGTCAGTTCCATATGGTATACCTCCAGTGTAAAGTTTTATACATTATTATTGTAACGTTTTTTATCTTAAACAGCAAATAAAAGTACTTAGAAAATTACAATGGAGCCTATAGAAAACTTCTATACATAAAAAAATAACCATACCGTATGGTATGGTTATTTTTTAACCGGCAGCTTTC
>OLQS01001472.1_pt1 | contig 13545 bp, 11 predicted proteins | sample 1672291 | NCBI WGS metagenome assembly OLQS01 (sample SAMEA3136668, study PRJEB25190) | human gut metagenome | biome: human gut; feature: human-associated habitat; material: faeces | place: Austria | collected 2013
CCGAAGCTAGAGAACGAGTTAACATCAAGAAAACATTTGAAATCATCATTAAGGAATTTAAGATTTGCATAATATAGCTTAAAAATCCTGTTAATTCACCTACTTGCATATTTCCAACCTGAATCATCCCACCCCCAAACCATAGAATTGCAATAATCGTCGAATACATCACAAATTGAAAACACGGCATATTCATAACTGCATAATGGAATGATTTACGTGAAACTTGTTGATAATTCAAATTAACTTCATTAAATTTAGCTTGTTCGTAATCTTTTCTAACATATGACTTTACAACTCTGATCGCAATTAGATTTTCCTGAACTATCGAATTGACAGAGTCTAAAGCTCTTTGCATTTTCCCATATAAAGGACGAACTTTTGACATAATTATAATTAAGCATGTTGCTAGAACAGGAATAGCTATTAAAAAAACAACAGCTAATTTAGCATTAATTAGTATTGCCATAGTTAGTGCAGTTAACATCATAAAAGGTGCTCTAACTAACGGACGAATCCCATTACAAATAGCGTTTTGTAAAATAGTAACATCACTTGTAAGTCGAGTAACTAACGATGAAGTACTAAAATGATCTGTATTTTTAAACGAAAATTCTTGAATCTTTTGATATTGTGCTTTTCGCAATTCATAGCCAAACCCCTGTCCTGCTTTGGCAGCAGTCTTTGCATACAATAAGCCTAAACCAAGCGACAAAAGCGCACATATAATCATTAATCCCCCTTTGATCAGAATATAATTTCTATCTTTTGCTCATCTCTGCCACTGACCGTGCCAAGATAGGAAAGTGTTTTGCGGTATTCCTCATCGTAAAAGGAAAGGGTAAAGCAGTCTTTCTGATCAATAAATTCCTTGGTATAGCGCTGCGGACGCAGAAATACGAAAGCAACCTTCTTGTTCCATAAAATTCCCATGCCTCCCCAGGAGGCTGTCATCGTATTGACAACACCGTCCCTTTCGGCACTGACCAGCATCCATTCCTTTCCGATCATCGTAAACGCATCACTGTGCAGCTGACTTGTCTGTATCTCTTTAAGCTCCATAATATCAGATCCTTTCTTTTCCATTATTATAGTGTATGCAGATTCCGTTTACAAGTTGAATATAGCGGGGAATCACTTGCAAAGCTGCGCTGTGTGCATTATGATAGCCTTATGAAAAGAGGGAATCTGTTTATGAACATAAGCTATATTACACACAGCTGCTTTCTGGTGGAGCTGGATAGCTGTTATCTGCTGTTTGACTATTACAGGGGCACGCTGCCGAGGATGAAAGAGGACAAGCCCCTGTATGTGTTTGCCAGTCATGCGCATGCCGATCACTACAGCACCAGGATTTTTAAGCTGAAGCACCCGTCTATTACATGGATTTTATCCAGTGATATCGCAGCTGCGCATCCCCATATACAGGTGGAAGCAGGGAAGTGCTATACAGTGAATGATCTGCAGGTGCGCACGCTTGCTTCTACGGATGAGGGTGTTGCCTTTCTGGTGACAGCTGAGGACAATTGCATCTATCACGCCGGTGATCTCAACTGGTGGGACTGGGGCGATGAAAATACGCCGCAGGAACATGCAGAGATGAAGGAGCGCTATTTCCGGGAGCTGCAAAGCATCAAAGGGATGCATTTTGACGTTGCCTTCCTACCGGTGGATCCCAGATTGAAGGAGCGTGCGCTGAAAGGAGCCCGGGCTTTTCTTCAATATGCCTCCTGCGATCTTCTGGTACCGATGCATTTTTGGAAGGATACTGCCGTCTTTACATGGCTGCGGCATTCAGAAATCCAGAACATAGAAGCCATGCAGCTCTGGCTGGGATTCCAGGAACTGGAAACGTTTACAAAAGTATAAGGTTTCTTCACCTTCCTGTGGAAGTTTTTTCTGAAGTATGCTACTATTGTACTATATAAACAATAGAAAAGGGAGTATGGATAATGGAAACAAAAGAAATCATCAAACATGCCTTAAAGGATTATCAGAATATTACCGGACTGCGCAGCTATGTGGTATATGACAATACGGTAATTCAGAGTGCTTCGGAGAAAAATTATTTCTGCAAGTGTTTGAAATCCAGCAGTAAGGCTTTGAAAAAGTGTGAGGAATGTACAGAGGAAACATATGAGAATGCGAGAAAAATCGATCATGAATGTGTGTATTCCTGTCATGCAGGTCTCATCAAATGGGCGGTACCGGTACAGCGTGGAGATTTCCACTGTGTTATCGTCAGTGAAGGTGTTCTCGCCATGAAACAGATGGAGGATGCTGATAAATGGGCAAAATATCTAAGCAGGGAGTATCAGCTGGATGAGAGTATGCTGCTGAAGAATTTTAAGGTCATTCAGACGATGGATGAGGATCAGATGAATGCTTCGATTGAGCTGTTAAAGGATTTGTTGTCCTATCACTTTGCCATGGCGGAAAAGCAGGCGTAGCGTTTCATTTTCATACAATGGAAGCGTGTATGTTCAGTCAGGGAATCGCTGAAGGGATAAACATACATGCAAAAGGGATCGATACCGTTTTCGATGATATCGATTCCTTTTTTGACTTTATGAGATGTATCCTGTCCATTTCCGGATAAGAAATTACGCATCCTTCAAGCTTGGCTGTTTTATTGCTTCGTGTCAATAGCTCTATGGAATATACGGAAAATATGGCATAAGAAAGCATTTTGATATGAATCGCAGGATTCCCGAGACATATGAATGGCGAAAAGAAAGTGTATCCTTTATAATAAAGACAGCTACAATAATAGAGAAGAGGGTGATTTTATGACAATTACAAATCCATATATACTGGCAGCGATTGGAACCGGGTTCACATTTTTGATGACTGCCCTGGGCGCTGCGACAATCTTTTTGATCCGCAAGGAGATGAAGCAGGGAATGCAGTCTGCCTTTCTCGGCTTTGCGGCAGGTGTGATGATTGCGGCTTCTGTCTGGAGTCTTTTGATTCCCAGCATGGAACAGGCAAAGGAGCTGGGAATGCCGGAATGGCTTCCGGCAGGCGGCGGCTTTGTGTTAGGCGGTCTGTTTCTGCTGGCACTGGATAAGGCGCTGCCGCATCTGCATCCGGGAAGCGATGAACCCGAGGGACCGAAAAGCTCCCTGAAGAGGACGACGATGCTGGTATTTGCCGTTACGCTGCATAACATTCCCGAGGGCATGGCAGTCGGTCTGTCCTTTGCCTTATCCACATCGGCGGGGGCCTCTACAACACTGGCTGCCGCTATCGCATTGGCGATCGGAATCGGCCTGCAGAATTTTCCGGAGGGTGCCGCCATCTCCTTACCGCTGTACAAGGAGGGCTGCTCGCGTGCGAAAGCATTTCTTTACGGCGCATTGAGCGGTATCGTGGAGCCGATTGCAGGAATCGCCACGGTTGCTATCGTCGGCGGGGCCACCATCGCCATGCCATGGCTGCTGTCCTTTGCGGCAGGGGCAATGATTTATGTGGTGGTGGAGGAGCTGATTCCGGAAGCAAATCTGGATGCGCACTCCCATGCCGGGACCTACGGTGTCATGATCGGGTTTCTGATTATGATGATCATGGATGTTGCCTTGGGATAAAACGATTTCTAAATTATCGTAGGGTCCTGAAAAAAAAACAGCAAAAACGGGTCGCACTGACCCGTTTTTCTTTGTACTGTATCAGATATTTCTTGCAAGCTCGTAGGCATCCCAGATCGCATACATGATATTATGTACCCGGTTGGAATCTCCGATATTGTATACCGGGATATCCATATCCTTCAGTTCCTCATAAATCCTGTTGTTTGCGATATAGCCGATAGAGGTGATGATGCCGTCCGCAGGCAGCAGCTTTTCACCCTGCGGTGTAGAAATGACAACACCCTCATCGCTAGATTTCACTACGCTGGATTTGGTGTGCACATCGATCCTGTGGTAGGTAATCAGATCCTCCAGCATGAAATGATTCATATGCGGCAGAGCACCGGCTCCTCCCAGAATTTCATCCGCTATTTCCACAACTGTGACATGGCTGCCCTGCTGTGTCAGCCAGATTCCTGTTTCACAGCCGACAAGTCCGCCGCCGATGATGACAACATTGCCACTGATGTTTTTCTGTCCCAGCAGCACCTCGTCCGCGCTCGCAACTGGCAGAGGTCCTTCAACCTCCATATGTCTCGGTGTTGAACCGCTGGCACATACGATGACATCCGCATGATAGCTGTCGATTGTATCCGGAGTAACCTCATGATGATAGCGGACATCAACCTTCAGCAGCTCCAGCTGACGCTTGTAATAGGAAATCAGCTTGCGGTCATAGCGTTTAAAATGCGGAACACCGCCGGGAATCAGGTTACCTCCCAGCTGATCGCTTTTTTCACACAGAATGACAGAATGACCTCTGAGTGCACACACCCGTGCTGTTTCCAGTCCTGCAACACCGCCGCCGATAACGAGTACGGTTTTCTTTGTACAGGCTGCAGTAATGCCGTAAATTTCCTCACGTCCGCACGCCGGATTTACTGCACAGCAAATCGGACCATTGGCAATTCTTCCTAGACAGCCCTCATGACAGCCCAGACATGGCCGGATTTCATCCGTTCTTCCCGTTCTGACCTTTTCTGCGAACTCCGCATCCGCCAGCAGCGGACGTCCGTAGCTGATAATATCACAGCAATCCTTCAATGCCTCCACTGCCATATCCGGATCATCCATCCGCCCGGCTAAGATAATCGGTACGTCGACCTCTTTTTTCAGAATTCTTCCGAATTCGCGGTACATGCCGTCTTCAAAATACATCGGCGGGTGATTCCAGTACCAGGAATCATAGGTTCCAGCATCCACATTCAATGCATCATAGCCGGCATTAACCAGGATCTTCGCAGCTGCAATGCCTTCCTCGATATCCTTTCCGACCTCCGTGTATTCCTCCTGCGGCAGACCTCCCTGCCGAAAACCCTTCATACAGCTCTTCAGACTGTAGCGCAGCGATACAGGAAAGTCAGGTCCGCAGACCTTTTTGATTCCCCTGACAATCTCTGTGGCAACACGCAGACGGTTTTCCAGAGAGCCGCCGAATTCATCACTGCGTTTATTAAACAAACAATGGCGAACTGATCCAGCAGGTAGCCTTCATGCACCGCATGGATTTCCACACCGTCAAAGCCTGCCTTTTTCGCAATCGCCGCAGATTCGATGAAGCGCCTGATCAGATTCATGATTTCCTCTTTGGTCATTTCACGATGTGTGATACGCGGATCAAAGCGGTTGGTGTTTTCACTTGGAGCGATATGCTTTGCCGTAAAGCCGGGCAGGGCACTGCGTCCCAGACCGCCGGTCAGCTGTAGAAAAATCTTGGAGCCGTATGCATGAATGCGGTCATTCATGCTATAGGTACTGTGAATGAAAGCAAGCGGATTGCTTGTCGGGCATGGCAGACCGTTTGCGGGGATGCCCTCGATACTCATATCGACGGAGCAGATACCCGTGATGATCAAACCAACGTTGTTTTTTGCGCGCTCTACGTAATAATCCTGCAGGCGCTGGTTGAAGCCGCCGAAGGAATCCGCATACCCGACAGGCCCCATGGGTGCCATGGAAATCCTGTTTTTCAATGTACAGGAGCCAATGCCTGTTGGTTGAAACAACTCTCGATGATGTGTCATAAAGTCCTCCTTACCGAATACGTTCGGTCAATATCTAGTTTCATTCTAACAGGCAATGTAAGCGTTGTCAACACTTACCGAATACATTCGCTGAAAGGATTTGTATGTCTGTGTCAGGTATGATATAATCAACTGGAAATCGGGTGAAGAGGATACCGGAGAAAGCTTTTGAGGCGAATCGTCATTAGGCAATTTCAGAATCTTGCTTTACCCACAGGAGGTCAGTTGGATGGAAAAAAAACAAACGCGGAAGGAACAGGCATTGCAGACGCGCTCCAATATACTTACTGTATGCACCGGACTGCTGCGTGAGCATACCTTTGATGAGCTCAGCATATCCATGATCTGCAGAGAAGCGGACATATCCGTGGGTGCCTTCTATCATCATTTTAAAACGAAATCCGACATCATTGTGGAGCTGTACCGCGATGTGGATGATGTCTTCGTGAACGATATTCTGCCTGTCTGCAGGCAGCTGCCGCCGCTGGAAGCGATTTTGCAGTATCTGTGTGGGCAATGCGGCTATGCGGAAACGATGGGGATTGACAGTATCAAAAATGTGTACAAGGCGCAAATCGACAATGGAAATACCTTTTTTGCGTCCAATGCACGCGGTCTGCCCGACGGTCTGCGCTGTCTTTTGCAGCGCGCGGTGAGGGAGTGCTGTCTGAAAACGGATACAGATATCGAAAAGCTTTTGGAGGAGCTGCTGATTATGAGCAGGGGGGTAATCTATTACTGGTGTATCCGAAACGGAGAAATCAATGTGCGGGACTATATCTATCATATGGCAGAGGGATATTTGCAGGCATATCTTGCGAATCCGTCCATTTCTTTGTGATTATCATACAAAACAGGTATACATACGATGCGGATAGCACGAAATTCACAGAAAAATGAATAAAAAGTACAGAAATTTGAAAAAACTGTACTTTTTTTAAATTCTTCACGTATTCCTTAGTGATTTGTGTTAAAATATTGATAAATGATAAACGCTTACATATTTGTGTAAAGGAGGCAATTTATGACGTTCATGAGACAGGAACTGATTCAGGATATACGAAATGCAGCGGGATGCAAGCCAACTGCCGGGACACTTTACAAGGCAATCAACCGTGCGGTGCGCAAGCAGATGGCAAAGCTGGAGCCTGTTGTATCAAAGCGGAAGCTGTACTATATCTCCGCAGAGTTTTTGCTGGGAAAAATGCTGACAAGCAATCTGATTCATCTGCATGCTCTGGAGGATGTAAAGACTCTTGTCGGGGAATATGGCTGTACATGGAAGGAAATACAGGATATTGAGCAGGAGCCAAGTCTTGGTAACGGCGGTCTGGGAAGACTGGCCGCATGCTTTCTGGATTCCATTGCAGAGCTGAATCTGTGCGGGGACGGGATCGGTCTGTATTATCACTTCGGCCTGTTTGAACAGCGCTTTCTAAATCATAAGCAGACAGAGCTGCCAAACGCATGGATCGACACGGTCAGCTGGTTTGAAAGGGTGCCGGTTGATTTTCAGGTTAAGCTTCCATGCTGTACCCTGCAGCCGGTGCGCTACGATATGGATGTTATCGGCTTTGACGGGAAAAAGAACCGTCTGCATCTGTTTGATGTGGAAAGTGTTGAGGAGGGCATCGTTAAAGAGGGCATTCAGTTCGATAAAACAGATATCCGACGGAATCTGACGCTGTTTCTGTATCCGGATGACAGTGATGAGCAGGGCAGACTGCTTCGCATTTACCAGCAGTATTTCATGGTAGCCTGCGGTGCGCATATGATTCTGGAGGAACAGAAGCAGCTGGGGCATGATCTGCACAGACTGTATGAGCATGCCGTGATTCAAATCAATGATACCCATCCATCTCTGATCATACCGGAGCTGATATATCAGCTGATGCAGGAGGGAATCCGTATGAAGGAGGCGGTGCGCATTGTTGAAAAAACGTGTGCATACACCAATCATACGATTCTGGCGGAGGCTCTGGAAACCTGGCCGATGTCCTATCTGGAAACCGTAGTTCCGCATTTGTGCGGCATTCTGCAGGCACTGGATACCGCAGCAGATCAGCGCTGCAGTGCAGCTGGTGTGGCATTGATCGATGCGGACAATCGCATGCATATGGCACATATGGATATTCATTTTGGAAAAAGCGTCAACGGGGTTGCGGCTTTGCACACAGAGATACTGAAGCAAAGCGAGCTGCATGCCTTTTATGAGCTGTATCCTAAAAAATTTAACAATAAAACCAATGGTATCACCTTTACACGCTGGCTGCATGCCTGCAATACACAGCTGTATACGTATCTGATGGAGCTGCTGCATATGGATTCCTGGCAGGATGAGCGCCTTGCAGAGCTGCATGCCTATGCACAGGATGCGGACGTCATTGCACATCTGCAGGACATTAAGCAGGAAAAGAAACGGGAATGGTGTACACATATCCGCAACAAGCAGAGGGTGGCAATCAATCCCAACAGTATCTTCGATACGCAGGTCAAACGGCTGCATGAATACAAGCGCCAGCAGATGAATGCGCTGTGGATTATTTATAAACTGAAGGAAATTCGCAAAGGAAATCTGCCAAAGCGGCCGATCACCTGTATTTTCGGAGCCAAGGCGGCACCTGCATATACGATTGCCAAGGATATCATTCATGTGCTGCTCTGTCTGCAGGATATCATTGAACACGATGCCAGGGTATCTCCGTATCTGCAGGTCTGCTTCATTGAAAATTACAATGTGAGCGAAGCGGAGCTGATTATTCCGGCAAGCGACATATCCGAGCAGATCTCACTGGCAAGCAAGGAAGCCAGCGGGACAGGAAACATGAAGTTTATGCTGAACGGTGCGCTGACGCTGGGAACCCGGGACGGTGCCAATATGGAGATTGCCGATCTGGTTGAGGAAGACAATATTTATATCTTTGGAAAAAGCAGTGAAGAGGTCATTGCGCATTATGAAAAGGCAGATTACTGTTCACGGGATTATTATGAACAGGATGCTCTGCTGCAGGAGCTGGTGGATTATCTGATCGGAGAGGAAATGCTTGCGACAGGAGATCGAAAATCGCTGCATCGCTTTTATCAGGAGCTGTTGAACAAGGACTGGTTCATGACGCTGCTGGATACCAGAGAGTATATAGCATGTAAGGAACAGATGCTGAAGGATTATGAGAACCGCAAGCTTTGGGGACGGAAAATGCTGCACAATATCGCATGCAGCTCCTTCTTCTCCAGCAAACGTACGATTGAGGATTATGACCGTGACATCTGGAACTTAGGATAGGAGGAATTATGGAGAGACAAACTGGAATTTTAATGCCTATTTCGTCATTGCCGGGAAATCAGGGAATCGGTGATTTCGGCAAACACACCTATCGGCTCATAGATGCCATCAGTAAACAGCATATCCGCATCTGGCAGATTCTGCCACTGAACCCTGTAGGCTATGGGAATTCGCCCTACCAGCCGTTTTCATCGTACGCAGGGGATGAAATCTACATCAGTGTGGATACACTGGCAGATTACGGACTGCTTAAGCAAAGCTCTATCCGCAATTATAATAAATTTTCAGAAAAGGTGGATTATGACGGGGTTCGTGCTTTCAAGGCACCGTATCTGAAAAAGGCATACAAGACCTTTTTGAAGATGCAGGATACCTTTGCTCAGGAATACCAGCTGTTTTGTTCCACTGCTCCATGGCTGTATCCATACGCTGTTTTCATAACGCTGAAAAAGCATAATCAGATGGCAAGCTGGACACAGTGGCCAAAGGAGCAGCGTGAATGGATTCGCAACCGCCGCTTTTCGTTGAAGGAGTTTGAAGAGGAAATCCGTTATGAACAGTTTCTGCAGTTCATCTTCTATAAGCAGTGGAATCAGGTAAAAGCATATGCGAACGCACATGGTGTGGAAATCATGGGCGATCTTCCGTTTTATGTCGGACTGGACAGTGCGGATGTCTGGCAGAATCAGGAGGATTTCCTGCTGGTCCGCAGGGAAATCCAAGTCATATCGCAGGAGTACCGCCGGATTATTTCAGTGACGACGGACAACGCTGGGGAAATCCAATCTATAACTGGAAGCAGATGAAAAAGGATCACTATGATTTCTGGATGGAACGGCTCGCCTGGAATCAGCAGCAGTATGATATCATCCGTCTGGATCATTTCCGTGCCTTTGATACCTATTGGAAAATACCGGCATCCTGTCCGACTGCAAAGGATGGAGAATGGATCATGGGACCATCCTATGAGTTTTTTGATGAGGTGTTCCGCCGATTCCCGGAAATCCGTCTAATTGCAGAGGATTTGGGCGATCTGCGCAGACAGGTTGGCAAGCTGCGTGATCATTACAACCTGATGGGCATGAATGTCATATCCTTTGAGCTGCAGCCTAAGCTTTTGAAGAAGCCGCGGAAAGAGCATATCGTTTTATATACGGGAACGCATGATAATGATACACTGGAGGGCTTTTATCAGCTATTGACACAGAATCGGCGTATCGCCTTGCGCAGATTTTTCCATAACTGCGGCTATGATAACCGAATGTTTCACGAACTGGTGATTCGCTATTGTCTGGATAGTGCCGCCGATGTGGTCATCCTGCCAATGAGTGATATTCTTGGCTTAAAGAGTGAGGGGCGCCTCAATACACCGGGAACGATCGGCAGTCCGAACTGGGAGTGGAAGGTGAAAAACCTCAAGGAATTTTATGCACTGCTGCCAAAGCTGGGAGAATGGATGCAAGCAGGCGGGCGCAGCTGATTGAGATAATCAATATATTGAACATGGAAGCTGAAAAAAGGGTATCCTGTCTGTCGTATGGATAGAACCGGATTGCCCTTTTCGTTATGATGATAGATATCTTCACTGTTTTTCTGTTTTCAATTCGTTTTACATACATACTGAATTCCTTTGAACAGGCTGTAGATCAGGAACCAAAAACGATACAGCATAAAAAGCTTTTTCATACATTTTAGATTTCATGGATGAAAAAGCTTTTTGTTTTATTGCTGCGTTAGGAAAAATATGCGAGCTGATAAGTATCAGCGATTCTGGTTTGGCGTCTGCCGGGAAGTGCCCTCATCCGAGGAGGAAGTGGTATTGTCAGCTTCTCCAAGTGTGACTGTAAAGGTCTTAGTGGAACGATCCCGCAGGACGGTAATTTTCATAGTTTCTCCAGCCTTGTGGGAATTTACCACGGTTTTAACATCGGAAATACTTTCTACGTCCTTGTCATCTACTTTTAAAATCTGATCGCCGGCCTGCAGTCCTGCTTTATCAGCTGCCTTACCTTCCACGACACTTGCGATATAGACCTGTGTGCTGGTATCGGAGCTGAATGGATTGTTGCTGGTACCCAGGGTCAGTGTAACTCCCAGAGATGCGCGTCCCTTTACATAACCGTTTTCAATCAGATTTGTGATAACATCCTTTGCACGGTCGATAGGAATTGCAAAACCAAGACCTTCGATATTGGAACCACTGGATTTGGCATTAACAATACCGATCAGTTCACTCTGATCATTGAACAAACCGCCACCGGAATTTCCCGGATTGATAGCAGCATTTGTCTGTAGAAGATGCATTGTCTGATTATCTATCGTCACTTCCCGGTCCAGTGCGGAAATGATGCCGCTTGTCACGGTGCCGCCAAGTTCACCAAGTGGGTTTCCAATCGCAACTGCGGTATCCCCGACTTCCAGCTTGGAGCTGTTGCCCAGTACAGCAGGCTTTAGGTTGCTTGCCTCGACCTTTATAACAGCCAGATCGGTGGAGGAATCATTGCCTATCAGTTTGGCATCGTAAGACTTTCCATCCTTGGTTGTTACCTTGATTTTGCTTGCACCGTCAATTACATGATTGTTTGTCACGATGTATCCATCCTTGCTAAGAATGACACCGCTGCCGGCACCTGACTGAACTGCCTGTTGGAAAAACTCATTCGTGGAAACGGATTCTGTTTTTATCTCCACAACGCTTTCCATGGCCTCATTCGCGATATCCTTGACTGACATACTGGTCGCGTTTGCTGTATTGCTTTTGGAAGAATTCGTTTTCTCAACTGCCTGATAAAGCACGGTTCCGTTTCCATTCGATTTGCTCAGCTGATATGCCAGTGTTGCTCCTCCAAATCCGCCTCCGATGGAAATCAGCAGACATCCGCTGATGATGCAGGCATTTTTGTGACGCTTCATAAACGATGGCTTTTTTTCCTTCTGCAAAGGTGCCCCTGCAGCTGCATCATCCATGTTCATTTCCGTGTTTTCTGATTTTTCATTGAACGAATTTTGTTTAACATCTTCCTCATTATGTTCTTCATATACTTCAAAGTCTTCCATATGTGTGTCCTCCTTTTATGCATAAGACTACAAGTGACATAGTCATTTTACGAGTCTTATTTTACAAAAACATTATCTCAGAAAAATATAGTAAATGTGTGAATTTCTTATGAATTCTGGATGGAATGTGTGAAAACATGCCGGAAAAAATCGAAAATAAAAGATTTTACAAAGAAAAACACGGAAACTTCCTTAACCATACAGACATGTTGTGCTATAATGAAAAGGGATTTTCTGAAAAGAAATGAATATCGTCTGTATTATGCGATTAACATAAGATAAGAAAAGTGAAAATGTCGGAGGGTAAAAACACATGGCTAAAACTACAAAAAAGAAAACATTAACAAAGAAAACAGCCAAGGCTGCAGCTAAGACAGAATCAAAGACAGCACAGGAACAGCTGAAGCTGACAGCGGAACCGGAAGCGAAGAAAATAACAGCAGAGAAGGAACCGGAAAAACTAACAACGAAAAAGATTGAAAAAATCACGACTGCGAAGGAAGCAGAAAAGCTGACTACAGCACCTGCACCAGAGAAAATCGAAACAAAGGAAACTGTGAAGCTGGAAACAAGTGCAGCAAAAACTACAGAAAAGGCTGAGGAAAAGAAGCCGACAGAAGCAAAAGCGGAGACTAAGAAAAAACCGGCAGCGAAAAAAACTGCGGCAAAGAAAACAACGAAAAAAGAAGAAAGCAAAGAGGAAGCAGTAAAGGCAGAGGATAAACCGGTAAAGAAAGTTGCAAAGAAAACAGCAGCAGCGAAAAAAGCAGAGCCGACAGCGAAAAAGGCTGTGAAGAAGACTGAGGAAAAGAAGGCAGCAGCGAAAAAAGCAGCACCGAAAAAGGTAGATAAGGAAAAGCTGGAGGCTTATGCAGCACTGTCCCTGGATGAAGCAATTCAAAAGGCACAGGCAATGGGTGTGCAGCATGTATACGAGGACTATACAAGATTCCTGCTTGATGAGGCAGACAGTAAACAAATTGCGAAAAACATCATCGATGGAAATGCTCTTTTGGAAAAGGGCTTCACATATGATAAGGACGGCTTTGATACGGATTTGATTTCTGTCGTTCTGGAAAAGGTAGCGGATACTATGGATGTAAAGGCTATGGATTATAAAGAACTGAAAAAGGATATCACGGCATGTCTGAAGGCTGAGATGACAGCAGATGCGGAAGCAAATGCTGCGGAATACCTGAAGGAGTTCAAGGTGTGTGAGAAGCTGCTGATGATCGGGCAGCGCAAAAACATTACAGATGCAGCGATCGTCAGTGATTTGATCGGTGCGGATGTGGATGCGTTTGTAGCACACTTCTTCCAGTTTGCATATGCAATTCTACCAGGCTGGCAGTATGATGATGTAAAATTCTATGAGGACTTTGCTTTTGCCGTGCTTTCCCAGTACAGTGATCTGTATGAGAAATATCAGTTGAATATCCTGCTGGATGTTGCGGACCTTTACATCAAGCATGGTGATTTCGGTCATGGTGATGAATGCTATGGCTATATCCTGCGTGACAACCAGATTAAGGACTATATTTATTACCGTTTT
>OLQS01001482.1_pt1 | contig 13465 bp, 16 predicted proteins | sample 1672291 | NCBI WGS metagenome assembly OLQS01 (sample SAMEA3136668, study PRJEB25190) | human gut metagenome | biome: human gut; feature: human-associated habitat; material: faeces | place: Austria | collected 2013
ACAAAGATGCGGAAGGGGTGAGAGAGATGGAATATGATGATGTTCGGAAAATTATAGAGGATATTCGCAAAGCCAGGGATTACAGCCGCCAGGCGAGCGTACTTTCGGTGGCGGCTATAGTTATCTGTGCCATTACATTGATCATCCGCTTATTAACGGCATTAGAACGCTAATTATGAGAGCAATGATAGATGTTGCTTTGGCAAACAGAGCATCTCTCTTCGCTGATTCGGCTTCTGATTTTGCAAAATCAAGTTGCTCTTTTTGTAACTGAAGTTGTTTTTCTAAAATATGTACTTGCTTGTCGGCGGCTTCAGAATGTTTGCGGGCAGCCTCAGACAGTTCATGAGAAGCTGAAGCGTGTTCATAAGCCTGTTCGGCGATATGTTCCAAAGATTTTATCTGCCGATCCATAAGATCCTGTTTTTCTTTTAAAACAGAGTCGAGGTAGTTGATGATTCTGGTTGAGTCGCTTAAGCAAGCTTCACGGATGTCGTCCAGCTCCTCATCAGATAAAGTTAGAGATTGATTAAAAGGATCTCTATATAAGTCCTTGAGGTATGAAGGAACCATTTTATCCACTAAGTCTTTTGAAATTTCAAGATCTTTTTCTAAGTCAGAATCTGTTTTGGGAACAGCAGGTCTTAAGAAAGGCGTTATATCAGTAGGCATGAAAATCTCCAATTATATGTACTCGGCGGTGCAACGCCTGTACAGAAAGTATAACGCAATGGAGATGTGAGAGCAAGCATACAAAGATGCGGAAGGGGTGAAAGAGTATGCCGAAGTTAAAACCAAATATACAGGAAGAACGGAACAGGATCGTTCGTGCATGTATTGCGGGGAATAAGGAGCGGCTGGCGATCGATGATGCCGCTCTGGCTATTAAGGTCGGGGTAACGAAGAAAACGATTCAGAATAAGTATCACCGGCCAGAGACGTATTCCCTTGATGAGATGCAGAAAATCGCAGCCGCATTGAAATTTACCCCAATCCAGGCAGCATCCGTGCTCCTGGGCCGGGAGCTTACATCGAAAGAAATCAAGGAATTTATTCTGATGTAAAAGGAGGTGAAATAGATGCATGAGAACAATGAGGGGACGGCAGGTGCTCTGCCAGTACTGCGGCCAGGTCTGGAATGTATCCCGGTTCGCAGTGATCCGAGACGAGTATCGGTGTCCGAAATGTACGAAGAGGATCCGGAACTCGAGGAGTCCTACGATCAGGACAAGCAGCAGCCGACACTATTCGAAGTGATGGAAAAGATTTGTCGCATTGTTGAGTGTGTGACCTGCGGCGGCATGATATACGTTCTGGCTCGCATGGCTGGAATTGCATAAAAAGATCCCCATAGCGGAGCGGCAACTCCGAGGGGATCACATGTAAAAAAGATTACACCTCTATTTTAGGGGAGAAAGAGGAGAAAATCAAGATGGTAAAAGTAACGATTGAGGATGACAGATGCAAGAATGAGATTACAGGCGAGTTCTTTATGGGACTTATGCTTACTAAAGAAGAGAAAACTGAGGACAGCACAACTTATAAAGCGTGCGCGATCGGAACAGGAAATACATGCGTGCAGGATCTCCCGAATAATGTCGCGAAATGGATTGTCAGTAGCTTTGGAGCGGTGTATAAAACCAAGCTTGACTATGCTGCGGCAATGGCGGAGCTTGCCAAGCTTATGAGTGCTGCGGTCAACCAGGCACTTAAGGAGAGTGCGTGTACGATCGCAGATGAAATAATGGAAGAGCTGAGGGGGGAAGACGATGACGGGAAACATTAAATGCGAGATTCTGGAAACGTTCATCGAATTTCCAGAGATCCACGGATATCACCTGGAACTCAATCTGATCGAGTGGGGAGACAACGAACCGAAGTACGATCTCCGCAGATGGAACGAAGACCGTTCCAGGATGACGAAGGGTATTACCTTATCAAAAGAAGAACTGCTCGTCTTACAGGACAAGCTTTCAAATATTAAATTTTAGGAGGATCCATCTATGAACATCACAGTAACTTTTGAAACCATTGCCGAGGTAAAGACATTTGCTGAAATGATCACAGGACCGGCTGTTAAGGAAGGAAAGTCCAGCCAGAATACCGCGGTTACACCGGTGGCAACCGTTCAGCCGTCCTTTAAAACAGAGACTGCACCGGTCCCGGTTCAGAACGCTTCGGCAGTTCCGGTCCATAATTCTCCTGCAGCTCCGGTGCAGAACGTATCGGCAGCTCCAGTAACTCCGGTCCAGGGAGCGCCGACAGCGCCAGTTCAGACAGCCCCGATCCAAACGGCCCCGGTGACGCAGGCTCCAGCAGCACCAGTTCAGACAGTGCCGACCAGTACGAGAACGTACACTCCGGATGATCTGGCGAAGGCAGCCATGCAGCTGATGGACTCCGGAAGACAGAATGATCTCATCAACCTTCTGGCACAGTTCGGAGTTAACTCGGTTCCCCACCTTCAGCCGAACCAGTATGGGGCATTCGCGACGGCACTGAGAGAAATGGGGGCACAGATCTAATGGGGGGACACGCGGAAAGAAGTCATTCGACCCTTAGCCCGTCGAACGCTTATCAGTGGATGGCCTGCACCCCGAGTGTGATCCTGGGAAGCCAGTTCCCGGACACTTCTTCCAAAGCGGCAGAGGAGGGCACCCTGGCGCATGAACTGGCGGAGCTTAAGCTGAGAAACTATTTCTACACGACAGAATTCGGAAAACGCAAGATGAACGCGGAGATCAAGAAATTAAGAGGAAATGAGATCTGGGCGGATGAGATGATGGGATACACCGATGATTATCTGGATTACGTTAAATCTGTGGCATTAAACTTCGCAGTTTCTCCACATGTGGACATCGAACGCCGGGTAGATCTCCGTACATACATTCCGAATCTGCCTGACGAAGCACCGGCATCCGGAAGTGCTGACTGCATCCTGGTAGGAGGCGGGGTCATCCATGTGATCGATTTCAAATACGGCAAGAGCCCGGATGGGCGCGTGGATGCAGACCACAATCCGCAGATGATGCTTTACGCATTAGGGGCATACGAAGCATACCGGATCCTGTATGAGATCCATACCGTCCGGATGTCGATCGTGCAGCCCAGACTTCCGGATGGGATTTCCGAATGGGAGTGCAGCCTGGAAGATCTCCTGAAATTCGGAGAAGTGGTGAAGGATCGTGCAGCACTCGCGATCCAAGGCGTCGGGGACTTTGTTCCTGGTCCGAAGACCTGCAGATACTGCAAGGCAAGGGGACGCTGCAGGGCCCGTGCGGAAAAGAACGTGGAACTTGCGTTCAAAGTAAAAGACGATCCGGCGCTCCTCACTTTTGAGGAGATGGGGAAATACCTGAAGGATGGACAGGACGTGGCGAAATGGCTCAAAGACATCGAGGCCTCCGCACTGGAAGCCTGCCTCTCAGGAAAAGAGATCCCTGGATGGAAAGCGGTGGCCGGACGAGCTACCAGAGACTGGACGGATATGGATGCCGCATTTGCCCGCTTGGAAGAAGCCGGGATCCGGACAGAGGTACTGTGGGAAAGAAAACCGCTTACCCTCGCACAGGTGGAAAAAATCATCGGCAAAAAGGAATTCGCTGCAAACGTAGGCGAATTTGTTACCAAGAAAAACGGAAAGCCGGCACTGGTGGAAGATTCCGACAAGAGACCGGCGATCACCAATAAGATCAGCGCCGCGGAGGCGTTCAAGGAGGAAACAGACCATGAATGAGATGACAAACGTTACAACAGGAGAAGTAAGATTCAGCTACGCGCATTTATTTAAACCCTATGCAGCAATGCAGGGGCAGGAGGAAAAATACAGTGTGACAGTCCTTGTACCGAAGACTGATGTGGACACTATGTCCCGTATCAATGCGGCGATCGAGGCGGCAAAACAGAGAGGTATCTCTGATAAATGGAATGGCGTGTGCCCGCCGATCGTACCGACACCGGTCTATGACGGTGATGGTGTAAGACCTTCTGACGGAATGCCGTTCGGGGAAGAGTGTAAAGGACACTGGGTATTTACGGCCAGCGCGAAAGCCGATTATCCGCCGGAGGTCGTGGACCGTATGGGAAACCCGATCATCAACCAGTCGGAGGTATACAGCGGCATGTACGGCCGCGTGAATATCACCTTCTATCCATACATGTTCGGGGGAAAGAAGGGAATCGGCTGCGGACTGGGACCGGTGCAGAAGTTAAGAGACGGAGAGGCACTGGGCGGCAGCTCCATGACAGCAGCACAGGCCTTCGGAGCTCCACAGCAGCCGACAATGGCAACTCAGCAGCCGGCCTACGCAGTTCCGCAGCAACCAGCTTATGCGGCTGCGGCAGCTCCGGGATACACCCAGCCGGCAGCAGGGCGGGCACCGTGGGGACAGCCGGGAACCGGTGTGAATCCGTTAACCGGAATGCCGTATTAAGAATCCAGGGGCTTTCTAAAGCCCCTCTTTAAACAGGAGGAATCGTGATGGGAGTAAAACATCTGAGTATCGATATCGAGACACGGAGCAGCGTGGACATCGCCAAAGCAGGCGCCTACAAATATGCGCAGTCTCCGGATTTCCAGATCCTTCTGTTTGCTTATCAGTTCGGTGAGGACCCGGTTGAGATCATAGACTTTACAGACGGGGAGACACTTCCGAAGGAGCTGGTGCCGGCACTAAAAAATCCGAAGGTGATCAAGCATGCGTATAACGCAGCGTTCGAGTGGTACTGTCTCAACCGCGCCGGCTTTGAGACCCCGATCGATCAGTGGAGATGCACGATGGCACACGGACTCTACTGCGGTTATACCGCAGGACTGGATGCAACCGGCAAGGCGATCGGGCTTCCCCAGGATAAACAGAAACTGGCAATCGGTAAGGCACTGATCCGGTATTTCTGTGTTCCGTGCAAACCTACGAGAAGTAATGGGAACCGTACCTGGAACCAGCCCTGGCATGATCCGGAAAAGTGGAAGCTGTTCAAGGAATACTGCCGCCAGGACGTTGTGACAGAACATGCGATCCTTGCAAGGTTAAAACAATTCCCGATGCCGGAAAAAGAACAGAAGCAGTGGCAGATGGACATCTTGATGAATGCATACGGAGTCCGGGTCGATACGGAGCTGATCGAAGGTGCTTTGTACATCGATGGGATCAGCACGCAGGAGCTGACCGATGAGGCGATCCGCCTGACGGGGCTCTTAAATCCGAACAGCGCCACGCAGCTCGTCCCGTGGCTGAACGAACACAGCAGGAAGCAGGAAACAGATCCAGACGTATTCCAGGATATCCAGAAAACTACTGTGGCGGAGGCACTGGAAAAACCGGGAGATCTCCCGGAAGAAGTTCTGCAGATGTTAAGGATCCGGCAGCAGCTTGGAAAGACATCGATCAAGAAATATGTGGCGATGGATACTGCAAAAGGCGAAGGTGATCGTGTCCGCGGACTTACCCAGTACTACGGGGCAAATCGTACAGGGCGCTGGGCCGGGAGACTGGTGCAGATGCAGAACCTGCCGAGAAACTATATCAAGACACTGGATTATGCAAGAAAAGTCGTAAAGGCAAAGAACTATGAAGGGCTCCGGCTTCTTTACGGAAACGTCCCGGATACTTTATCTCAGCTGATCCGTACCGCATTTATCCCCTCGGAAGGGAATAAGTTCGTGGTGGCGGATTTCTCCGCGATCGAGGCCCGTGTGATTGCGTGGCTGGCTGGGGAGCAGTGGGTAAATGAAGTATTTGCCACTCACGGGAAGATCTATGAGGCGACCGCATCCCAGATGTTCGGGGTCCCGGTGGACCGGATCGCAAAAGGAAATCCAGAGTACGCGCTGCGTCAGAAAGGAAAAGTAGCGACGCTTGCCCTTGGATACCAGGGAGGAACATCGGCGCTGATCGCGATGGGAGCCCTGCAGATGGGGCTGACCGAGGAAGAACTTCCGGATATCGTGCACAGATGGCGGCAGGCAAATCCCCGGATCCGGGACCTGTGGTACGCTGTGGAGAACGCAGCACTTTCCGTGATGCAGACAGCGCAGCCGCAGGCTATTTACGGACTTATCTTTGCATTAGAGGGAGATCTGGTATACGGACAGTCATTTCTGACAGTAAAACTTCCGAGTGGAAGGAAGCTCTACTATCCAAAGCCGTTCCTGAAGGAAAACCAGTTTGGAAAACTTGCGCTGCACTATTATACTGTCGGACAGCAGAGCAGAAAATGGGAAGTGGCATCCACTTACGGCGGAAAGATGACAGAGAACATCGTCCAGGCGGTCGCGAGAGACTGCCTGGCAGTTACGTTAGAAAGGATCGCGGCGAAGCACCTGCAGGTCGTATTCCACGTGCACGATGAGGTGATCATCGATGCTCCGATGGAGACCACCGTGGATGAGATCTGTGACCTGATGGCAGAGCCGATCCCGTGGGCGCCGGGACTGATCTTAAAAGGCGCGGGATTTGAAAGCAGCTATTACATGAAGGACTAGGAGGAATCGAGATGCAGTATAACAGAAAGCTGCAGATCAGCACTGCAGGGACGAGAAAGGCTATGCACTGGCCGAAATCTGAGATCATGTGGTCTGAATTTGCGGAAAAGCTGAAAACACCGGTCCGCGGGGCCGAGACGTTAGAACAGTACCTTGCGCTTCCGAAGTCCCAGCAGGATGAGCTGAAGGATGTCGGCGGATTCGTCGGCGGTACGTTTGAAGGGGACCGCCGCAAGGCGGCCGGCGTGGTCGGCCGTGACCTGATCACCCTGGATCTCGATAACATCCCTGCAGGCCAGACGGATGATATCCTGCGCCGGGTGGACGGCCTCGGATGCGCGGCCGCGGTCTACAGCACAAGAAAGCATTCTGGATATGCGCCGAGACTGCGCGTGATCATCCCGATCGACCGGACGGGATCTGCGGATGAGTACGAGCCCGCGGCCAGGAAGCTCGCCTCCTTGATCGGAATCGAATTCTGTGACCCGACAACATTCGAAGCGTCGAGACTGATGTACTGGCCGAGCTGCAGCTCCAACAGCCAGTACGTGGCAGAGATCTACGATAAGCCGTTCTGCAGCCTGGACGGCGTCCTGGGGATGTACGGGGACTGGCACGACATCAGCCAGTGGCCCCAGGTCCCGGGATCCGAGGCGATCGAGCGCCGGCGTCTTGCTAAGCAGGAGGATCCAACCACGAAACGCGGGATCATCGGGGCTTTCTGCCGGTCATACACGATCACACAGGCTATGGAGAAGTTTATTCCGGGAATGTATGAGGAAACAGCGGTGCCGGGTCGGTACACCTATACCGGCGGTTCCACAGTCGGAGGAGCGGTGATCTACGACGGAGATCTGTTTTTATATTCCCACCACGCGACGGATCCTTGTAGTGGCCTGCTCGTAAACGCCTTTGACCTGGTCCGTCTCCACATGTTCGGGGATAAGGATGGAGAGGTAAAGGAAGGAACCCCGGTCAGCAAGTACCCGTCCTTTATGATGATGAGCCGCATGGCCCAGGATGATCCGAAGGTGTCAGAGCTTCTGTCGAAGGAACGGTATGAACAGGCGAAAGAAGCATTCAAGACCCCGGAGCAGAAGGAGCCGGGACCAGATTATGACCTCTCCTGGCTTTCGAAACTTACAAAGGACGGAAACGGAAGATATGAGAAAACGATCAATAACGCCGTGCTCGTCCTTGAAAATGATCCTTTGCTAAAAGGAAGGATCGTGACCGATGAATTTGCAAGCTGTGGAATGGTCCTGGGGCGCGTGCCGTGGGATCAGAGAGATGAGAAACGCCGCTGGACGGATGTGGATGACGCCGGGTATTACCGGTATGTCGAGGTCTTCTACGGGCTTACAGGGCGGGAGAAGCTGGATCACGCCCTCATGATTGTCAGCGCCCAGAACCGGATCAACGACGTAAAGCATTATCTGGAGGACCTTCAGTGGGACGGGATCCGGAGACTGGATACGCTGCTTTCTGACTATCTTGGCGCCGAAGATACACCGTATACCCGGGCTGTTATGAGAAAATCACTCTGCGCCGCTGTCGGCCGTGCCGTCGTTGGCGGGATCAAATATGATTATATGCCGATCTTTACGGGACCGCAGGGAATCGGAAAAAGTACGTTTCTTGCGATCTTAGGAAAAAAATGGTTCTCAGACTCCCTTACAACATTCGAAGGAAAAGAAGCTGCGGAGCTGATCCAGGGAACATGGATCAACGAGGTCGGGGAACTGAGCGCATTTACAAAGCAGGAGACCCAGGTGATCAAGCAGTTTTTAAGCAAGACCGAGGACATTTACAGGGCGGCATACGGGCGCAGGACGGACAAGTACCCGCGGCGCTGCGTGTTCTTCGGAACATCCAATGACAGCGAGTTCTTAAAAGATATGACCGGAAATCGGCGCTTTTGGCCGGTAGACGTGGGAATGCATCCGGCAAAGAAGTCCGTGTGGCAGGAGCTGCCGGCAGAGGTGGACCAGATCTGGGCGGAGGCATATGCGTACTGGGCTGCAGGTGAGAAACTTTTTTTACCGAAGGAACTTGAGGAAGCTGCCGTAGAGCAGCAGGAAACCCACAGGGAAGCGTCCGGAAAAGAAGGTCTGATCATGGACTTTTTAAATAAGCCGGTGCCGGCTAACTGGAACCAAATGGATGTGGTAAAGCGGCGGATGTTCCTTGCGGGCGGCATGCATATGGAAGGTGAGCTAGTTCTCAGGGACAGGGTGTGTGCTGTGGAGATCTGGGTGGAATGCTTTGGCGGCGATCTGAGGTATATGAAACGTTCTGACAGCATGGAGATCAACAACATCCTGCTGCATGGCAAATGGCAGAGGATCAAAACCCCGAGAGATTTTGGACCGTATGGACAGCAGCGGGGGTTCGTGAGACCCACTACATAGTGCCGAAAAAGTTTGTAGATTCTTTGTAGTTTTGTAGCCGCCTGAAATTTTAATGTAGGCAGAATGTAGCAGGTTTTGTAGAACCGCTAAAACCTAAGGATTTCTACTATATAACTACAAAACTACAAACTTACTATATAGAGTATAAAAATAAATAAAATATAGATAACGTGACGTACATGGCGTACATAATACGAGGGTTATATACACGTGTTACACACGTAAACAAAATATTTTATAAATAAAAATATATAAAGGGGCTCGAAGATGAATGCGAAACATTGGCTGGAACTGGAACTCATGGATGGAGGTCTACATCTGGCAGAAGGTGTGAGACGAAATGCAGCGGCGCACGGGTACTCGAAAGCCGAACTGAAAGCAGCAAGAAAAGAATTAGGCGTGAAGACGTATCATCAGTTTGATGAAGATGGGGCAACGGCAAATTGGTTCTGGTATCTGGAGGTATGACATGAGAGAAAAGGATGTTGAGAAACTTTTGACCGAAGAGGTGAAGCACCTCGGTGGAAGGGCATACAAATGGACAAGCCCGGGGAATGCGGGAGTGCCGGACCGGATCGTGATCTTTCCAGGAAGGCAGCCGATGTTCGTGGAACTGAAGACGGATAAGGGAACCTTAAGCGCCCTGCAGGATGTGCAGATCAAACGCCTGCTGGATCTCGGGCAGGAAGTTCAGGTGGTGTACGGAGCGTCCGGGCTGGTTCGGTTCTTCAAATCCTTGGGATATCCGGATGTGGCAGCGAGGATCGAAAAGAAATGTGGGCTGTCAGGGAGGTGATGGAGGATGGTATTCAAACCGCACGATTATCAGCGACACTGCATAGAACGGATCCTGGAAGTGAAAAAGATCGGTCTGTTTCTGGATATGGGACTTGGCAAGACGGTCACGACACTGACCGCGGTAAAGGAGCTTAAGTACAATCGGTTTCAGGTCCGCAGGATTCTGGTCATTGCACCTAAGAAAGTTGCGGAGGGAACCTGGAGCAAGGAAGCCGCCAAATGGGACCACACATGTATGCTGCGGGTGGCCCCGGTACTGGGAAGCCAGACAAAACGGATCCGGGCGTTAAATACACCGGCAGACCTTTACATCATCAACCGGGAAAATGTGGTATGGCTGGTGGATTATTACCGGAACGCCTGGCCGTTCGACATGGTGATCGTGGATGAATCCAGCAGTTTTAAAAGCCACAGCGCGAAACGCTTTAAGGCGCTTGCCAGCGTGGGGACGAAGATCGAGCGCCTGGTGGAGCTGACGGGAACCCCGTCACCGAATGGGCTGGATGATCTGTGGAGCCAGGTGTATCTTCTGGATGGCGGCGAACGCCTCGGGAAGAGATACACGCAGTTCCGGGAGAGGTACTTCCAGCCGGATAAGCGGGGAGCGGACGGCATGGTTTACAGCTACGAGGCAAAGCCTGGAAGTGAGGAGAGCATCCTGGACCGGATCTCGGATATCTGCATCAGCATGAAGGCCGAAGATTATCTGCAGCTTCCGGATATCATCTACCACGAGGTGCCGGTGGAGCTGGATGTAAAAGCGAGAAAGGCATACAACGATCTGGAACGCGCCATGGTCCTTCAGCTTCCGGAAGATGAGGCAGACATCAGTGTAACCAGTGCCGCGGCACTCAGCAACAAGCTTCTGCAGCTTGCCAACGGCGCGCTGTATGACGAGGATCACACCGTGCATGAAATACACAACTGCAAGATCGAGGCCTTCGTGGAGCTGATCGAATCGCTGAGAGGAAAACCGGCCCTGGTCTTTTACAATTACCAGCATGACCGGACCAGGATCTTAAAAGCCCTGGAAAAGATGCAGCTGCGTGTGCGGGAACTGAAGACCACACAGGACGAAGACGATTGGAATACCGGAAAGATCGATGTGCTTCTGACGCACCCGGCCAGCAGCGCATATGGTCTGAATCTGCAGCAAGGCGGAAACCATGTGATCTGGTTCGGCTTGACCTGGAATTATGAGTTGTACACTCAAGCGAATAAGAGACTACACCGCCAGGGCCAGCAGGAAAAGGTGATCATCCATCATCTGGTATCCAGCGGGACCCGCGATGAGGACGTGATGCAGGCACTGCAGCGGAAAGACGATGTTCAGAACTGGGTCATGGAATCATTAAAGGCGCGGATCCGTAAGATCCGGGAGGAGGCAAAATGACGGACAAGCAGAAAAAAATAGCGATGAAACGGCAGAAGACTGTCCGCTGCCAGGGCTGTGGAGAGATCCTTCCCCAGGAGGGAGATCTCTCCGGAATCGAATATGTGAAAACGAAAAGGAACAGTGAATGGTTTTTCCATACGGAGTGTTTTGAGAACGTATGGAGGCGGAAGATCTGCTGAAGGAGGAAACTGGATGGAGAAACAGAAATGGGATGAGAAAGTCGCGAAAGCGATGAAGAAGAAAAAGCAGGATGCAGAATATGCAGCCATGAGCGAGGATAAGGGCAGACACAGTTGGTCGGCGGCACATCCGGCGTACATGGGGGCAAGCCTTTGTCCGGATCCGCGTTATCGAGGAGGTGATACCAATGGACAAGGAGATTCTGAAGCAGTACATAGATGCCTGCGAGCAGGTGAAGGAGGCGAAAGTGGATATACTGAGGCTTAAGAAGAACCGGAAGAAAATCGTGCAGGACCGGGTGTCCGGATCGGCGCATGAGTTTCCGTATACGGCCCAGAGCTTTCATATCGAGGGCTTGTCATATCCGGTGGTGAAGGATCCGGATGAGCTGGATCGGCGGGAAGCAATCCTTCAGGAGCGGCTTCAGAAGGCGGAGGAGATCAAGCGCCAGGTGGAGGCGTGGATGCTCACAATTCCGCAGCGGATGCAGCGGATTATTCGGTACCGGGTGTTCGAGGAGTTATCCTGGAATGAGGTGGCAATTCGTATGGGACGGAAGGCCACGGCGGACAGCGTGAGGATGGAGTATACCAATTTTATGAAATCAGAGTAAGTAATTTCGTTATTTTCGCTTTTTTCGTTTTCAAAATGTTATAGTGTAACCTGAAGCCAAGGGCATACAGCCGGCGGCTTCCTACATCCTCCTCGAGTGAAGGTATACGTGGGCGGCCGTTAGGCAGAGCGGTCGCCAATTATCAGGGCGTAGCTCAGTAAGCAGAGCAGCTGATATTTAATCAGCGTGTCGAGGGTGCAAGGCCTTCCGTCCTGGTTCGCGGAGTAGAGCAGCCTGGAAGCTCGTCGGGTTCATACCCCGAAGGTCACTGGTTCAAATCCAGTCTCCGCAATGTTGGCGGTTGCCTTTTAGGCGATATGCCTGAAACTATGCCTGATTCCAATGAATACATAAATGTCGATGACATCAACCAGAACATGGAGATATTGGATCAGACAATTGCCAAACAGCAGGACTCTATGGCACGCATGTACGGGGATGTCATCGTAACCGTCCATACATTATGGACGGGATCTACGGCCCCATATACGCAGGAACTTACTGTTCCCGGAATTAAGGTTGGGGATCCGGCAGAGATGTGGTCTGCAGTGGATGATATGACGACAGCAGCGGACGCGAAACTCTGGAATAAGATGGCTGCCATGATAGACTGCGCGCAGATCAATGTGGACGGAAAGCTGACACTGATCTGTAAGAATAAAAAGCCAACGAGTGAGTTTAAGATCCGGTTGAAAGGGGTGAGTGGTTCATGAGTGAGGTAATGATCCCGGTAAGGGGTGGCGGAACCTCTTCTGATGATGTCACAGCATCAAGAAGCAATATTCTCCAGGGAAAGACTACGGTGACATCTGATAGTGACGATGAGATCGTAGAAGGAACCATGCCGAACTGCGGAGCAAAGACAGCGGAACTTGCCTGCGGAGAGTCGTATCCAATTCCGGAAGGATATCATGACGGGAAAGGAAAGGTAACTGCGAAGTCGTTAGCTTCGCAGACGCAGGCAAGCGCAGCAGCAGGAGACATTCTTAAAGATAAAACCGCTTATGTGAATGGTAGCAAGGTCACGGGTACCATGGCAAACCAGGGAGCAAAGACAGCAAACTTAAACTGTGGTGGTTCTTATACGATTCCGGCCGGATACCATAACGGATCCGGGAAAGTGACGGCGAACAGCCTGGCATCGCAGACGGGAGTGCAGAGCGGAAAGACAGCGATTTCAGCCGGAGCGGTTCGTTCTGGATATGAAGGATGGGTAAATGGCGGCAGGGTATCTGGGAACATGGCGAACTATACGGGAAACACAAACCGGAAGACTGTCGCACCGTCAACGGCACAGCAGACCTGGAAAATTCCGGCGGGGTATCATGATGGGAATGGGTATGTAACGGTGAATGCACCAGGGGTAGGAAGCTCAGCACCAATATGGGCAACTTATTTTAATGCTCAATCATCATTGAACACAAGAAGAGCTTATGCAATGAAGGCAAGCGGAATTCTTACAAATGGAACAGATGGTTTTAAAATTTTAACTGCTGGAACCTATTTTCTTCAGATATGTGCATCTACAGCAGGTGGCTATGTAAGAACATCAATATGGAAAAATTCGGACACGCTGAAGAGTA
>OLQS01001486.1_pt1 | contig 13451 bp, 11 predicted proteins | sample 1672291 | NCBI WGS metagenome assembly OLQS01 (sample SAMEA3136668, study PRJEB25190) | human gut metagenome | biome: human gut; feature: human-associated habitat; material: faeces | place: Austria | collected 2013
CAGCACTGTCAACCTTGCTTGCGCGTGCCGCGATCTCTTTCTCCTGGATATCATTAGGAGCCTGCTCATAGCGTGCAAATTCATAGGAGAAATCTCCGCTTCCACCGGTCATGGAACGAAGGACAGTGGAATAACCATAGATTTCAAGAAGCGGAACATCTGCCTCAATGATGGTATTTCCTTCGTGGTCCGGATTCATTCCGAGAACACGACCACGTCTCTTGTTCAGATCTCCCATAACATCACCGGTATATTTATCCGGAACTGTAACCTTCATGGAGATGATCGGCTCAAGAAGTACAGGAGAAGCTTCCATAAAGCCCTTCTTGAAGGCAAGGATAGTTGCCATCTTAAATGCCATCTCAGAAGAATCTACCGGATGATAAGATCCATCGTAAAGGGTTGCCTTCACACCAACAACCGGATATGCAGCCAGAGGTCCCTTGAGAACACATTCCTGAAGTCCCTTCTCAACAGCCGGGAAGTAGTTCTTCGGAACTGCACCACCTACAACTACCTGCTCAAATACATAAGGTGTCTCCAGATCGCCAGATGGCTCAAAGCGCATCTTAACGTGGCCATACTGTCCGTGTCCGCCGGACTGTTTCTTATGTTTGCCTTCTACATCTGAATTCTTACGGAGTGTTTCACGGAACGGAACCTTCGGTTTGGAAAGCTCCACATCCACTTTATAGCGTTCCTTCAGCTTGCTGACAACGATATCAAGATGCTGATCACCCATACCGTAGATCAGGCTCTGACGGTTTGCACTGTCATTGACAACCTTCAGTGTTCTGTCCTCTGTCATCATCTTGGCAAGGGACTGTGCGATCTTATCCTCGTCGCCCTTTTTCACTGCCTTAAATCTCTTATATGTATATGGTGTGGAAAGTATAGCCTTTGGATAAAGGATCGGATTCGCCTTGGTTGCAAGGCTGTCACCGGTCTGTACACTGCCAAGCTTGGCAATGGCACCGATATCCCCTGCAAAAAGCTCCGGAACTTCGATCGGTTTGGAACCTTCCATGACATAAAGCTTGTTTACACGCTCCTCTGTTCCTTTCTCTACATTAAGAAGTGTATCATCGGATTTCAGCACACCGGAGCATACCTTGATCAGAGAATATTTACCAAGGAACGGATCCGCGATGGTCTTAAATACATAGGCGGATTTTGCCTTGGCAAAGTCATAATTGGCCTCAAAGATCTCGTTAGTCTTCTGTGCGATACCATTGCAGGAACGTCCGCTTGGGCTTGGGAAGTAACCGCAGATATCATCCAGAAGGTTAGATACACCGCGAAGGTTCACCGGTGATCCCATGCATACCGGAACAATACTTCCATCCTGTACATTGGTTGCAATAGCGGCGGAAACCTCTGCTACGGAGAAGGTATCTCCCTCGAAATAACGATCCATAAATTCTTCGCTGGTCTCTGCAACAGACTCCATCAGAGTTTCATGGTATTTCTCCAGGTATTCGGTCAGGTAATCAGGAACCGGGCATTCTTCCTTGCCGGCCTTGTCAATGTATCTTCTTCCGGCCTGTTTCACAACATTGACATATCCTACGAACTTGCCGTCCTCACGAATCGGAAAATGAAGGGGAGCGATTCTCTTGCCATACAGCTCTGTCAGCTCTTCCACAACCTCACGATAGCTGACATCATCCACATCCATATCGGTAACAAAGATCATACGCGGAAGTTTATATTTCTCGCAGAGATTCCATGCCTTCTGTGTTCCTACCTGAACACCGGCCTTACCGGAAACAACGATGATCGCTGCATCTGCGGCACTGACTGCTTCCTCTACTTCTCCCACAAAATCGAAATATCCAGGTGTATCCAGCACATTTACTTTCATCTTATCCCATGGTACCGGAATCAAAGAAGTTGTGATGGAAAAATGTCTCTTTATTTCTTCCTTGTCATAATCGCTGACAGTATTGCCATCCTCAACACGTCCGAGTCTGCTTGTCATACCTGCCAGATAAGCCATTGCCTCAGCCAGTGTTGTTTTGCCTGCGCCACCATGACCTAATAGGACTACATTTCTGATTCGGTCTGTTCTGAAAACGTCCATATGTAATACCTCCCTGTTTGTCTTACTTAATATGTTCACATTTTACTAAATTTCCATGCAAATTTCAAGTATTTTATTCAATTTTGACAACTTTTTTTCAGAAAGTTTTTCGTATTACCGTCAATTAATACAGAACAGTCGTCTATCTTTCAGAATTTCCGGTTTACATACTTTTTCACGGCATCCACAGAGCGGTTCAGTACCAGCTCTTCCGGAAAATCCAGTTTAGTCAGAAGGTCTCTGGCAAGATCAAATTCCCCGATCAGAAGATCAAAATGGGCATCACTGTCCATAACCACAGGTACCCGATATTTTTTGCAGTATTCCAGCATGATGGTATCATTCTCCACTGCATTCTCACGGTTACAGTCAGGGTCCATGGAGTGATTGTTCAGCTCCAGGACTTTACCGTATTCTCTGGCTCCCTGTACAAGCGCCTCATAGTCAACCTCGTATCTTCCGTCATCCGGATGTCCGATGATATTGACACACGGATTCTTCATAGCATTAAGATAGGCCTCCGTATTCTCCTGTCTGCTGCCTGGTCTGATGCATGGAACATGAAGACTTGCAATGACCACGTCCAGCTTCTCCAGAGTTTTCTGCTCAAGATCTACCGTTCCCGCCGCATCCAGGATATTTACCTCCGAACCCAGAAGCAGCTGGATCCCGTACATTTCACGGGGTACTACCTTTATATTCTGGAAATAAAACTTATGACAGGTTCCGGGCATTTTCGGTGCATGCTCTGTGATTCCCAGGAGTTCAAGACCTTTATCGGAAGCAGCCCTGGCCATCTCGCGAAGTGTGCAGTATGCATGTCCGCTGGCTACGGTATGTGTGTGAAGATCCATAACTGACTGATATTTCATGATAAATTCTCCTCTGTATCTTATATTGTTTTTTTCTTATTATATTATACGTCCGAAATCTCCGATTTCTCAAGCCTTTTTCTATTGTTACTGTTCACTCCGTTCTCAGCAACACGCTTCGCGATGCACAGAATTTATGCTAATCGCATAAATTCGCGCGGTATGTCTCGGGTTTTCTGTGACCTTCGCTCACAAAAAACACCTCGCGGAATATTACCAATGAACAGTAACTTTCTATTACTCTTCCCTGTTCGCAAAACATTACCGGTAAACAGCTACAAAAATGGCCTTCCTGTTTCCGCTAACATTTGTTGACATTTTTCACACTTTCTTTTACAATATAGTCGTGATTTACACTATTAAAGAATAAAAGTAAAAAGTAACCTGAAAGGACTCTGAAGTACTATGAAAACCATAGGTTTTATCGGCCTTGGACTGATCGGCGGCTCCATTGCCAGAACCATACGAAAATTTCACCCGGATTATCGCCTGCTTGCCTTTGACAAAGACAGAAGTGCTCTGGCAGAGGCAGTCAGTTTAAACGTGATCAACGGGATCTGTGATATTGACGATGAGCAGTTATATAACTGTGATTATCTTTTTCTCTGTGCACCTGTAGAATTCAATGTGGAATACATGGAAAAGATCAAAGATTCTCTTGGAAAGAACTGTATCCTCACAGATGTAGGCAGTGTAAAAAGCGTTATCCACGAAAAAGTAACCGAGCTCGGACTTGAAGGACGCTTCATCGGCGGTCATCCTATGGCAGGCTCCGAACGCAGCGGTTTTTCCAATTCCAGTGATCATCTTCTGGAAAATGCTTATTATATCATCACTCCGGGAGGAGAAGTTGCTTTGGAAAAAATTTCTGATTTCACAGAACTGATCTCCTCTCTTGGTGCGATCCCCCTTGTTATCACTGCAGAAGAACATGATTTCATCACGGCAGGAGTCAGCCACCTTCCTCATATCGTAGCCTCCGCTCTTGTAAATCTTGTAAATCTTCTGGATAACGACGCCCAGTATATGAAAATGATCGCAGCCGGCGGTTTCCGTGATATCACACGTATTGCCTCTTCTTCACCGGTTATGTGGGAACAGATCTGTCTGGAAAATCAGAAAAACATTTCCACGGTTCTGGATGAATTTATCCGTATGCTGATCCAGATCCGCTGTTCCATTGACAACAAAGAAGCCGACAACATCTTTGACATGTTTGCAAGCTCCAAGGATTACCGTGACTCCATTGACATTGTAGACAACAGCCTGATCCCCCGCTCCTATGTCCTTTATATCGATGTGGCAGATGAGGCCGGTGCCATTGCAACCATTGCAACCATCCTTGCAACAGAAAAGGTCAGCATCAAAAATATCTGTATTATCCACAACCGAGAATTTGAAGATGGCGTTCTGAAGATCGAATTTTATACAGACGCAGCTCTGGAGCAGGCTAAAGTGCTTCTTACAAAACGTAATTACAAGATCTGCGAACGCTAATATATAAACGGCAGCAGATATCCGATCTGCTGCCATGTATTTCAAAAATAACAATACAGGCAGGTACTAATATGGAAATCAAAAAAGCAAAAAAATTATCCGGCTCTCTTGCCATTCCCGGAGATAAATCCATTTCTCACAGAGCTGTCATGTTCGGCTCTCTTGCAGAAGGCACTACCAAAATCACAAATTTTCTGGAGGGTGCAGACTGTCTCTCTACTATTTCCTGTTTCCGGAAAATGGGTATTAACATTGAAAATACAGAAGGAGAGATACTGGTCCACGGAAAAGGTCTCCATGGTCTCTGTGCTCCGTCAGAGACTCTTGACGTCGGTAACAGCGGTACTACCACCCGCCTCATCTCCGGGATCCTTGCAGGGCAGGACTTTGTATCAGAGCTTACCGGCGATGCTTCCATCCAGAAACGCCCTATGAAACGGATCATGACTCCGCTTTCCCAAATGGGTGCCGATATCGTAAGTCTCAACGGAAACGGATGTGCACCGCTTAAGATCTCCGGAAAAAAGCTCCATGCCATCCACTACAATTCTCCGGTAGCATCTGCCCAGGTAAAATCCTGCGTACTTCTTGCCGGAATGTACTCTGACGGCATTACCCGTGTAACAGAGCCGGTCCTTTCCAGAAATCACACGGAGATCATGCTGAATTACTTTGGCGCCAATGTAACCGCAGAGGGAACAACAGCATCCATCAAACCGGACCCATCTCTTTACGGACGTGAGATCCTGGTTCCGGGAGATATCTCTTCTGCAGCTTATTTTATCGCAGCAGGTCTTCTTGTTCCCAACAGTGAGATCCTTCTGAAAAATGTGGGGATCAACCCGACCCGTGACGGCATCCTCCGTGTATGCAGGGCCATGGGAGCAGATATCACTCTTCTTAATGAAACCACAGAGGGCGAACCTACTGCCGATCTTCTGATCCGCTCCTCTGCGCTTCACGGGACCACAATAGAAGGCGCGATCATCCCTACTCTGATCGATGAACTTCCGATGATCGCCGTTATGGCAGCTTTTGCAGAAGGAACCACTGTTATCCGGGATGCACAGGAGCTTCGTGTCAAAGAGTCCGACCGCATCCAGGTTATGACGGAAAATCTTCGGAAAATGGGCGCAGAGATCCAGGAAACCGAAGATGGCATGATCATTCATGGTGGAAAAGCCCTTCATGGCGCAGAGATCGATTCTCATCTGGATCACCGTGTAGCCATGTCTTTTGCAGTAGCAGGACTGCTTTGTGAGGGAACACTTTCCATCAAAAACGGAGAATGTGTCAACATCTCCTATCCGGAATTCTATTCTGATCTTTATAGTCTGGCTGAATAATTATCTCATATCCAGACAGAGAGCATTTTCATGTATCACAACATCTGTTCCATCAGATGACAGTGCATAAAATGCTCTCTTTTTTTGTATTTCGTATAATTTTTATTTATTATGGATATCATAATTCCAAAATGAAACCATTTTTTTGATAAATTTTATCGTTTTTTTCACTTTCCAAATTCCTACTATTATGGTATTATTTTTTCGGAAAATAATTATTTCCAGAGAGGAGCAACGATTATGAAAATTTTGTTTTATGACACCAAGAGCTACGATAGGGAATTTTTTGAGAAGCTGCTTCCATCTTATCCAGGTATTGAAATTAAATTCATTGAAGCAAATATCCATGAAGAAACCGCAGCTCTTGCCCACGGCTACGATGCCATCTGTGCATTTGTAAATGCAGATCTCGGCGCACCGGTCATTGAAGAACTTCACCGCCAGGGTGTAAAACTGATCCTGATGCGCTGTGCCGGATACAATAATGTTGATCTGGAAACTACAGCAAAATGTGGGATCCAGGTGGCACGTGTTCCCGGTTATTCTCCGGAAGCAGTTGCCGAACACGCCATGGCACTGGCCCTTACCGCCAACCGGCACACCCACAAGGCATATATCAAATGCCGTGAAAATAACTTTGCACTGAACGGTCTCATGGGCGTTAACTTTTATCAGAAAACTGCCGGCATCATCGGCACCGGAAAAATCGGTCAGGCAATGGCAAAAATCTGCCGCGGCTTTGGCATGAAAGTAATTGCTTATGATCTTTTCCCTAATAAAAATCTTGACTTTCTGGAGTATGTTTCACTGGATGAACTTCTTTCCACCAGTGATCTGATCAGTCTGCACTGTCCGATGACTCCGGAAACAGAGCATCTGATCAACTCCGAAACGATTGCAAAAATGAAAGATGGTGTGATCCTTGTAAATACCTCCAGAGGCGGACTGATCAAAACCGATGACCTGATCGCAGGTATCCGTGATCACAAATTCTTCGCCGTTGGTCTGGATGTTTACGAAGAAGAATCTGCATATGTATATGAAGACATGTCAAGCAGCATTCTTCCTACTTCCACGATCCAGCGTCTTCTGTCCTTCCCAAATGTGACCATGACCTCACATCAGGGATTCTTTACGGTAGAAGCACTGACCAATATTGCGGAGACAACCCTGGAAAACGCAAAAACTTTTATGGATGGAGCTGAAATGAAAAATCTGGTCCACTGATCAGTCTCAGCCCTGACATGCAAAATCCCCCGGATACTGATCGTTTATCTGTATCCGGGGGTCTTATTTTGTTCTTTTGATTTTAATAGATCTCGTCAAAAGACTGTCCGTCATCGTCTGTGTAATAAATGCGCTTTGCATCCTGAGTGAAGATCAGCTTCTGTTTCCCTGCATCATCAAGGCTGCACTGCTGATAGGTGACGCCATCCTCTACCGGAAGCATACTGTCTGCATTATCATAGTCTGCAGCAGTCAGATTGGAAGGTACATGGCCATACTCATAAATGTACTGGGCCACTTCATCTTTATCTGTATAGGTGCCATTTTCATCCAGTTTCTTTTCGCTCTGTGAGTCTGCTGCATCCGATGAAGCGGACCCATCTGTGTCTCCTGCTCCTGCAGCATTTTCAGAATCCTGCAGCTGCTCCAGGTCGCTTTCATCAGCTACTGCCATCTCATCGTCACCATTCTGGTCCATGGCCTCCACTTCATCCTCACTCAGAGGTTCCAGGTCATCCTGAAAAGCAGATTCGTCGTATTTTTCCTTATCTTTGCATCCTCCCAGCATCATCGCTGCCACCCCGGCAAGCACCAGGATAAAATATCTGAACTTTTTCATGGATCAATCTCCTTTCATGGAATATCGTTCTCGTAAAAGTGCAATTTCTCTTTTCCATCCTTCATCATCATTTGGTGTCTCCAGAATAAAGGGAATTCCCTCAAGAGCCGGATGGCACACCACATTCACAAGTGCATCCAGGCCGATCTGACCTTCGCCGATCTTTGCATGACGATCCTTATGACTGCCCAGTCCATTTATACTGTCGTTAAGATGAACAGCCTTCAATCTGGAAAGGCCGATCACCCGGTCAAACTCATCAAGAACACCATCCAGATCATGGACAATATCATAACCGCCATCCCATACATGACAGGTATCCAGGCAGACACCCAGTTTATTATTTTTTTCCACCCTGTCAATGATATCACGAAGCTCCTGAAACGTTGCTCCTACTTCTGAACCCTTGCCGGACATAGTTTCCAGAAGGACGGTCGTACTCTGTTCTTCTGTAAGGACATCATTGAGAATTTCCGCAATTTTGGTAATTCCCGTCTCAGTTCCCTGCCCTACATGACTGCCCGGGTGAAAATTATAATAATTTCCCGGTGTATATTCCATACGTTTCAGATCATCTGCCATGATCTCTCTTGCAAAATCTCTCAGATTTTCTTTTGTGGCACAGGCATTCATGGTATACGGTGCATGTGCCACCAGCTTTCCAAAATGATTTTCCCTGGAAAGCTCCAGAAATCTTTCCACATCTGCGGGATCGATCTCTTTTGCCTTGCCTCCTCTGGGATTTCGGGTAAAAAAAGCGAACGTATTTCCGCCGTTTTTCAGCATCTGACGTCCCATGGCAGCATAGCCTTTGGACGAACTTGTATGATTTCCGATATATAATACCATATCAGCACCATCTCCCTGTAGTTTATATTTCTGCCTTTTGGCCTAACTATTATATCAAAAACTTCTTTTTCTGAAAAGTCCGCGATTCTTTCTTTACAATACTTACCATTCTTTCTATAATAAAGATATCTTTACATACGAAGGAGAAAAAGAATGGCAAACGACAATCGAAGGCGGCCGCCTCATGGCCATGATCCGGAGCAGGCACGCAGAGAAGCCGCCAGAGCACAGGAAGCACGGCGGAAGCATTCTGGTTCTGCATCCCGTAATTCCCGTTCACATTCCACTGGGACTCGCAGGAATGACATCAGCAAAAAATCCAGATATTACCAGGTACGCCGTCAGAAAATGTTTCTTGCAGCTGGCGGGATCCTGATCATACTTGTTCTTGTGATCATTTTTTCCGCACGTGCATGCATTTCTTCCCGGAAAGCTGCAGAAGCCGCCGCTTTGCAGAAGGCACAGGAAGAGGAGGCCGCAAAAAAGGCAAAAGAAGAAGCTGCTGCTGTGAAAGATCCCGTTTCACTGACGCTCAGCGTAGTCGGGGACTGCACGTTGGGTACCGATGAGACCTTTGATTATGACACAAGTCTGAACGCATGCTACGATAACAACGGCAAAGATTATTTCTTTAAAAATGTAAAAAGCATCTTTGAGGCAGATGACTTGACAATTGCCAATTTTGAAGGAACTCTCACTGATTCCGATGCCAGAGAAGATAAAACCTTTGCATTTAAAGCACCCGCCGAATATGCTCAGATACTCACCAGCGGTTCCGTTGAATCCGTAAACACTGCAAACAATCACAGCCACGATTACGGAGAGCAGAGCTACACGGATACTCTGACTGCTCTGGACAATGCGGGCATTACACACTTCGGTTATGATGATACTGCAGTTATGGACATCAAGGGAATCAAAGTTGGTCTTGTCGGAATTTATGAGCTGAAGGATCATCTTGGGCGCGAACAGCAGCTGAAAGATAATATCGCAAAGGTCAAAGCAGATGGAGCAGAGCTTATAGTTGTGATCTTCCACTGGGGCAATGAGACCGAAACAGTTCCTGATACCAATCAGATGACCCTTGGCCGTCTTGCTATCGATGAAGGTGCAGATCTGGTATGTGGCCATCATCCGCATGTACTCCAGGGAATCGAAACCTATAAAGGAAAAAACATCGTCTACAGTCTTGGCAATTTCTGTTTTGGAGGAAACAGTTCTCCAAGTGATATGGACACCATGATCTTCCAGCAGACCTTCACTGTCACCTCAGAAGGCGTACAGGCTGATAACGTGACCAATATCATTCCCTGTTCTATTTCTTCCGCAGATGGCTACAACAATTATCAGCCAACTCCTGCATCCGGAGATGAGGCATCCAGGATCAAATCCAAGATAGAGGAATGCAGTGCTGCGATTCCTGCCGCGGATTCTTCATCCGCTACATCGGAAGGCTCTGACAGTGAAGAATAAATAGCATAACAAAAAATAATATCCCAACAGATCCTGTGCTGCATGTTTCCATGCTACGATCCGTTGGGATATTATTTATATAAAAAGTAATTTTAAATCTTATTCGATCATCATGGCATCCCCGAAACTGAAGAAACGATATCTTTCCTTCACAGCTTCTTCATAAGCAGCCATAATATGTTCTTTTCCGGCAAGGGCTGAAACTAACATCAGAAGCGTTGACTCCGGCAGATGGAAATTGGTGATCAGTCCATCGATAGCTTTGAATTTATATCCAGGATAGATAAAGATCTCTGTCCATCCGCTTCCGGCCTTCACGATTCCATCCTCTCCGGCTGCGGACTCCAGGGTACGGCAGCTGGTAGTTCCCACAGAGATCACTCTTCCGCCGTTTTTCTTTGTATCATTGATCAGTTTTGCCTGATCTTCTTCCACAATATAAAACTCCGAGTGCATGTGGTGCTTTTCTACATCATCTACCTTTACCGGGCGGAAGGTTCCGAGACCTACATGTAAAGTTACATGTGCAATATTCACACCCTTCTCCTTTACTTTCTCAAGAAGCTCCGGCGTGAAGTGAAGTCCTGCGGTAGGTGCAGCAGCAGATCCCTCATTCTTTGCATATACAGTCTGATAACGGTTCTTATCCTTCAGCTTGTGGGTAATATACGGCGGCAGCGGCATTTCTCCCAGCTGATCCAGGATCTCTTCGAAAATCCCTTCATAATGGAACTGGATCAGACGATTTCCCTCATCTACAATATCAATGATCTCACCCTTCAGGATACCGTCACCAAAAGTAATCTTTGCACCGGGACGTGCTTTTTTTCCCGGCTTTACAAGACACTCCCAGATATCATTTTCGCGGCGTTTCAGAAGCAGGATCTCGATCAGCGCTCCAGTTTCTTCCTTGTGACCATAAAGACGTGCCGGGATGACCTTGGTATCATTGATCACAAGACAGTCTCCCTTATGCAGGTAATCCAGTATATCGGTAAAATGACGATGTTCGATACTTCCATCTTTCAGGGACAGATGCATCAGTCTGGAAGAACTTCTGTCCTCCAGCGGATCCTGAGCGATCAGTTCCTGCGGCAGATCATAATAAAAATCTGATGTTTTCATAATTATTTTTCCACTTCCTCTTTCCACTGTTTGCGAAGCCTGCGGACCTCGTTCCACTCTTTGTTGGTCAGATCAGCTTTTGGTAAAAGATCCGGCCTCCATTTGGCTGTACGGATGATAGACTGCTCTCTTCTCCATTTATCCACATTGGCATGGTGTCCGGAAAGCAGCACCTCCGGAACCTTTTTGCCATGCCATTCCTCCGGGCGGCTGTACTGGGGATACTCCAGCAAGCCGCTGTAATGGCTCTCCTCCTCGTAGCCTTCCGGGCTGGAAAGTACGCCCGGGCACAGGCGGCACACGCTGTCCGCCACCACCAGCGCCGCAAGCTCGCCGCCCGTGAGCACGTAATCTCCAATCGAGATCTCTTCGTCCGCCAGCGCCTCAATGACGCGCTCGTCGATGCCCTCGTAATGGCCGCACACCAGCAGGAGGCTGTCCTTTTGGGCAAGCTGCTTGCACTTTTCCTCTGTAAGCGGCGTGCCCGCAGCCGTCATGAAAACAACGTGGGGCCGCGCATGGCCCGCTTCCTCCACCTGGCGGACGACATCCACACAGCAGTCGTAAATGGGCTGCGCCTGCATCACCATACCCGGCCCGCCTCCGTAGGGGTAGTCGTCCACCTGCTTCTGCCGGTTCGTCGTGTAGTCCCGGATCTGATGGCAGGCAAGCTCGATGTACCCGCGCTGGCGCGCACGGCCGATGATGCTTTCACTCAAAACGCGCTCACACATCTCGGGAAACAGCGTGGCGATATCAATCCGCATCGTCATTTCCCCCATCGTTTGTGAACATGCCCGGGATGGGGCGCACCGTCACCACGCCCTGCTCCGGCGAAAGCGTATCCAGAAATTCCGGCACGGCGGGGAAGAGGAACGTCTCGCCCCCGCTGTTTTCCACCGTGTAAACGTCAATGGCTGCCGGATGCTCCACCGCAGTGATCACACCGTATTCCACGCCGGTATCCGCGTCCTTCACCGTGCAGCCCACAATGTCCTGCACAAAATAGCGTCCCTCCGGCAATTTAACGTCCGCGCGGGAAAAATATGCCACCTTGCGGATGTACGGCCGTGCCGCGTCGATGCTGTCCACACCCTTCAGCTTCACAAGGCACATCCCCTTGTGCGCACGCACAGCCTCCACCTTCGTCTCCCGGCCGCCCTCGGGCGTAAAGAACAAGCGCGGCAGCGCGGCCACGAACTCTGGTCCGTCGCACCATGGGTACAGCTTCAGCTCACCCATCACGCCGTGTGTGGTGACGAATTCGCCCGCTTCGATAAATTGTTTCATTTTGAAAACCTCCTTGACGCGCCGCGCTCATTCGATGATCACGCCCAGCAGTTTGGCCAGTTCACAGGCCTGCACCGGCGTCACCTTCGCGCCGCGCAGCTCTTCCTCGCCGGAAAAGCCCGCGCCCTCGATATCACAGGTCGTCAGATCCTGTCCGTTCAGACTGGTGTGCAAAAACTCCGCCTGTACCAGGCAGCAATCCTGAAAGCGGAACACACTGCGCCGCTTTACATCCCAAAACACGGCGCTCCGCAGATTGTCTTTGCGGAAGATCACGTTTTTGAACACAGCTTCGCTGAACACAGCGCCCTCCGCGACGCATTCCTCAAGCGTCACATCGGAAAGCACGGCTGCCGCAAAATTCACCCCCGAGAGCTTACACCCCCGCAGGCGCACATTCTGGAGCGTAGCCTCCAGCAGCTTTGCTCCGGAAAGATCGCAGTTTTCAAACACCGCGTTCTGGAACCACGCGCCCGAAAGCGCCGCCCCGGTGAAGCGGCAGTTCGTAAATATGCACGCCTTGTATTCCGTCTTTTCCAGCTGGTGTCCCGCCGCGCTGCCGCCCGCGAAGGCGTAACCGTACACCGGCTCCTCATAAGCCGCCGCCATAGCCAGCGCTTCTTCCAGCGGGATCGCCGTCTCCATTTCCCGGGGCAGGACAGGCTCCATGATACGCATACCGCGCCCTCCTTCCCGCTTCAAAAATCAAGCCGGAAGCGGCTGCCTCCGGCTTGATGCTGCATTGTTCCGCCGCCTGCGCACGTACGGCACAGGCAGGCTTATCGTCCTTGCTCCTCAGCGGATATGGGGCTTAACAGGCTTTTTCGCCAGCAGCAGGCCGACGACACTGAAGACGATCGCCGTGACGGAGACCACGGTGCCGACGATGCCAAGCACAAAACCTACGATACGAAATGCGCTGCCTCTTTTCATGTGCGCCAACTCCTTTCCGCAGGATGGGCGGCGCTGTGCCGCCTATCGGTGTTGTTGTTATCAGTATACTATATTTTTCACGCGCTTGCAAGAAAGTCCTGTTTTTTGCGCAAACAGGCGCATTTGTGCTTTTTGTA
>OLQS01001493.1_pt1 | contig 13419 bp, 10 predicted proteins | sample 1672291 | NCBI WGS metagenome assembly OLQS01 (sample SAMEA3136668, study PRJEB25190) | human gut metagenome | biome: human gut; feature: human-associated habitat; material: faeces | place: Austria | collected 2013
TTTCATTTAAAGGAGATTTTTATGAACAGCAAGCATATCTTCTTATCCACCTTAGCCGTACTGTGGTTTGGTGGTACATTGATTTTGGGACAGAATGCAACCATCGATGCTCCGACATTTATCTTCTATATGGTTATCCTGTATAGTGTAATCAATCCGTTGAAAGACTTTGCTAAAGCAGGATATAACATTCCGAAAGGTTTGGCTTCTATGGAACGTGTTGATAAAATCCTGAAAGCAGAGAATAAGATTAAGGAGATTCCGAATCCGAAACCGTTGAAAGGTTTGAATGACAAGATTGAATTTAAAGATATCTCTTTCAGCTACGATGGTAAGAGAGAGGTACTGAAACATGTAAATTTGACAGTTCCCAAAGGAAAAACGATTGCACTGGTTGGGCAATCGGGTTCCGGTAAATCTACCTTAGTCGATTTGTTGCCACGTTACCATGATGTACAGGAAGGTGATATTACCATTGACGGAACGAGCATCCGCGACGTGCGTATTGCTGATTTGCGTAGTCTGATTGGTAATGTAAACCAGGAAGCTATTTTGTTCAATGATACATTCTTCAATAACATTGCTTTTGGTGTGGAGAATGCGACAATGGAACAAGTGGTAGAGGCAGCAAAGATTGCCAATGCACATGATTTCATCATGGAGAAACCGGAAGGATATAACATGAATATCGGTGACCGTGGTGGAAAATTGTCCGGTGGTCAGCGCCAGCGTATCAGTATCGCCCGTGCCATCCTGAAGAACCCTCCGATTCTGATTCTCGATGAGGCTACTTCTGCATTGGATACCGAATCAGAACGTCTCGTGCAGGAAGCGTTGGAACGTTTGATGAAAACACGTACGACGATTGCTATTGCCCACCGTCTTTCTACTATTAAGAATGCAGATGAAATCTGCGTGTTGTATGAAGGAGAGATTGTAGAACGTGGTAAGCATGAGGAACTTATAGAATTAAACGGCTATTACAAACGCCTGCATGATATGCAACAACTGTAATGCGGCAATTGTAATTTTTTGATAATGCAATGATATTATTAAGTTTTGATACAGAAGAATTTGATGTACCTCGTGAACATGGCGTAGACTTTCCGTTGGATGAAGCGATGAAAGTATCAGTCTATGGTACGAACCGGATACTGGACTGCCTGAAAAAAAACGGGGTGAAAGCCACCTTCTTCTGTACAAGCAATTTTGCAGAAAATGCGCCGGAGGTGATGCGGCGTATTATGGACGAAGGACATGAAGTGGCTGCGCATGGATGTGACCATTGGCAGCCGCAGGCTTCCGATGTCAGCCGTTCAAAAGAAATCTTGGAACGTCTTACCGGCAGAACGATAGAAGGCTATCGCCAACCGCGTATGTTTCCCGTATCAGATACGGAACTTGAACGAATGGGGTATGTGTACAACTCCTCACTGAATCCCGCATTTATCCCCGGAAGATATATGCATTTATCAGAGCCGCGTACCTGCTTTATGATAGGCAAACTACTTCAAATCCCGGCTTCTGTAACTCCATGGATTCGTTTCCCACTATTTTGGTTGTCTTGTCATAATCTGCCGATGTGGCTTTATCAAAGCCTGGTAAACCGGGTGTTGAAACATGACGGATATTTTGTGACCTATTTCCACCCATGGGAGTTTTATCCGTTGGGTGAACACCCTGAATTTAAAATGCCTTTTATCATCCGCAACCATTCCGGTAAAGGAATGGAGGAACGTTTGGATATGCTTATCCGCAACCTGAAAGAAAAAGGCTACCCTTTTATGACTTACTCGGAGTTTGCGCAGATAAAACTGGCTGAACTAAATAAACCGGACGAAAAATGATTAAATTGGCTATTGTATCCCCCTGTTATAATGAGGAGGAAGTGTTGGAAGAGTCAACCACCCGTTTGACAGCTTTGTTTGATGACTTGGTGGCGAAAAAAAAGATCAGCGCCGACAGTTTTGTGCTCTTTGTGAATGATGGCAGTAAAGATCGTACATGGAGCATTATTAAACAATTGCACCGGACGAATCCATATATAAAAGGAATGAACCTGGCTCGCAACGTAGGACATCAGTATGCCATCATGGCCGGTATGATGACCGCTAAAGACTGGAGTGATGCCGTTATTACCATTGATGCCGATTTGCAGGATGACCTGAATGCGATTGAGGAGATGATCGATGCTTATACACAAGGATATGATGTCGTATACGGGGTGAAAGTATCCCGCCAGGCAGATCCGATGCTGAAACGTCTTTCCGCAACCGCTTTTTATAAATTACAGCACCGGATGGGAGTAGAGACAATCTACAATCATGCGGATTTCCGTTTTTTGAGTAGGAGAGTACTGGAACAGCTGTCTCATTATCAAGAACGTAATGTCTATTTGCGTGGTATTATCCCATTGCTGGGTTTTCCTTCTACTACGGTAGATGACGTAATCCGGGAACGGACAGCCGGAACCTCCAAATATACAGTAAGAAAGATGTTCAGCCTGGCCTTGGACGGAATAACCTCTTTCTCGGTGAAGCCTATTTACGGTATTGTTTATCTGGGAATTATATTTGTTTTTATCAGTATACTGATAGGAATTTATGTATTGTATTCTTTAATTTCGGGTACGGCAGAGCATGGCTGGGCATCTTTGATGTTGTCTGTCTGGTTTGTCGGTGGAATTGTTCTAATGTCAATAGGAGCTGTCGGGTTGTATATTGGGAAAATCTATAAAGAAGTAAAACGTCGTCCGCTCTATAATGTGGAAGAAGTACTATACGATGACCAAGATAAGTAAAGCTATATTTGACAGGCATCCGGACTGGCGGGATAAGTTCTGGCAATTCGTTCGTTTCGGAGTTGTTGGCACTGTATCCTCGGCTATTCATTACGGAGTGTATTGTCTGGTTTTACTGGTTGCAAACGCCAATATCTCTTTTACGGCAGGTTATGCCGTCGGATTTATTTGCAATTATTTCCTGACTACCTTTTTTACTTTTCGTTCCAAGCCCTCGTCTCGCAATGCGGTTGGGTTTGGCTTTAGTCATCTGATTAATTATCTGCTTGAGATTGGTTTATTGAATCTCTTCCTTTGGATAGGGGCAGGCGAACTTCTGGCGCCGATACTGGTGATGATAATTGTAGTACCTATCAATTTCCTAATTCTTCATTTCGTTTATATCTACAAAGGGAGAAAATAATTTTAATAAATCTCTTTCATTTACTTCATCAAAAGAAAAGGCTATTATGAAACGTTTTCTAAATCTTATTGTATATATACTTACGATACATGTTTCGGCTTTGCTGATCGCAGGACTGTTTCGCCTGGTACTTTTTATCTCATCCTATCATCAATTGACTTCTGAAGCCTTGTCGGATAAGAGCCTTTCAATGCTTGCTTTTGTGCATGGTGTCTGGTTTGATAATGTGATCGGTTGTTACATACTTTTGTTGCCGCTGACAATTGCGGTGGTGTGTGGAGTCTGCAACTACTATGGGAAAGCATTGTTCCGTTTCTTCACAATCTTTTTCAGTGTGTTTTATGGACTGGTCTATTTAATCAGTGCGTCGGACATACCCTACTTTGCCTATTTCTTTAAGCATATCAATTCTTCTATATTCGAATGGTTCGGTTATGCAGGAACTACCGCCGGAATGATATTGGGAGAAAGTGCCTATTACTTGTCCATCGGATTATTCCTGCTCTTCTTGGCCGGGTTCATAGTATGGCTTGTCTGTCTGTCGCGTTATTTCCATCGTCGTAGCCTTACTATTTCCGCTTCGTTCCCATTTTGGAAGAGAGGAGTTGTGGTTCTGGTCGGAGCTTGTCTGATCGGCCTCTGCATCTTTGGAATTCGGGGGCGTACAGGTTATAATCCGATCAAAGTGAGTGCGGCATATTTCTGTCAGGATGCTTTTCTGAATCAATTGGGAGTAAGTCCGACTTTTAATCTGTTGACGAGTGTGATGGATGATATGCGTCCTGAAAATAAATACTTGCATCTGATGGATGAGCAGGAAGCCATAACTAAGGCGCAAGCTCTGCTCAACCGTCAGGGAGAGGTAGCTGTCTCACCGTTGGCTGTGTACAGACATGCTTCAAAAGCAGATAGTGTGCAGCAAGGTCGCCCCAATGTTGTACTGATTATGATGGAATCCATGTCCAGTAAACTGATGAAGCATTTCGGGCAATCAGAAACGCTGACTCCTTTCCTGGATAGTCTGTATACCCGTTCTATTAGCTTCCGTAATTTCTATTCGGCAGGAATCCATACGAATCATGGTTTGTATGCCACCTTATATTCTTTCCCGGCGATGATGAAACGAAACCTCATGAAAGGCTCTGTCATTCCCCGCTATTCGGGACTGCCTACTGTCCTGAAAGAAAACGGTTATTATAACCTTTTCTTTATGACGCACGAAGGGCAGTATGATAATATGAACGCTTTTTTCCGGACAAACGGCTATGATGAAGTGTTCTCACAAGAAAATTATCCGGCTGATAAGGTTGTGAATAGCTTCGGAGTACAGGATGATTTCCTGTATGACTATGCAATTCCGGTATTGAATCAGCGGGCTGCCACCGGAGAGCCTTTCTTTGCTACTTTGCTGTCCATCAGCAATCATCCGCCGTATGTGATACCTCCTTTCTTCCATCCGAAAACGAGTGAACCCGAGACGCAGATTGTTGAGTACGCGGATTGGGCTTTGCGTAAGTTTTTTGAAGAGGCACGTAAACAGCCCTGGTTTGATAATACGATATTTGTGTTGGAAGGAGATCATGGCAAATTGGTGGGAGACGCCGAATGTGAGCTGCCGGAATCTTATAACCATATCCCGCTGATGATTTACTCCAGCCGTATTCATCCGGAAGAGAAAAACACTTTTGGAGGTCAGGTAGATATACAGCCTACGATATTGGGGCTGTTGAATATTGATTATCTACAGAATAATTTTGGAGTGGATTTGCTGAAAGAAGAACGTCCCTGTATGTTTTATACTGCCGACAATATGATTGTGGGACGCAATGATACGTTATTGTATCTTTATAATTACGAGACGCAGCAGGAATTTACTTATCATATAGACAATGGCAAATTGAAAGCCGTTCCGATGGATGATCGCTTTTTGCCTTTAAAAGAATATAGTTTTTCCATGCTCCAATCGGCAGAGTTCCTTGTGAAGCATGGAAAAACGGTAAATTCTGTCCCTGTTACTCAACAATAGGAGTAGTTTCGGTTTTTTCAGGCTGTTCGTTTTTAACGAACTTGTATACTTTGGCTATTTGCCGGAGCACTCGTTTAGGAGATTCGTAAACCTGTTCGAACTGATACCCCTCTTTCTCAAATTCAGGAAGATATTTCTCTGCGTCATTGGTGCCGATCAACAAGAAACCTTTGGCAGGACGTTTTTGGTAGAAGTTGTCGAGACGGTTATGCAGGTAGAAATTAATCTCGAAGTAATGTACAGGGTCACCTGCTGCATGCAGACTTTCTTCAATGAATTCGTACATAGTCCCTTCGCTTTCCGGCGCAATCTTTTCGATCTCTGCAGCGACGAATTTGACGGATTTCGAATTTAATGCTGCCGGCTGATAAGCACCGTCTAATGCAAGGTATAATCCCATGGTAAGCACGACGAGGGCATACAGGAAGCGGTTGCTCAATGCATGTTTCCGTTGATAGAACCACCAGTAGATACCGAGGACGGTAGGAACGGCAATCAGCAACAAGGCTCCTGCACCGCTGATATTTTGTATGGCGCGCATGAAATTAATGTTGTCCTGTGCGTGACGGCCGTGGAAGATTGTTTCAGGGATGAGCCCGCATTTTAATACAATGAAGCAAGTGAACAGCAACAGGCTGATTACCGCAAGAATACTTCCATATACTTTGATGACTTTGGATTGCTTCTTGACCAGATAAAATAGATATTTGGCAAGGAAATAAGCAATGAAAGGATAGATAGGCATCAGATAGACGCTGCGTTTGCTCTGCGGAATGCAGTAGAAAACGAAGATGACGACAATACTGGTGAAAGAGAATAAATCCACCGGATCCATATTCTTTATCCAAGCAGTGAAACGTTTCCACCAAGCGGCAGGCTGGATATTGAATTTATGGTAAGTCAGGCTGAACAGGGAAAGTACGACTAACAGTGTCCAGGGAACATATCCGGCAAACAAGGTCACGAAATTATAGTGCCAGGGGTTCACGCATGAATTATAGCTCATGGTATTGGTCATGCGACCGAGGTTTTCCTCCATCACTAATGCGATGAATTCTTCTCCACCTTGTTGGTAAGCAGCTACGTACCAGCAGATAGGCAGGATGAGAGAAAGGATAGCCCAGGCGGAAAGTAGCAGGAATGCCTTGAAGAAGTTGACACCCCGGAGTAACAAGAATATGCCTACAACTAAGCATGGAATGATAGTACCTACCGGTCCTTTAGTCAGTGTTCCGCAACTCATCAGGAGAATGGCCAGCCAGGGAATACCTTTAAGCCCCTTCTCATACCATCTGTAGAGACAATATAGAGCGCCAACGGTGAGCGCTGTCAATACCATGTCCACCCGGCAGTTGGCTCCGGCCCGGTGTAATTCGAAATTAGTCAGGGTAATAAAGGCGGCCAATAACGCCAGTTGCACTCCTTTTCTTTTGGCAAAGAACAGAAAGCCGCAGAGAGTCATGGCAATCAAGGCGATGGCGGACGGCAGGCGGGAGGTCATTTCTGTGACTTGCCCTCCGTTCACTACTGCTGATACAGCAGCGATGCTCCAATGGAAGAAAGGCGGTTTATAAGCCATTTCTCCTCCGTTGTTTCTGGGTAAGATCCAGTTTCCGCTATCCAGCATGGAATAGGAAACAATAGCTTCGCGAGGCTCACCTTTCGTGTGGTATTCCGACAAGCCGAGGAAAGGCAGGATAGTAACTACGCAAATGACTAATAACAGCCAGAAAGCTTTGTTTGAAGTCAATGTTTTCATCTTTTCTTATGATTGAAATTTATGTTCTTTTATTTTCTGCCGAAGTCGGCCGGAATTTCTCCCCATTCTTTCGTTTCCCATTTCAGGATACGAGTGGTATATGTATTTTCCCGCAACCATTTTTCTGCCCGTTCGATCAATAAAAACAGTTCTTCCGTTTCCGGAGTGCGGGGGAGCTTGGTTTTGCACTTCTTCTGCCGTACCCAGCTGATCGCATTGGCGCTATCACTGTAAATAGGCATGTCGAAACCTTTGTTCTTCAACAACGCCAACCCGTGTACGATGGCTAGAAATTCGCCGATATTATTCGTGCCTTTCATCGGGCCGAAATGAAAAATTTCCTGCCGGCTGGCAATGTGTACTCCACGATACTCCATCGGTCCCGGATTACCGCTACAGGCTGCGTCGACTGCCAGGCTGTTGTCGATCACGCAAGAGGGTAAAGTATCTGACGAAGGTTTGGAACCTCCTGATTTAGACTTTGCGTTTTTGCCGATATAAGCGTATGGAGACATTGTCAGCGCGCGTTCCGCTTCTTCGCGCGTATCGAATGATTTGTATTTGGCAGCTTCGTATCCTTTGATTTGAAGCTGGCAGTCTGTCCAGGAAGTGTAAATCCCGGGTGTGACGCCTTCCCATACGACATAAAATTTTTGTTTTGCCATTTTTCTGACGATAAATTTAGATAGTCAATGAATTGACGCTGCGAAGGTACAAATATATTCTCTAACTGAACAAGTTAGGGGGGATACTTGTTTTAAAAAAAAGAGAGTTTTAAGAATATAAAATAAGAAAGGAACTATGATGGAAAGATCTTTTAGTGAAGCTTTGAAACAACGTCGGACTTACTATTCAATTACTAATCGGTCACCTATATCCGATCAGGAGATCGAATGTATCGTTAATATGACCGTGCGTCACGTACCGTCAGCATTCAATTCACAGACTACACGTGTGGTGCTCCTGTTGGGAGAATCTCATAAGAAACTGTGGCAGATCGTGAAAGATACATTGAAGAAGATTGTACCGGCTGAAGCTTTTGTAAAGACAGAAGAGAAGATAGATCATTCCTTTGCCTGTGGCTACGGAACTGTACTGTTCTTTGAGGATCAAAAAGTAGTGAAAGGACTTCAGGAGGCTTTCCCGTCTTATCAGGAGAACTTCCCGGGATGGTCATTGCAGACTTCTGCCATGCACCAGCTGGCTATCTGGGTGATGCTTGAGGATGTAGGTTTCGGAGCATCGCTGCAACACTATAACCCGTTGATTGATGAAGAAGTGCGCCGTGCATGGAACTTGCCGGAACATTGGCATCTGATTGCGGAAATGCCGTTCGGACTTCCTATTGGCAAACCGGGTGAAAAAGAATTTCAGCCGCTTGAAGAACGGGTGAGAATCTTTAAATAAATCGGGAATGAAGAATGAATAATGAAGAATTGGATGGCATAATGGCTAAAATTCTTCATTCTTCATTCTTCATTCTTCATTAAATGATTAATTTTGTGAGCAAAATTAGTCATTTATGGTTCGTATCTTTCTTACCGGCTATATGGGTGCCGGAAAAACGACGTTGGGTAAAGCATTTGCCCGGCAAATGAATATACCGTTCGTTGATCTGGACTGGTATATCGAAGAGCGTTTTCACAAAACCGTTGGAGAATTATTCACTGAACGAGGCGAAACAGGATTCAGGGAACTGGAGCGGAATATGCTTCATGAAGTAGCCGAGTTTGAGAATGTGGTAATTTCGACGGGAGGTGGAGCGCCTTGTTTTTTTGATAATATGGAATTTATGAACCGGACCGGAAAGACGGTTTTTCTCGATGTGCATCCGGATGTGCTGTTCAGACGCTTGCGTGTGGCTAAACAGCAACGCCCTATTCTTCAGGGGAAAGAGGATGACGAACTGAAAGCGTTCATCGTTCAGGCGCTTGAGAAACGCGCACCTTTTTATCACCAGGCACAATATATCTTTAATGCAGACGAATTGGAAGACCGTTGGCAGATTGAAACATCGGTGCAACGTTTGCAACAACTTCTTGGATTATAATCTGTGCCTAAATTGTATATCAGACTTTATTTTTTTGATACTCTTTATTGTTCATTCAGTCAATATTAGTACCTTGCACTCGTTATGAGATTTTTTTTATTGACTAATAACACAAAATTAAGGTAAAGTCTATATCATGAAAATTTTAAAAGAGAAATTTGGAGAGTTATCCGCTAGAATAAAAGCGTCCGGACAGCCTGCAAGGACATGGTTTCCACAGTATACACCGGCCTCATTATTAAATGCGGAAAATTGGTGGGAAGCATTGGCTGTATGTGAATATGCTTTGGACACAAAAGAAGACGAGAAATTAACAGAAGATTTTTTTGAACTGATATTCAGTGCTTTTGACTGTAACGTAGAGGTCGATCTCAACGCAGAAGAATATGAATTCTGGTGGGAGAAGGTAATGCAGGTATGCGACCGTGTAGCTGTGTTTAGCGGTGCGGGATGGGCACAGAAGGGTGCGCAATATTCTGAAGCCCGTTATGGAAAGCGGGATATGAGTTATTTGTTTCCGTATTACGAAAAGGCTGCCGATATGGGTTGGGCTGAAGCGGAAGCAACTGTTGCCTATTGGCGATACATGGGATTCTATTGCGAGCAAAATAAAGAAGAGGGCGAACGACGTTTTGCCGCTCTCACTTCTCCCGAAGCTATTTTATGGGGAAAACATTATCGTGCTTTTGTCGAAGAATTTACAGGAGATAAAGCGAAGGCGTTGCAGATACGGAATGACCTGCTTGCCGAACTGCCTGAAGGAGAACGTTTGCGTGCTCATGTATATGCAGCACTGGGAGACGCGCTCGACAGGGCGGAAGGCAGTGTGGCAGAGGAAGCTGCTTACTACGAAAAGTCTCTGGAGATAGTTCCCAATCTTTATAGTCTTAAAAATCTGGCTACCCTTTATTTCCGTTATCCGGAACTGAATAAACCGAAAGAACTGGGCTTTGAACTTTGGGAAAAAGCCTGGCATGCAGGTGTGTGGTCTGCCGCTAACTTCCTGGGATATAATTATCAGGAAGAAGAATGGCTGGATATGCCGAAAGCTATTGAATGGCTGGAAAAGGGGATGCTTTATTGTGAATCTTACAGTGCGTATGAACTGGCGCTGATCTACCTGTATAATGATGAATATAAGAACGTGGAACGCGGACTGATGTGTCTGAACCGTTGCGTGGAAGATAACTATATACAAGGTATAGAAGGACTGGCTAATATCTATTTCAACGGTGAATTGGTGGAAGAGGACATGAATCGTGCGAAAGAATTGTTGGAGAAGGCTATTGAACTGGGTTCGGGAAATGCAGCTTATCGTCTAGGCTGGATGTATGAGCGTGGCTTCTTGTCTGAACAACCGGATTATGTGAAGGCGTTAGAGTATTATGAAAAGGCAGCTTCGCTGAACAATGCCGACGGATATTGTCGGATGGCGCTTTACCTGGCTAATGGATACAGCGGTGTAAAAGATGCTGATAAGTCGAGAGAATGTTATGAAAAAGCAGCCGAACTGGGTTCCTGCTTTGCTCTTGTAGAACTGGCGTTCTTGTATGAGAATGGCGATGGGGTGGAGAAGAACTATGAAAAGGCATTTGAACTGATTAGTAGGGCTGCCGGACAGGGTTATCCTTATGCGATGTTCCGTTCTGGTCTTTATATGGAAAAAGGTGTTCTTGGTGAAGCAAAACCGGAAGAGGCGTTCGCTTGGTATACAAAGGCGGCAGAAGCGGATGATAATGATGCGATCTTTGCTCTGGGACGCTGTTATAAAGAAGGAATCGGAACGGCAGAAGACTGGGATAAGGCACTCGAATGGTTCGGCAAAGGAGCGGAGAAGGAAGAGTCCCGTTGTCTGACAGAGCTGGGCCTGGCTTATGAAAATGGCAATGGCGTGGAAGAAAATCCGCAAAAGGCTGTGGAATATATGATGAAAGCTGCTGAACAGGACTATGGTTATGCCCAGTTTAAGATGGGAGACTATTATTTCTTTGGTTGCGGTCCCTGTCTGGAAGACAATAAAAAGGCTATGGAATGGTATGAGAAGGCTGTGGCCAACGAAATTCCAATGGCAATGTTGCGTATGGGTGAGTATTACCTGTATGATTATGACAGTCTGAACGAATCGGAAAAGGCTTTTGCCTATTTCAAGAAAGCTGCCGAATACGAGTGGTATAGCGAAGGATTGGGTATCTGTTATGAAATGGGTATCGGAGTGGAAGATAATGAAACGGAAGCTTTTAAATATTATACGCTGGCTGCGGATAATGGAAATACGATGAGTATGTATCGTACCGGACTTTGCTATTACAACGGAGTAGGTGTGAAACAGAACTATGCCGAAGCTTACCGCTGGTTTACGGATGCGGCAGGGAATGAAAATATTGCTGCGACTTATTATCTCGGTAAGATGATGATGTATGGCGAAGGTTGTACTCCTGATCCGGAAGCTGCGGTGCAATGGCTGCTGAAAGCTGCTGAAAAAAATAGCGACAAAGCGCAATTTGAACTTGGAAATGCCTATCTGACGGGCAAAGGCGTGGAAGAAAACGATGAAATTGCAATGGAATGGTTCGAAAAGGCCGCAGAGAATGGCAATGAGAAAGCTCTTAAAATTACCGGAAGGAGGAGAAAGTAAAAGAGGAACATGGAAAAAGAAGGGAATAATCTGTTTCAGGTCAATCTTAAAGGTATGATTGCCCTGTTATCAGAGCACATTTATAGTAACCCGAATACTTTTGTTCGCGAACTGTTGCAGAATTGCGTAGATGCCATCACGGCACTACGCAATATCGACGAGAATTATAAAGGACGTATCGATGTCTTTCTGAATGAAGACAAAACGGTGGTGTTCAGGGATAATGGAGTCGGACTGAAAGAAGAGGAAGTTTATCGTTTTCTGACGGTTATCGGAGAGAGTTCAAAACGGGATACTCCCGATGCGGACGATTTTATCGGAAGGTTCGGTATCGGATTGTTATCTTGTTTTGTGGTGACTAATGAAATCACCGTGGAGAGTCGTTCGGCAATGGGCGGACAACCTGTTTGCTGGTGTGGCAAAGTAGATGGGACGTATCAGCTGACTTTATCGGACGAAGAACGGCCTATCGGGTCGCAGGTGGTGTTGCATCCGAAAGGAGACTGGATGCATCTTTTTGAATATGAAACGTTTAAGAAGATACTGGTCAGTTATGGGGAAGTGTTGCCATATCCTATCTATCTGCATTATCAGGGGGAAGAGGAGTTGGTAAATACGCCTTCGCCCGTATGGCTTGACCCGAAGGCGACTCGCAAGGAGTTGCTGGATTATGGGGCAAAAGTATTCCAGTCGTCTGCTCTTGATGCTTTCCGGATTTATACTGAAAGTGGTAAGGTAGAAGGGGTGCTTTATGTTTTGCCTTTCCGAACACAATTTTCAGTACGCAATTCTCATAAGGTCTACCTTAAACGTATGCTGTTGAGTGAGGACGATTGTAACCTGCTGCCGCCGTGGGCTTTCTTTATCCGTTGTCTGGTGAATGCGGACGGATTGCTGTCTACTGCTTCCCGCGAGTCTTTGGTGAGCAATGACCAGTTGAAGGATGCACGGAAAGAGATCGGGGTAGCTATCAAGGATTATCTGCGGGGATTGGTGCAGAATGACCGAGCCATGTTCAACCGGATCTTGGATGTTCATCACTTCCATATCAAGGCGATTGCTTCGGAAGATAATGAACTGCTCCGTTTGTTTATGGATTACCTTCCTTTTGAAACAAATAAGGGGCTGCGTGGTTTTGGAAGTATTCGTTCGGCAAGCAATGTGATATGCTATACCAAGAATCTGGAAGATTTCCGTCAGGTGCGCCGTATAGCCGGAGCGCAAGGATGGTTGGTGGTGAATGCTGCTTACACCTTTGATGAAACTTTGTTGAAAAAGTATGTCCGTCTGAATCCGGAACTTACGTTGGATGAAATATCTCCTTCACGGTTGCTGGAACAGTTTGGCGAAGTGGAGGCGAATAAAGAGTTTCAGGCTTTTGAAATGAAAGCGAACGAGTTGTTGAAGCGGTTTGGCTGTGTCTGCCGTCTGAAACATTTTACTCCGGTGGATATTCCGGTAATCTTTGTGGCGGAGGAAAAGGAGAATGTAGCTAAAAGTGCTAATAATCCGTTGGCGGCTGTATTGGGGGCTGTGAATACTGCCAAGCAGATTCCACCGACACTCACTTTCAATGCGGATAACGAAATGGTGCAGACTTTATTGCAAATACAGGGAGACAATAAATTGTTTCAGCATGTGGTGCATATATTGTATGTACAATCGCTTCTACAAGGTAAATATCCGGTGAACAGTGAAGAAATGGAGCTTTTCAACCGTTCGCTTAGCGAACTGATGACTTCGAAA
>OLQS01001516.1_pt1 | contig 13316 bp, 14 predicted proteins | sample 1672291 | NCBI WGS metagenome assembly OLQS01 (sample SAMEA3136668, study PRJEB25190) | human gut metagenome | biome: human gut; feature: human-associated habitat; material: faeces | place: Austria | collected 2013
TATGCCCTCGACAAAGGAGTGACGACTACACGCTGACACGGCGGCTTTAGGAGGGGACAGCATAGGAAGCAGCCGCAGCGATTGGATTTTCCATTTATAGAACGGAAGAGATGGCAGAACTTATCTCCTATATGCGCCAGTACAATGAAAGTGCATTGGAAGGCGAAGACCTTCGCTTTTACGGTTTTGATATGCAGAGGATTTCTTACAGCATGAGGTTTTTGGAAGAAGTTTGCAAAGAACTGGAATGACCCTGAGCGGTAATCATGTATAAAGACGGTGGCTCATACGAGTCGCCGTCTCTATACATGGGCCATGTCGTCGAGCGTTGTGCAGATCGTTCCACAGGAAGATTATTGCAGATATCATATGTCGTTCATGTTGTGTTAATTCCTGCTTTTTTTTGTAATCAATCCATCCGTGCAATATGAAACAAAAAGGGTATCAGAACGCAGCATTTGAATGCTTCGCTCTGATGCCCTTTTACGATATAGTTTCTTTTACCGCGGCAACAGCGATTACCGGTTACCGGAATTCCAGCGTCTCTTTCTGAAACACTGCACTCCTTTTGATTAGCGTTTTTTTCTCAGCACCTCTTGCAAACCAGAAAGAAGCACGGTATAATATGACCAAAAGAACCAAAGTGGTCATGTTTAGGGGGGACGTGGGATTGGCTTTTACCGATTACGAGACTGAGCAGCTCCGCAAGGCGTTGCTGAAGGAAACGAGGCGCTGCGCCGTCACGCTGGGGATGAAAAAAACCTCCGTGGATCAGCTGACGAAGGCGGTCGGCATTGCGAAGGGCTCGTTCTATAAATTCTACGAATCCAAGGAAATGCTTTTCTTCGCGGTTTTGGAGAACATTCACTCCGAGCTTTACGGAGTGGCTGACCGCGCGCTGCGTGAATCTGACGGCTTGCCGCCGTCGGAACGTGCGGCAAAGGCTGTTCTTGCCGTTTGTCAGCGGCTGTCCGATACCGGTGATATGATTTTCATCGAAAACGATGCGAAGCTGCTTTTGGAAAGGCTGCCGGAGGATGTGAAAAGCATCCATTACCACGACGGCGAGACGCACATCCGTCAGCTGTTGGAGAAGCACGACCTTGTGCCAAAACACGGTGCACCCTTGGCTGCCGCCACAGTGCGCGGACTGATTCTGACCGTCTCACACAAGGAGCAAATAGGAGGACTGTACCCGCAGGTGCTGGAAACGTTAGTGTACGGCGCTTGCAGGGAGTTATTTAAATAAGCGGAAGGCCGCAGAGATGCGGCTTTTCCAAGACACGATAGTTAGCTACATCTAACCGAAAGACGTGTACACATAGGTTAGGTGCATCTAACGACTGGAGGGATGACAGCGATGCGAAAACACAAGAACTTCTGGGACAAAAATGCCGATCGTTACGACCGCTTTATGCGAAAGGATCGGGCGGCGTATGAAAAGATGTATGCGCTGATCCAGCCGGTTGTAAAAGCCAAGACGGTGCTGGAGCTTGCTACCGGCACGGGATTGATCGCAAAACACATCGTGAACGCGGCGGCACACATCGAGGCGACGGACGCCTCCCCGGAGATGATTGCCGAGGCGAAGCGGGATAATCAATCTGCAAAGCTGCACTTTTCGGTGCAGGATATGTTCCGCCTGCCCTATGCAGACAAGTCCTTCGACGTGGCGATCGTGTCCAACGCGCTGCACATCGTGCCGCAGCCGGAGAAAGCCCTTGCCGAGATTCATCGGGTGCTGAAGGACGATGGCGTGCTCATCGCGCCGACCTTCACCCACGCGGGGAACTCGTTTTCCGGCAAGGTCAGGGCATTTTTCATGAAGCTGGCGGGCTTCCCTCTCCACAGCAAGTGGACGAGCGAGGAATACTTGCGCTTCCTGCGGCAAAACGGCTGGGCGGTGCGGAAAAGCGTTGTTTTGAAAGCCTCATTCCCGCTGACCTATGCCGAGTGTGAGAAAACGGAGGTGTGATATGTCATTCTTTGAAAACACCCGCAAGCCTGTGGGGCTTGGCGGGAAAATTATGGTTGCTATGATGAATCTGGGACACAGTCCCGTGTCGCGGTGGGGGCTTCGCTTTTTAGAGCTTGCGCCGGATGCCAGAGTGCTGGATTGCGGCTGCGGAGGAGGCGCCAATATCAAAAGGCTGCTGAAAAAAAGCCCGCAAGGCATCGTCAGGGGTGTGGATTATTCTGCTGTCAGCGTAGAGAAAGCCCGGAATTTAAACCGGATTGCCATTCAGAAAGGGCGCTGTGCGGTGTGGCAGGGCAGCGTGGAACACATCATCTTTGCAAAGGATTGGTTTGATGCGGTTACCGCGTTTGAAACGGTCTACTTCTGGTCGGATTTGCCACGGTGCCTTCGGGAAGTCAGGCGGGTGTTGAAGCACGGCGGGACCGTTCTCATCTGCAACGAAAGCAACGGTGACACGGACAAGGACGAAAAGTGGACGGAGATCATCGGCGGCATGACCATCTACAAAGATATTGAATTAAAGGCGTATCTGGAGCAGGCAGGCTTTCACGATGTGCAGATACACAAAAAGAAAAGTTGGCTCTGCATCACGGCGCGAAAATGAGGAGATCAAGCATGAGCATTTTTGCATCCGTCCTGCACATGGCTTATAAGCTCTCCGGCGCGAAAAAGGCGTTCGCTTTGCCGGAGGATGCGCTGCAAAAGGAAATCGAAAAGCAGAACCGGCACCGCGGCATTTTTACGCCCACCGACCGCAAGGCGTATTATGAAACAATTACAGTGAACGGCTTTCCCTGTCTGATCGTGCGAGAGCGTCCGAAACCGTCCAAGCGTGCTATTCTCTATTTCTTCGGCGGCGGCATGGTGATCGGCCCCGATAAGGGCGACCTGCCTGTGATGCGCAAGCTCTGCCGCGAGACCGGCTGTGATGTGTGGTTTCCGTTTTACCCGCTCTGCATGGAACACTGCATTACTGAAACATACGCGATGGTGTACGAATGTTATCGAAAAATGATTACACTGTACGGCGGCGGAAATGTCAGTACTTGCGGCTTTTCCTCCGGCGGTGCGCTGGCGCTGGGCATTGCGGCGCACAACAACGCGCAGCCCGAACCGCTGCCGCAGCCGAGGCACATCGTCGCCGTATCCCCCGGTGAGGTGCCGTGGAACGATGCGGAAAAGGCGCGGATGCAGGCGATCAATGAACGGGACGTCTCCATCGACTATGCCTTTATGGTGACAGTGAAAAAATTCATGCGGCACGGTTGCGAGAATGTGCCGGACTATATGCTCTCCGGCTCCCGGGGAGATTTTACCGGCGTAGGCGATATCCACTTCTTCTATTCTGCCGACGAGGTACTCTACGGCGCACTGCCGGACTTCGAGGAAGCCTGCAAACGGGCGAATGTCCCCTATACGGTGTCTGCCCGCCCGAAGATGGTGCATTGCTACTGTATGCTGCCGATCTTCAAGGAGGCAAAAGAGGACTTTGCGAAAATCGTGGAGATTTTGGAGAAATGAGGCCGGAAACGGTCGTGTGATGATTGAAACACGGAGGAAGAACCATGGAGCGAAAAGAGATCATTTGCAGCGCATACCGAATGACGGGCGGAAACAATTTTTATGACGGCATGATCACCTGCTCTACCCTGAGTGGGAAAGCGGTGTGCCGTTTGGTGTGGGCAATGAACAAGGCAGAAAACGACGACTATCTGGAAAAAGCGCTGTCCGGGATTCCGGAGAATTTCTCCGGTAAGCTGCTGGAAGTGCCGGTGGGAACCGGCATTCTGACCATGCCGGTTTATCAGACTATGCCGGAGGCAGACATCACTTGCCTCGATTACTCGGCGGATATGATGGGGCAGGCACAGGAAAAGGCGGAGCACCTGCGTCTGAAAAATGTAACCTTCCGGCAGGGCGATGTGGGGGCACTTCCGTATGCGGACGGCGTCTTTGATATTGTTTTGTCGCTGAACGGCTTTCACGCGTTCCCGGACAAGGAGGCCGCTTATCGGGAGGTGTTCCGGGTCTTGAGGCCCGGCGGGACTTTCTGCGGCTGCTTCTATGTGAAGGGCGAGCAGAAGCGGACGGACTGGTTTGTCCGGCACATTTATGAAAAGACGGGGTTCTTCACACCGCCCTATGAGACGGCGTTCAGCTTGAAAAAACGGCTGGAGAAACGGTACGTAACCGTAACACTTGGAACCGTGAAGAGCATGGCATGGTTTGCCTGCCGGAAAGCAGAATAAGGAGAACAGGGATGGTTTTACAAACGATTCTGGAAGGTTTTGGGCTGGGGGCACTGCTGCTTCTTGTTTGTGCTGTGGGCATCTGCAAAGGGGCTGTTGGGGGGGGCATCTTTACAGCCCGGCGGGCATGGCAGTCATAGCGATGGTGCTGGCGGCAATGATGACTATTTTTACTCACTGAGGAAGGAACCTATGAAATACAAAATCGAGAAAAACACCGTGCAGGAGACGCTGATTCTCCCGCTTTATTCCCGGAAGCTGTGCACAGAGCTGTATCCGAACCTTTACCGGGACGAAACGGCGGTGCGTCTGATAGACCAGATCGACTACGACTTTTCAGAGGCAGAGAAAAATTCCCGCAGCCTGATGCAGCGTTTCGGTGCGCTGGAGGTCGCCATGCGGCAGAATGACCTTGCCTTTGAAGTGCAGGCGTACCTGAAAAACCACCCCTGCGCGGCAGTGGTCAATCTGGGCTGCGGGCTGGACAACACCGGCAAAGCCTGCGACAACGGCAGATGCAAGATCTACAATCTGGACTTCCCGGATGTGATCGCTTTGCGGCAGCAGCTGCTGCCCGCCGGGGAGCGGGAGCAAAACATCCCCTGCGACCTGAAAGACTCCGCATGGTTTGACAAGATCGATGCCTCCGGCGGGGCGGTGTTTTTTGCCTCCGGGGTGTTCTATTACTTCCTGACCCAGCAGGTCAAGGCACTGGTGCAGGGGATGGCAGACGCTTTTCCCGGCGGGGTGCTGGTGTTTGATGCCGCCAACCGCACGGCGGTGAAGATGATCGCCAAAACGTGGCTCAGGACGGCAAAAATCAAGGATGTAGGGGCATATTTCGCCGTTTCGAATGCCCCCAAGGAGATTGGCGAGTGGGACAGCCGCCTACGGGTGTCCAGCCGGGGCTATATGCTGGGTTACAGTGACCTGAAAGACCCTTCCGTCAGCGGCTTTTTTCGATTTCTCGCCAAGGTCGGGGACAACGGGATGAAAATGCAGATCGTGAAGATCGGACTTGGAGACAGACAATGAAATATGCCGGGATGCCCTTTGGGATGTGGATGCTGATGAAGGAACTGGGGCTGTACGACCTGACCCCCGCCCTGTGCCGTCTGGACTACACCATGAGCGAAGCGGGCGGTGTGACCGAATTTGTGCAGCAGTACACGCTTGCCTCCGGCGGACCCTACTGTGACTGCGGGTACAAAAAGAAAATAAATTAGGAGGAGTGTGCGATGCTTGTTAAGTCGATAACAGAGGAAGAAATTTACGGTATCGGCCACGCTCAGCGGAGCAAAAACCACACGCCCAGCAGGATCGCAAGGAAGATCAGGTTGGATAGGGTGAACAACCCAAAATACTGCTTCTTCCCCTGTGGCAGCTCCCGTGCGATCTGCCGGTAGGAAATAAGACTGGCCATGGATGCGATCAAAGTGCCAAGACCTCCCAGATTGGTGCCGATGATGAGGGCTTGTGTCTCTGCCGTGAACCCGGACAGCAGCAGGGCGGCGGGAACATTACTGGTGACCTGCGAAGCAAGAACCGCCACCAGAACTTCCCGGCCGGTCAGAAACTCCTGCAGCCAGCCGGAAAAGGCCGGAATGCGCCCCAGATTGCCAATGAAGATGAAAAAAGCCACAAAGGTCAAAAGCAGGGAATAGTCCACTGCCCGTAAGGTGTGCGGGTCTGCAAAAAGGGCGCAGACGAGCACAGCAGCAAAGGCAATGCCATAGGGCAGTACCCGGATCACGGACAGCAGGCAGACGGCAAACAGAACCAGATACAGCAGGATGATCTTCTGATCTCCCTGAGACGCAGAGGAAGAAACAAGCTCGTCCACGGAGAGTGCGGCAGAGGCTTTCCGGCAGACCATTGCTGCCCAAGCCAGCAGCAGGAGCAGAGAGACCAGGGTGTAGGGCAGCATAAGAAGAACGAAGCCCCCGATGCCCATGCCACTTTTTCCGTAAAGATAGAGATTCTGCGGGTTGCCGATGGGGGTCAGCATACTACCAAGGTTTGCCGCAATGGTCTGCATACAGACCACCGGGATCAGAAGGGAGCGGCGGACATCCGCTCCCAGACGGCTCAGGACCACGAACGTAAAGGGAACGAAGGTCAGCAGGGAAACATCGTTGGTGATGAACATGCTTCCGAAAAAGCACAGCCCGACCAGTACCAGCGTCAGCTGAAAGGTGCTGTGGGTGCGGGACAGCAATGCCCGGCCCAGTCCATCAAAAAAGCCCTGCCGCCGCAGCCCGGCCATGACCGTCATTAGGGAAAACAGGATCGCCAGCGTGCGCAGGTCGATGTAGCCGAGATACTGCGCATCCGGCGGAACAAAGAAGGCGGAGACGACGGCCAGCACAGCGGCTGCGGTGAGGACCGTTTCCTGCTGAATGAATTGTTTGAGTAGTTTCATAGAGACACATCCTTGTAGTTGTAAAGGCAGCCCTGCTGCGATGCCGGGCGGCCTTTTTCCGTATTTCAGAGCAACAGCTCAAACGACCCGATCATCAGCGGCATGGTCAGGATGGAAAGCAGCGTGCTCAGGACATAGATCGCACTGGAATGAGAAGCATCCCGGTCATAGAGCTGTGCCATGGAGGTGACTGTTGCACAGGCGGGGGTAATGGCAGAAAGGTAGACCGTCATCAGGATGGACTTGCCGTCCGGGATCCAAAGGGATGCGTGAACTGCCCAAAGCAGCAGAACGATAACCAGCGGAACACCCAGCAGACGCAGAAACACCGGCAGATAGTTGCGCGGGGTGCAGAAAACCTTTTTCAGGGGCACTTCCGCAATGGCCATGCCTGCCAGCAGCATTCCCATGGGGCCGATCATATTGCCGACACTGCTCAGTGTGCTGGTGATCGGGGCGGGCAGCGAGATGTGCAGCAGATACAGCAGAGCACCGGCTGCAATGGCGATCAGATTGACATTGGTAAGGAGCTTGCGCCATTCCAGCCGGGCAGACCCCTGCAGACAGGCACTTGCATGGGTCCAGAGCAGTACCAGCTGTACAATGACAAAGGCGCAGGAGTAGACAACATATTCCTCCCCCAGCAGGGCCTGCACGATGGGAATGACCAGCGCGGCGGCATTGCTGTAAATGATATTGACCTGCTCCACGGCGTCCAGATTGAGAGACTTGCGGAACAGCGCATTCAGAAGCAGAAATACAACGTGCATTCCAACGGCGATGCCCATGGAATAAAGCAGCCCGGTGCGGATCTCCGGTGTATCCTTGATCTGAAAGGCGTTCAGAACGACACAGGGCATGACCAGATAGACAAAGACCACAGACAGCACCTTACTGTCCGATGCCTTCAACAAGCCGGTTTTCACAACGGCATATCCCATCAGCAGAATCAGAAATAGCTGCGCGATCTGCTGCATCAATAAAAGGCTGATTTGCATTTGAATCTCCTCTTTTGCAATTCGTTTTTGCAGCACCATCCTACTCCATTAGCGGGGCATCGTCAAGAGAAAACAGAGAAAAAACATGTTTCAGAAGGATGGCATAGAGCATTTTTACGCTCAAAGCAAAAACCTATTGACATAATATGTAAGTGGGTATATTTTGTGGATAAAACATTCACCAACGGGAAAGGAAGGGGTTACAATGTCCAGAATCAGCGAGATCAACCCGGCGCATGCGCCGGAAGCTATCCAGAAAATCATTACGGACCATGTGTCGGACGGTCATGCCCTGACCGCAGAAAAGCGCACGCTGCTTCACAATGCGGCGGAGGCTGGCTCTTATGCATTGGACGAGAGGCTCATCGGTAAGCGAGCGACCGATTTTTACGAATATGCGATTTCCCAGAAAAACGGTTGCCTTGTGTGTAGCATTTACTTCCAGAATCTGCTCAAGAAGAACGGCATCGACTTTGAGCATTTTGCCTTTACGCCTAAGGAGGAGATCCTGATCGAGTATGGTCAGGCCATTGCGGAGGATCCCAAGCATGTGCCGGAAGAACTTTTTGAAAAGCTGAAAGCGAATTTTACGGAGGAAGAGATCGTGGTCATCACAGCCATGGGTGTGATGATGATCGCCAACAACTATTTCAACGATATTCTGGATGTAACACCAGACAAGCTGGTTTGAGCAGAAAGGTTGGGAGAAAAGGCAATGGCAGGACTGGTGCATTCCATTGAGGAACTGGTGGGACACACACCGCTGATCCATCATAATATTCGCTAAAGGCAAAGGGAGTTCTGCCCGGACATTTGTCCGCGACAGAACTCCCTTTTTGATTCGCAGAGTAAACCACAAACTGCTATAAGCTACTTCATTCCCCTTCTTTTTCGCTGTTTACGATAGCCTGCACCTTGGTGGGCAGACCATAGATGCTGATGAAACCGGTGGCATCGCTCTGCTTGTAGTCGCCGCCTGCAGCAAAGGTGGCGATGTCTTCACGATACAGAGAGAACGGCGACCAGACCCCTGCATTGATGAGGTTGCCCTTGTACAGTTCCAGACGCACCTTGCCGGTGACATGCTCCTGTGTGGAGGTGACAAAGGCACTCAGAGCTTTGCGCAGCGGGCTGAACCACTGGCCATCATACACCAGTTCGCCAAAGGTGATGGCCAGCTCACGCTTCTTGTGGGCGGTGAGCTTGTCCAGCGTCAGAGTTTCCAGCACTTCGTGGGCTTTGTACAGGATGGTGCCGCCGGGGGTCTCATAGACGCCGCGGCTCTTCATGCCCACAAGACGGTTCTCCACTACATCGTACAGGCCGATGCCGTTGCGGCCGCCGATCTCATTCAGCTTTGCGATGATGGCCGCGGGCTTCAGTTTCTCGCCGTTCAGAGCCACAGGAGCGCCCTTTTCAAATTCCAGCTCCACAAACTCGGACTTGTCCGGTGCGGTCTTGGGACTGACACCCAATTCGAGGAAGCCGGCCTTATCGTACTGAGGCTCGTTGCCGGGGTCTTCCAGATACAGACCCTCGTGGCTCAGATGCCACAGGTTCTTGTCCTTAGAGTAGTTGGTCTCCCGGCTGATCTTCAGCAGGATGTGATGAGCCTCGGCATAGTCGATCTCTTCATCGCGGCTCTGGATGTCCCACTCGCGCCACGGGGTGATGATCTTCAGGTCGGGTGCAAAGTGCATGATGGCCAGCTCAAAGCGCACCTGATCGTTGCCTTTGCCGGTGCTGCCGTGGCAGACCGCATCCGCACCCTCGGCGCGGGCAATCTCCACCACGCGTTTTGCCAAAATGGGGCGGGCAAAGCTGGTGCCCAGCAGATAACCCTCGTAATCTGCCCCGGCCTGCATGGTGGGAATGACGTAATCCTCCACAAATTCATCGGTCAGGTCTTCGATGTACAGCTTGGATGCGCCGCTTGCCTTGGCGCGCTCTTCCAAGCCTTCCAGCTCACCCTTCTGCCCCACATTGCCGCATACGGCAATGACTTCGCAGTTGTTATAGTGCTCTTTCAGCCACGGGATGATAATCGATGTGTCCAGACCGCCGGAATATGCCAGCACGACTTTTTTGACCTCAGACATAGGAACTGCCTCCGTTCAAACCAACTTATATACTTTTCGATTTCCCTCGTGCAATTTCATGATTGCAGTGTCCATTATACGGGCACTTGGAAAATGTGTAAAAAGTGTTCTGCATATAGCAGCAATATGAAAGCAGTATTTCACAGCGGGGCATTATGAATCTATAATAGTAGTTGGAAATAAACAGAAAGAGGGTCTTTTTGATGGCAACGATATTTTCAAGAGAAGAAAAGGCAGAGGCACTGTTCGGGGAGATCCTGAAAAATCCAGAAGCCTGCCGACGCCTGATGGATACCTTCAACGACTCGCTGGACATGGCAGACGCACTGGATGCGCCGACCGTGAGTGCACAGCAGTTTGCCGCAGCGCTGTTCAATGCCTACGAGAACAAGGATCTGTCTGCCTTTCTGATGGCGATCTGCCAGCACAGTATGTTTGACCTGCTACGGAACGCTGCCCTGATCCCGTTCAAATTCAACGCCGATGGTCAGCCGAACCCGGTGATCCTGACGGATGATGCCGGCGTTCTTTTGCCGAACAACAAATTTGCCGTGAGCAGCAAAGTATACGACCGGTTCATCCGGGTGTTCCAGAAGCAGGAAAAGGTAAAAATGTACCTTGCCAGCGGCTACTGCAAGTATCACGGCTACGACGAAGGCTCGATGGATGTGGTGGAGTACCACTACAACCAGCATCTGGGGCTGCTGCTGATCTACGAACTGCCGGACACCGTGAAGCAGAAGGTAACGGAAGCGGAGGCCTACTCCACCGTCTGGGATATCCAGATGAAGCTGCAGCACGCACTGCCCCGTTCCGTGGTCTACTATGGACAGGATACGCTCAAGGACGGCGGAACCCGCTACGATGAACTTGGCGTTTTTCTGCCGCTGGAACACTTTGCCGACCGGCTGGAACGCCATGTGGAAACTGCTACCAAGATCGTTTACGGCGAGTAAACGCCCTGTAAACGAACTCCCTTTATAAGTGCATCACAGCAAAACAAAACGCAGCGAACCGTTAAAAGATTCGCTGCGTTTTGCCTTATATGGGAGAATGGAAATGCTGCACATCAGGTGCAATAACGGAAAGTCTTGTCAGTGACAATACGGGCGAAGATCAGCCCTAACGGCAGTGCTACGATGATGAGAATGGCATCTGCAAACCATGTGGCGGAGTCCATCAGAGACAGGATGCCCAGATTATAGATGGCACGGTAGAAATACAGTCCCGGTACCATGATAACGATGGACGGCACGGTGACGGAGATGCGGGGATAACCGACGGCGCTCTTCAGGCAGGAGGCCAGCAATCCGGACAGCAGTGCGCCCAGAAACGCTGCAATAGCGGGCGGAAAGCCCGCAAGGCTCACCAGCTCCAGCCGGAACGTGTTCGTTACCGCACCGATAAGGGCGGCGCAGACTGCCAGGTTCCGGGGACTGTTGAACATGAGCGAAAAGCCGAACACACCGCCAAAACTTGCCAGCAGCCGGAACACGATCTCTTCCGGGAGTGTCAGGCTCAGGGCAGGGAACTGCACCGGCTGCAAATGCAGCAGCAGTGCCATGATCCAAGCCGTCATGGTTGCCACCAGAATGATGAGGACGGCGTAGGCCAGACGTTCCAGCCCGGAGCGCATATCCAGCTTGGCAAGGTCGATGCCGCTGGTAATGAACGGAAAGCCCGGAATGATGAAGAGCATGGAGCAGATATACCCCGCCTCGTGCTGCGCCGATACGGCAAACAGCACCTCTGCCAGCTTCAGCAGGATGGCATACACGAGGCTTGCTGAACAGACCGACGCCGTAATGCCCAGAAACAGGGTGAAATGGTGCTTTGTCAGCTTGCACCGTACAAAGTTGCCGATGCCTGCACCGCAGAAGGCACACAGCATTTCCACAATGCCGCCGCCAAGCAGAAAGGTGAAGCAGCCGCAGGCCAGTGCAGCTGCAAAGCCCAGTGCGATGGGCGAATACAAGCCGTGGATGCGCTCGATCTCATCGAGATGGCTGTGCAGCTCTTCGCCGGTCATAAATTTTCCTTCCCGGTCGAAGTCGTTGACGAAATGCTCCAGCCGGTTCAGCCGGGAGGTATTCACGCCTGTGTTTGTCAGACAGAGTGACTGGGTATAACACTGGTCACCATCAAAGCAGGTGAACTCAATGGACAACAGGCCGATGTCCGCTGTTGTTGTGACTCCCAGCTCCCGCGAAAGGGTGTTCATGGAACTTCGGACACGCCATGCGCCGGTGCCGCATTCCAGCAGCATCAGCCCGGTGCGTCCAATGACGGAGGCTTTTTCCACAAGCCCCGCCTCGGTAATGGGGACGCCCTTGCTGGCCGACGCATAGTCGTGCCAGTAGACTTCCATGTGATTTTTGATGATCTCACTTTGCCGTTGCCCCATACCGGAAAGCCTCCTTTGTGATATGGGAATGTTGCAGCCGTTTCAAGACTGCGGTGCTATTATAAGGGAAATTGCAGGGCGGGTAAAACGTATCTTGGATATGCCGGCAATGTTCGTTTGGTATTTCAAAGAAGAAAATACGTTGCGTTTTTGGCGGCTCTGCGGTAGGATAGAAAAAACACGCCGAAAGGAAACTGCCGTGACCCTTCAACAACTCCGCTATGTCACGGCTGTTGCCGGCACCGGCACCATCAGCCATGCAGTGCAGCAGTTCTATATTTCTCAGCCCAGCCTGACCAATGCTATCCGGGAGCTGGAACAGGAAGTGGGGCTGGCGCTTTCCAAGACGGAAAGCTCTGTGGTGAGCCAGACGCTGCTGGAATATCTGAGATCCACCCGACAGCAAAAGGATGCACCGCAGATAAAATAAGAACAAAGAGCGGAGAACGATATAAAAGCCGCTCTCCGCTTTGCTGAATGGAGACGTGCAGTTGGAGCAGGACGGCAATTCCTGGTTTTTCTTGTAAGAGCACGGGATTCATGGTATCATAGAGATAATGAAAAGTCCGTGCATGGCTACGAGAAAGGAGCAGCAGAGATGAAAGAAATGAATGTTCCCGTTGGAGTTTCGGACTTTGAAGAAATTCGTGAGAATGGGTATTACTATATTGATAAATCGGGACTGATCGGAGAACTGCTCAGCAGAACAGGAACGAAAGTGACGCTGATTACTCGTCCCCGCCGCTTCGGTAAAACGTTGGGCATGAGTATGCTGGAAAACTTCTTCAATATCCGCAAGGATAGCAGAAAGCTGTTTGAAGGGCTGGAGATCGCAGAAAACCAAGCATTGTGCGATGAGTGGATGAACCAATATCCAACGGCCTTTGTTTCGTTCCGGCAGGTAGATGGACTGGATTTTGCTGGGGCATACGATATGCTCACAATGGTAATAGCAGATTTGTACAATAAGCATCTTTATTTGCTTGATAGTGAAACTGTTACGGAGTTTCAAAAAACAGCATTTGAGCATCTCGCACACGGCAACGGCTCCGAAAAAGAAGTTAAGACCAGCCTTATGCTTTTGACAACGATGATGCAGCAACATTACGGAAAACCTGTGATTCTTCTTATAGACGAGTATGATGTCCCTGTAGCAAAAGCGAACA
>OLQS01001521.1_pt1 | contig 13272 bp, 9 predicted proteins | sample 1672291 | NCBI WGS metagenome assembly OLQS01 (sample SAMEA3136668, study PRJEB25190) | human gut metagenome | biome: human gut; feature: human-associated habitat; material: faeces | place: Austria | collected 2013
CTAAGCACCGGCGGACTCCCATGTCCCCTCCGCAATTGATTCCGCCTACTTCCCCCGGTCAGGTTTTCACCGGGGACGGAAGACTCAGGCGAAGGTTTTCGCACACCGGACCTGGTCCGTTCCGGCGGCGTCCTCACCTGCTTAACTAAATCTCAAACGATAACCTGCATGCTCCGATCACAGGTCACCGCCATCAATCACAGCAAATTGAGCGGAATTAAATCCGGTAATATTCTTCCGGCCTTAATTCCGCTCAATCTTTTATGAAACATCATATAAAGCAAATTTCCAACAAACATACTCTAACAAATACTTTATCCCATATCCAACATCAGCGGCGGCAGGCCAGTGGACGGGCGATACCCTTGGCCTTGAGTCTTTCGTCCCGGCGAAAATCTTCGCCCGCAGCCCCAAACCACGACATTCTCCCCCGGGACGAAAGACTCATATACGCCCACCACCACCCCGTCCGCTGGCCGTTCCGGCGGCGTCCTCACCTGCTTAACAGGGCTGCCAAGTACTACAGAGTCATAACCGCTTTTTTCTCAGGGGAATATCCCCCTGCAGGTATACGATTTTACCATTCAGCGCCGTCATGACGGGAGCAAGAAGAGACGTCCCCTTCCTGACGTTACCGTCGGAATCTGAAAATTCCACATCCTGTTCACAGACTTTGAGAATTGTAAGATCCGCGATCCTCCCCTTTTTAAGAATACCTGCCTGCTTCTCCATGCCGAGACAGCGGGCGGGAGTCCGCGTTACCGAATCAAATACACGGTGCAGAGGCATTCCCATGTTCCAAAACTTGGACATAACAAACGCCAAATCCTTCATGGCAGGTGTGTTGGCAAATGTGGCCGCCGTGGCGTCACTGCTTATGATGTCGGGATAAACCCCGTCTCTCACCGCCTGCTGTGCCACCTCAAAATTAAAGTTCATCCGGCCGTTTCCCACTTCCAGGATGACGCCGCGTTTCTGTGCCTTTTTAAATGCCTCCTGTACGCCGCCGTCTTCCTTTAGAATCGTCATCCCTTTATTGTGGTACATATGGCTGTATATATCTCCCGGACGCAGGCGGCTGACAATCTCCTCCGCCCGGACCGGCGGATCCGTTGTGTGGACACAGACCGGGAGCTTCCAGCGCTCCCCCAGTTCCAGGGCATGCTCCAAAGGTGCAATCCCCAAATCCCCCACAATCGATCGGCTGATTCTGACTTTGATACCTCTGATTTCATCGGCATATTTCGTGATTAATTCCTCCATCAGCCCTTCTTTAACAGCCGCCCTGTCCAGAGGCTCAGAAATTCCGGCTCCCGGCTGCCCAACCGGCGAAAGGTTCAAAAAGCTCCTGATATTGATTGTCCGGGGCAGGATATCCGTCAGGCGGAATGCTTCATATCCGGCACAGCCGGCTGTCCCCATGTCTACGGCCATCGTCACACCGGATGACAGCAGGAGATCTCCGTTTAAACCGAATCCGCTTCCCTTGGTATATAAATGTGTATGGAAATCAATCAATCCCGGCAGGATATAAGCGCCGCCCGCATCCAGCAGAATTTCAGCCGCTGTATCTGCACGCTCACCTGTTAATGGTTCGGACAGCCCCTGTATCCTTCCCTTTTCAATCCAGACCGCACACTTTGTCTCCCGGCCTGTGTCCAAGTCAACGGCCACCGCATTATTAATCAGTAAATCCATGTTCCCCTCCCTCAGCTTCCGGCCCGAACCGCTAAGCCCTGCCGATTCTTCTTTAAATATAAAGCGGCCAGATCATTGGTATTATAAGTATGCACGCAATCAGAAATACGACCGCCATCCCGATATTGCTCTTCAGGTAATCCGAGAACTTGTACCCTCCATATGCATAAATCAGATTGGCCGGGGGACACGCAATCGGTGATAAAATCGACATAGTTGAAGCAATACAAAGCACCATCAGCAGAGCAGACGGGAATACTCCAATCGTCTGTGCAATCGCAATGATAATCGGCATCAGCAGGGTGATCGTGACAACGTTAGACATAAACTGTGTCATGACACAAGTCAGAATAAAAATAACAATGGTTATGTAATACACATTTGTAGAACCGCCGATAATGCGTATCAGCATATCGGCCATAATCTGTGCGGCGCCGGTATTCTTAAGTGCTGTAGCCAGAGGCGTCATACCGCCGAGCAGAATTACGGTCTTGATGCTGACAAGCTGATATGCCTGCTTCTCCGTAAAAATCCCAAAAAGCACGTCGGCAACCGCACCCATGATTGCCACCATATAAGATGGTATGCCTGTCCTGTCCTCGAAAATCATTCCTACAAATACACAGAGCAGGATTACCACGGAGACCACCTGTTTCCATCTGGGTACATCCTTCGGCGCCTTTTCCGTAAAAATCTGGCTTTCATCATTGTATATCTTGATATCCGGCAGAAATTTATAACCGATAAAATACATATACAAAAGCATTATGACGGTAAGGGGAATGCCGATTTTCGAAATCTCAAAGAATCCAAACGGCTGTCCCAGTTCTTTAATCTGATCCCCAATCAGCACATTAACCGCCGCATCGCCGACCAGCGTCAGCCTGCCGCCGGCCATAGCTCCCAGAAACGCGGACATAAGAAGCTTAGAACGTGAAAAACTGGTCGTCGCCGTGATTCCGATAATAATCGGAATAAATACTGCCACCGTACCGGAATTGCTCAGTCCGGCCGACATAATCGTGGATAAAATCATTATCGCCATAATCATCTGGCGTTCCGTTTTTGCATATTTAGTTACAATCGAAGCAATTTTGTCACATACTCCCGTTTCAAACAGAGCGCTGCCGACAATCACCACGCCGATTAACATCAGAATCGTCGTGCTGGCAAATCCGCTTACCGCCTCCTTCGGCGTAACCAGGCCCGTCAGTACCAGGGCACACAGCGTCAGCATAACCGTCATATTGACCGGTATCTTTTCAAGCAGAAAAGATATAACCGCAAGGATTAAAATAATTATTGTCAGTGTGGATGGTTCCATATTTCCCCCTCATTTCTTTAGTCTGCAAAGGATGCGGCCCCCATGGCCGGCCTCAGTCCTTTGCTTTTTTTGATGGTTCAATTGTACGTGATCCAATCCACAAAATCCAACAACACATTTTGTTAGTTTTGACAAAATAATATTGTTAAAATACAAATCAGGCGGGAAACATTCCCGGCCGGATTATTCTCCCGCCTGGAACGATTCCCGCCTGAAGTTACGGAATGTTATTTAGCCAGCATTCCCATAATCTCATTGGTTCTTGCTATAAAGTTCGTCATTCTCTCCGGTGTCAGGGAACCATGGCTTAAGAGCGCCAGATCGTAAAGCTGTTCGCAAATCTTTGCCGTGTTTTCTCCCTCGCCGTGCTCTAAGACATATTGAACCAGATTATTATTCGCATTCAGAATCAATACCTGTCCGCTTCCTCCGAACATGGACGGATCCATTCCGTACATGTTGTACATCTTCATCATTTCCTGCATACGGCGGGATTCCTCTGAAACCGTGATCATCGAGGAGATGGACTCATTTTTCAGCTTCTCCACTTTGACCTGAAGCTTATCGTCGCCGAGCGCCTTGCGGAATACCTCCGTCAGGGTTTCCTCCGTCTTCTTAAACGACTCCTTATCTTCCTCCGCCACTTCTTCCTTCATCGTCTCATTGACATCCGCGTCGATCCGGAAGAATTTCAGGTTCTCATGCTTCTGCTCCAGGCGGCCGATGAACGGATTATCAATATTATGCGGCAGGATAAGGGCATCCTGGTCCGACTCTTTGAACATATTGATGTACTGGCTCTGTTCTTTTTCGTCGGTCACATAGAAAATCTTATTTTCGTGGTTTTCTTCTTTGGCTCTTGCTTCGCAGTCTTTCAGCGTCAGATATTTGCCTTCCAGATTCTTGAAGATAATATACTCATCCATTTTGTCGGCAAACTTATCATCCTTGAGACAGCCGAATTTGATAAACGGAGCAATGTCATCCCAGTACTTCTCATATGTTTCACGATCGGTTTTACACATTCCGGACAGCTTATCGGCCACCTTCTTAGTGATATAATCAGAAATCTTCTTGACAAAACCGTCATTCTGAAGCGCGCTTCTCGATACGTTAAGCGGCAGATCCGGACAGTCGATTACCCCCTTTAAAAGCATCAGGAACTCCGGAATAACTTCCTTGATGTTGTCGGCGATAAACACCTGGTTATTGTACAGCTTAATCGTACCTTCCAGGCTCTCATATTCCATGTTGATCTTCGGGAAATAGAGAATTCCCTTTAAGTTAAACGGATAGTCCATGTTCAGATGGATCCAGAACAGCGGCTCTTTAAAGTCCATGAATACCTTGCGGTAAAATTCCTTGTATTCCTCCTCTGTGCATTCATTCGGATGCTTATTCCACAGCGGGTTAATATCATTCAGTGCCACCGGCCGCTTCAGAATTTTGTATTTCTCTGTCCGCGGGGAAATTTCAACGGTCTCTTTTGTCCCGTCTTCATTCTCCTTTTCCTCGGTCTTAGCCTCTTCGATTACAGTTTCTACAATTGTGTCCTTCTCAGTCAGCTCATCCTTCTCAATTGTCTCATACTGCGGCTCTGCCGACGCATTATCCAGAAAAATTTCTACCGGCATGAATGCACAGTACTTCTGGATTACTTCACGCGCCCTGTATTCATTACAGAACTCGTTGCTGTCTTCATTCAGATAAAGAGTAATCCTCGTACCATTGCCTGTCTTATCGCCTTCGTCCATGGCAAATTCCGTACCGCCCTCGGACTCCCAGTGAACAGGCTTAGCCCCTTCCTTATAGGACAGGGTGTCGATAACGACTCTGTCGGCTACCATGAATGCGGAATAAAAGCCCAGGCCGAAATGGCCGATAATCTGATCCTCATTGGCTTTATCCTTATACTTTTCCAGGAAATCCTGGGCTCCGGAAAATGCAATCTGGTTGATGTATTCTTCCACTTCCTCCGCTGTCATACCGATACCGTTATCTTCCACGGAAATCGTCTTCGCATTGGAATCCACCGTTACCTGAATCTTATACTCCAGCTCCTCCGGTTTTACAAATTCCCCCATCAGTTCCAGTTTTTTAAGCTTTGTGATTGCGTCACAGCCATTGGAAATTAATTCCCTGTAAAAGATATCATGATCCGAGTAGAGCCATTTCTTTATGATTGGGAAAATATTCTCGCTGTTGATTGATAAGCTGCCTGTCTTAGCTGCCATAATGAACACTCCTTTGCTATTCGTATATTTGTATTTCTTTTAATTAATTACTTTGTCATGCTCCGTGTAACCCGGGATGTGCGGTTGCGCACGGAAACTCCCCGCAAAATAGTGGCCTTGAACAGAAACTTCACCATTTCTCAGTCCACCGGGCATTTATTATTCTAATACCTCATGCCTCAGATGTCAATAGAAAATTAGCACTCATTTGAATTGAGTGCTAGTAATTTTAATTGCATTTCTTTTCCATTCCTTGCGTTTTTCTTTCAGTTTTTTCCAGCTCGTTGACATTCAAAGTCGGAACTTCTATAATGGTTAAGTCATACAAAATAAGGAGGACTCTCTAATATGAATCACAGAAAAAAACTACAGTGTTTTTTGAAAAAAAGCGCTGCTGTCGGATATATCTCGCTCTCACTGGCCTTTTCCAGTGTATTTACGGGAATCGCTTATGCCGGTCCGGCTGATGATACCTCTCTGACGACTCCGTCTCCGGGTCCGGGAAGCGGGCCGGGAGCTGAGGTTCCGGTAGATAACAGCTACTACAACCAGCGCCTCTCCGATCCGGTTGTAAAACCGGTCGACAAGTACTCCTATGAACAGATGGAGTATGATATCAGCGCCCTCGCCGCCCGCTATGGGAACCGCATGACAATTAATGTCATCGGCCAGTCTCTCGACGGCAGGAATATTTATGATATCATAATCGGAAATCCGGCTGCGCCAAAAAAGATTCTGTTTCAGGGAGCCATCCATGCAAGAGAATATATTGTGGTTCCTCTTATGATGCAGCAGCTTGAATATATGCTTGCATTTTATGATACCGGAACCTATAATGACCAGCCGCTGTCTTCCGTACTGAATAATGTAGCCGTCCATTATATTCCAATGGCAAACCCTGACGGTGTCACATTGAGCCAGTTCGGCGAAAGCGCTATCCGCTCCGAAGAGCTGCGTCAGACCATCCAGAACTGCTATACACTGGATATCGCAGACGCCCGCACCGCCCTGAGCTATGAAGAATATCTGACCCGCTGGAAGAGCAATGCACGCGGCGTGGATCTGAATCATAACTTTGATGCCGGCTGGGATACGTTAAATCCGACACTGAACCATAATTCCTTTACGGACTATAAAGGGCCTTCCCCTCTGTCCGAGCCGGAATCACAGGCGCTGGCAAATCTGGCCCAGCAGAACGCATTCTCTGCCGTCATCAATTACCATGCAATGGGCAGAGTGCTTTACTGGGATACGGAAGGAAACCAGAAAGCGGCGGAATCATACGACATGGCACTGGCCGCGTCCGGAGTCACCGGCTATCAGGTACTCGCCAGCAAAGGCGTCGGCGGTTATAAAGACTGGCTCCAGAAAAAAGGAAATCCGGTTCCGGGCCTCACGATTGAGGTCGGCCGTTCCACCTGTCCGGTCGCATTTTCCGAATACCAGTCTATCTGGGATCAGAATAAGCAGATACCTGCTCTTTTCTGTAAATACATTATTACCCATTAAGGTGAAAGAGGGTGCTGCAGAACTGGATAATACCGGTTCTGCAGCACCCTCTTTCCGTATTACTCTTTCCTTATAAAAAGCAGGAATGCCGTAAGAGTTCAGAAATCATGAACTGTTACGGCATCTCTTTATTAAAGGCGGTGACCTGTGCACGGAGCGTGCAGGTTATCGTTTATAAATTTTATGACAGGCCGATAATTTCATCCACCGGCAGGGAGAGAATAATTCCTTTGGCCGGTGTCCGGCATCCGCACTTTTCGCTGATTTCCCGCATCACTTTTTTCTTAATCTCCCTGGGTACAATGATGCTCACAACCTCCTGCTCCTCCTGGATGGATACCCCCAGAAACTTTAAAGGTTCTTCCGGCCCCTGCCTGCGGCTCTTCATAATAGTGCCTCCGGTGGCTCCGGCTCTTCTGGCCGCCTCCATCACTTCTCCGCTGTATCCCTGGCTGCAAGCCGTAAGTATCATAGCATATGAAATATCTTCCTTCATATCCTCCTCATTCCTTTCCCCGTTCTCTTCTGCAATATCCGGCCGGTTCTCCTCCAGTTTTTTCAGCAGATAACTCTGGAGGCCGTTGATAGGAACTGTAAATGCAATTCCTCTGCCCTTTTCTCTGATTCTCATCTTCTCGTCCAGGTCCCGGAATATACCGTGGACTGAACTGCGCCGTACAAATCCGGTTGTGATTGCCCTGCTGATTTCGCTCAGACCGCATATTTCAAGAAATTCCGAATTGGCGGTACCTTTCCCCCTGAACTGATATCTGACCGGCACCCGGAAATCATCCAGTATTTTTAATACTTTTCTTTCCATAGGCATATCCGTAATAATCACCAGCATTCTCAATATATAACCGCAGCTTTGACCCTCCATGCTTACTCCTCCTCCAGTTCGATAATCTCATAATCCGTGTCTTCAGGAACCTCAGTCTCCACCGGCTGCTTTGATTTATAAACGTACAGCAGGCCTGTCGCCTGGATGGCAATAATCGGCGCCAGCGCCACAAGCGCCACTACGCCGAAGGCATCGGTCGTAATGTTCCCGCCGACACCCGTACATGCGCCGATGGCCATCGGCAAAAGAAATGTGGATGTCATGGGGCCGCTGGCCACACCGCCGGAGTCAAAGGCAATGCCTACAAAAATGGGTTCTGTCTTTCTCGCCATTATAAGAGCCAGGGTATATCCGGGAATCAGAATCCAATAGATGTTAACCCCGGTCAGAATCCTTATCATGGCCAGCCCCACCGCTGCGGCCACGCCAATCGAAAGGCAGCGGTTCATTGAATCCCTGGACACCGTACCGTTTGTAATCTCTTCCACCTGGTTGTTCAGTACCTGCACTGCCGGCTCCGCTTTTACAATGTAAAAACCGACCAGAATCCCCACCGGAACCAGCATCCATTTAAACGGGCCTCCGGCCAAATCCGCTCCAAGCCGGATACCGACCGGCGCAAATCCGGTATTGACGCCTGTAAGAAACAGGATTGTTCCGATTAAAGTGTATAATAGTCCCACCAGCATGCGCAGGATCTGTCTGCCCCGGTACTGTCTCGTAAACAGCTGAAATACCGCAAAAACCAGGAGAACGGGAAAAATAATCACCGATACCTCCTTAACGTATGTCGGCAGAGCGATGATAAACTGGCGGACCACATCCTGCATCGTGGCAAGTTCCACTATCTCAGCTATGGAATAGGATGCGTCCCCGGGATTGTAGAAAATACTCAGAAGCAATACCATCAGAATCGGCCCGATACTGCACAGGGCAACAAGACCGAAACTGTCACTGTCGCTGTTCTTATCGCATCTGGCAGATGAAAAACCGATTCCGAGAGCCATAATAAAGGGAACTGTCATAGGCCCTGTCGTTACACCACCCGAATCAAAGGCAATGGCCGTAAAATCGGCCGGCACCAAAAATGAGACGAGAAACAGAACAGGATATAAGACTATTAATATTTTCAGAAGACTGATATTCAGTAAAATTCTAAGAACTGCAATAATCATAAAAATTCCAACTCCAAATGCCACGGTCCATACAAGAACGGCATTTGGTACGGACGGAACCTGATTGGAAAGCACCTGCAGATCCGGCTCTGCTACAGTAATAATCATCCCCACGATTAAGCAGACCACAATTGTAATCAAAAGATTTTTTGTCCGCACCAGGTGATGGCCAACCCCTTCTCCCAAAGGCATCATGGATATCTCGGCTCCGAGCTGGAAAAACCCCATGCCTACAATTAAAAAACAGGCCCCGGTCAAAAACAATGCAATCGTCCCCACATCGATAGGCAGCAAAAATATACTCAGCAGCAATACGACTGCCGTAATCGGGAGGACTGTCGATAAGGATTCCTGAATCTTTTCTTTCAGCTTTTTATTCAAGTAGCCCTCTCCCTTCCAGTGAACGTCTTGTTGTTATAAGATATTCCGTTATTCTCCAGCAGTTTCTTCATTCCTTTCATCTGGAATTTCTTCATTTTCTTCCTATGCAGTTTTTATTTTCCACTAATTTGCGGCAGCTTTTTCCGGTGCCGTCCTTCCCTATCACCGACCTTCCCTATCACCGTCCTTTCTTTCTGTCTCAGTTAATTCTACTGCGATTAGCAAATTATTTCCGGGCCTTTATCCGCTAATTTGCTGTTTCTGCCGGTCTATTGTTATTTTTCCGGTTCAATTGCCGCTTCTGCATTTTTGTGATTATATTTGTTTTATTTTCTGATAATAAATTTCACTTGTTATCTATTTCATATAATCATTTCTATTTAATCAAAATTTCTTCAAATTCATCTCTTCTTACTCAAATTTTATCATATTTCTATTCACCTGTCCATGCGCAGATATAATTTGCCCGAGAGACTAAAAGGGCGGTAAAATACGCAATATGCGCATCTTACCGCCATCCGGCAGATATCCTAAACTCCCGAAAAGAGGCCCCAGGCAGGCTCTTTTAACTGATATAGAGTATATTAACATCTCCCAAAATCCTTTTAACCTCATCCCGCAGAAATGTTTCAGCTTCTGCCCTGGTATCTTCCCGATAACAGTATCTTCCTCTTCCCCGGCCGGTCATAAGCTCCTGATTATACAAATCCGGCGCTGCCGGGAACGCATCTGCATTAATAGCCCGGTGTATAAAGGAATATGTCATCAGGATAATTTCCAGAAACATCTGCTTCTTCATTTTTTCAGTCAAAGTTTCCTGCAATTCCTCCAGCAGGCCCGTATATAATTCCTTCCATCCCTCCGTCAATATCACGGGCGCTATTAACAGGCCGCAGGGATATCCGGCTTCACACATCTTATTGACCGCCTCGATCCGCTCATTTAGTCCGGAAGTTCCCAGCTCTATCCGCTTTATGATGGATTGTGGATTGACACTCATGCGGAAAATGATCTTTCCTCTGTGTTCCAGCGGAAGGAGGGGATCCACCATATCAAATTTTGTTGGAAATGTAAGTTTACCGGTTCCCTCCTCCGCAAATCTGGGAATTGTATACATCAGATTATCAGTAATTGTATTTTCCAGCACCAGATCGCTGTTACTGCCAATCTCAAATACCAACGGGCTGCTGTCCTTTCCCTTCTTGATAATTCGGTCCAGCATCTGTTCCCTGTTGACAAACAGACGCAGATAAGCGCACTTATTATAATTGCACACAAGATAACAGTACAGGCACATAGCCGTACAGCCGGATGATGTGTAAGGCACAAGATAATCGGACACTTTATGGTTTTCCACATATTTATGGGTTTTTCGAATACCGATGATTAAATTCCGCTTCATTTTTCCAAACTCAGAATTCGGTTTTTCCTGCATTTCCTTTATCGAATTATGGCTGGCAATGGGAAACCATGGCAGACCGGCATATTTTTCTTTCAGCTCTCTGCCAAGCTCATAGTTCAGACTGTCGGGCTCATAATAAACTGCATCGAATTTCATAATTTTCCTTTCTGTGCAACGGCTTGTCCTGAATTGCAAACCAGATAATCCGGCCTGCATATAACGATAGTATATGCCCTTTTGTGAAAATCATGAAAAGCACCCGTCTTTAAGCTCAAATCTGTATTAATCTTAATTCAATGCAAACCATTTCAAAGCCGCGTCACCGGCCCAGTAACCGGCTCCCACCAATACGAAATTCCAGATGAGTATTCCTCCTGCCGAGCTGATAGTATACAATAGAAAATCCATTTTCACTGCTCCGGCCGGAATTGAGATGATCGTACGCGCTACCGGAATCAATTTGCTTATAAACACACTTATAGCCCCCTTTTTACGGAGCATTTCAAGGTATTTTTCTATGCGCGGTCTTTGCCCCGGAAAGCATTTCAAATACCATGGTATAAACAGGCCGCCTCCAAGTCTGCCCAGAAGATATAGGAGCCAGCTTCCCAAAAGACCGGCCAGAACTGTGATTATCATAACAGTCACAAAGCTGATTTTTCCTTTGGAAGCCCAAATGCCTGCAAGAGGCATGATAATTCCTGCCGGAAGTCCCGGAAGATTCATATATTCCAGCAAAACTAACAGAAAAATAAATAATGCGCCGTATTGTAAAAAAATCTGAGTCAGCATTTGTATACTCATAATGAAACCTCCTTAAGCCAAGGCAAGCTTATCAGAAAAAAAGAAAGCGCGTCTCCGGGAAAATGGAAAGAAATAGAAAAGAACACTAAAAAGATTATATGAATTATTAACCTTATATAAAAATGTAAAAGACATGACGGTTTACAGGCATAAGACCATATTCACCGACAACTGCTAAAGCCCGTTTAAACAAAACGCTATGTTTGTTTAAACGGGCTCATTTTATGCATTCACGCTTTGATGCTATCGGGTATCCTTACCGGAATGAACCGGCTTTATCTGACTCATTACGTCGCTTATACAAGCCGTATTACGGTAAGTGTGGCACCGTTGCCTGACTGTAGGACGGCTGCCCCCACCAGACCAAAAAGCTGGAGTGTAAGCGTATCGCCTGCCGTCAAGGCAGCGAAGGTAGTTGCTGCAAAAGAGCTGACCGATAAGGCCGGTGTGAAGGTAGATCCGCCCAGGGGCGTTCCGTTGCGCAGCACCCTCGTTGATAACAGCAGCGCTGCCGTCGTCGATACTCTGTAAGAAACCATATAGGTTCCTGTTGCCGGTACGGTAAATGTTGTATTTTGAGCAGTTGTCGTAAATCCGTCTAATACCTGGAAATCCGGCAGCGGTACGGCTGTTCCGCCCAGAATAACTGTTATTGTGTCTCCCGTCGAGTTGGTCGCGTTCATACTGTTGGCTGTCACGGAAGTTCCGGTCGCTCCGGTTGGGCCTGTTGCTCCTGTTGCTCCTGTTGGGCCGGTCGCTCCCGTTGGACCTGTCGGGCCGGTTGCTCCTGTTGGGCCGGTTACTCCTGCCGTTCCGGTTGCTCCTGTTGCTCCTGTCGGGCCGGTTGCTCCCGCCGTTCCGGCTGCTCCCGTTGCTCCTGTCGGGCCGGTTGCTCCCGTTGCTCCTGTTGGGCCGGTTGCTCCCACTGTTCCGGCTGCTCCCGTTGCTCCTGTTGGACCTGTCGGGCCGGTTGCTCCCGCCGTTCCGGCTGCTCCCGTCGCTCCTGTTGGGCCTGTCGCTCCTGTCGGGCCGGTTGCTCCTGCCGGAATGGTAAACAAAAGCTCTACTCCGCTCGGTGTAACATTTTCATAAACTGCGGCCGGAGTTCCCGGTTCTCCCGTAATAGTTCCTGCTACCGTAACGGTCGGTGTCCTTCCGGTTGCTCCGGTAGCTCCCGTCGCTCCACGAAGGCCCTGAATTCCCTGCGGCCCCTGCGGACCTGTGGCTCCGGGAATCCCCTGAGGTCCTCTGGCTCCGGTTGCTCCCCGAGGCCCCTGAGGTCCTCTGGCTCCAGGTTCACCGGGACAGCCCCGTGGCCCCATCGGTCCCGGACAGCCTCGTGGGCCTGTTGGCCCCTGACAGCAAACTCTTCCCGGACCAGGACAACATCTTCTCTCCGAATAGTCTCCTGTACTATTTCCCTGACATCTCAGGGACTGATTTTCCTCCTGCCCGGAGGAAGAAGACATATCCGGATTTCCACATCTTAAATTATTCATATCATCATAATTCATAATATCACATCCTTATTATTCAGCAGTTCATACTGCTAATAACAGAATATGCCATTGTCCTATAAAATGTGCAGGGCAGTCCTACCGGGAAAGCTCCTCATAATCCTCCCTGGTAAACCGATGATAGGTCAGACCAAATTCATCCGATTCCACACAATAAACATAAGGCTCAAAATCATCATTCTCAAAGCAGAACACACATCCCATACCTTCCGCTTCCCTGTCCTCTTCTCTGTAGCTTTCTCCATATTTATCAGCAAAATCGCTGAAACACCTCCGAACCCGTTCAAGCGAATGTTCTCCGTCCGATATAGCCGATAGAAAATTTTTCAAAAATTCAGGCTCCGGAATTTCTTCTGCAATGTAAGCACATCCCTTTTCAGGTATCTC
>OLQS01001527.1_pt1 | contig 13225 bp, 11 predicted proteins | sample 1672291 | NCBI WGS metagenome assembly OLQS01 (sample SAMEA3136668, study PRJEB25190) | human gut metagenome | biome: human gut; feature: human-associated habitat; material: faeces | place: Austria | collected 2013
CGCATTTGTCGCACTTATACTTGGGCGTACCGGCGGGCTTTGGTTTGCCGCACTCGGAGCAGAAGCGACCCTTGTTCACTGCGCCGCAGCTGCACTTCCAGCCTTCTGCTGCCGCCGGGCAGGGCTTGCCGCACTCCGGGCAGAACTTGCCGGTGACGGTAGCACCGCAGCTGCAGGTCCAGCTGTCCGCAGCGGGCTTCGGCTCCGGCTTTTTGCTGCCGCATTCCGGGCAGAATTTGCCGGTAACGGTAGCGCCGCAGCTGCACTGCCAGCTGTCCGCCGGGGCGGGTGCGGGACGGCTGACCTGCTGGGGCGCGTCCACGCTGTCCGGACGGGCCTGCTGGCCCATGGCGAACAGGTTCTGGGCGCTCATGCCGCCCATGCCGCCTGCACCGGCTGCCATGCCCATGCCCATAAAGCCGGTCATGGCACCGGCGGTGTTGCCGGCGGCGGTCTTCATGGCGTCGATCTGACCACCCACCAGACGGGCGGCAGCGGTGGTGGGATCGGTGGTCATGGCGTTCTCTTCCCACTCGGTGATCTTCTTCTGCTGCTCCTCCGGGATGGACAGGGAGTTGATGTTGAAGGAGAACACTTCAATGCCGCGCTTTTTGCGCCAGACATTGGACAGCTGCTCGTTGAGCGCCTCGGAGATCTCCAGCGTGTGGGCGGGGATCTCGTAATACTGCACCTTGTTTGCCGAAAGGGTGGCAAGGGCAGGCTGCAGGGCGTTCATCAGCTCGCTCTTCAGCCGGGGCGCGATCTCGGATGCGTCATACTGGGTGGAGACGTTGCTGCACACGTTGGTGTAGAACAGCAGCGGGTCGCAGATGCGGCAGGTGAAGCTGCCGTTGCACCGCAGGTTCACCGAGAGCTTGTAGCCCCGCTCCTCGCTGACCACCACCCGGAAGGGGATGGGGGTGGCATTGCCGTACAGGATCTCGCCCAGCTCCTTGGTGTTGATGTAGTACACCCGCTGGTCCTTGCCGGTGTCGCCGCCATAGGTAAAACGCTTGGCCACGGTCTGGAAGGTCTCTGCCAGACTGTCGCCGAAGTTGCCGGTAAAAACGCTTGGCTCGGTAGAAGCATCGAAGGTGAACTCGCCCGGTTCGGCGCACACCTCCACCACGCGGCCCTGCTCCACGATGAGCATGCACTGTCCGTCTGCCACGGCGATGCCGCTGCCGTTGGTGATGATGTTGTCCTCGCCGTTGTTGGAGCTGCGGCGGGAGGTGCGTTTCTGGCCCTTGACCATCAGCACATCCTTGTCCAAAGAATCGCAGTAGAAAAATTCCTTCCACTGGTCTGCAAGGGTTCCGCCCAGTGCGCCCATACCTGCTTTGATAAGACCCATAGTAATTTCCTCCTGTTATTTGTTTGGTGTAAGCGACAACGCTTTGTCATCGCATTGCGTTCGGTTTCGATCACGGTACAGGGGTTAGATTCGGGGAGTCGTTTTTCCAGTAAATGGGACGCGTATCCCGGTCAAACAGCACTTCTCCGGCGCGGTATTTCAGGCTGCAGCCGCTGGGGCTGCCGTCATCGTTCAGCAGAATGGCCCAGAACTCGCACGGCTTGCCGTTCTGATCGGTCAATGTAAAATGCAGCTCGGTACCATCCTCGGTGCGGCCCTGCGTTCCCTCTGCGGTGCCGGTCAGAATGCCGCTCCACCCGTCCCATTCCACGCTCATGCAGCAACTGCCGTCCGGCAGGAAGGTCATCCAGCGGATACCCTTTGCGGACTCGTCTCCGGCGCGGTATGTTCCCCACAGCCTGCGGGGGATGGCGGTGAAACCGATGTCGTCCCACGCGCTGGTGCGCCGGAACAGATACCACACGGTGCTGCCCTTTTTCGGGCCGGTAGAGCGCATCAGCAAAGCGCCGTCCTCCATCATCGAGATGATCCAGCGGCTTCTGCCGTCCTCGCTGAGGCATGTCAGGTTCCAGCCCTGACTTTTTTCCCCATCCCAGCCGGTCACAGCGCCGGCGTTCAGCTCTCCGGTGCGGGTCTCGGCAGCGGACTGGATCTGCGGGCTGACGTATGTTTCCCGGATGAAGGAAACGGTCACCGTGCCGGTGATCTCGGCCTTTTCCAGCCGCAGGGTGCAGCTTTCGTTGCGGTCGGCGGGGGCATAGCTTTCGCCCTGCGTCACCGCCGTGACTGCCATCCACTCGGCCAGCACCTGCCACTCCCAGTCCGGTGGCAGCGGCTGTGCATCCAGTGGGATGACCGGGACATCGTTCACATACTCTTCCCCGGACGCGCTGAACCTGTGGACCACGAAGGAAATGTTTCCCTTACCGTCCAGCGAAAAAGGCAGCTCGTCCAGCGAAGTCCACCATGCGGTGTTTCCCTCTTTCAGGCTGCCGGTGGGCAGCAGTCCTCTCTCGATGGCGGCTTGACGGTCCAGCTCATCCCGGCGTTTCACGTCGCGGTAAAGCGCCTCTTCCAGCGCAGCGGGGTCTGCCCCCATGCGCTGCAGCATCTGGGTGACGGTCAGCTGGTTTCCACTTTCGAAATCGAAGCACCAGCCGTCGTAGAAGGGGGCATCGGTGCCACCGTAGCTGCTGCTGACCACAAGGCTGACACAATCGTCATACCAGCTTGCTTCCCAGTTCATTTCAATGCTGAAATTCCACACGGCCGGGTCGGCCGCCGCCGGGCTGTCCGCATAGTCCAGCACATCGTTTTCGTAGTAGCGGGTGATCTCGGCGTTGATGCGGGCGGCGTCGGCGCTGTCGCACTCCAGCCGGGGCAGATGGATGTTCAGCCGGACAGTGCCGCCGTTTTCCGCCTGCACCACCTTTTCAAGGGTGTACTGCTCGGTGATCGCCGCGGTGGCGTGCATGGAATCCGGCGGGGTCGATTTCAACTCCCGGCTGCCAGCCGGGCGGGCAGAGGCTGCGGTCTTTGCCCCGCAGCCCGTCAGCAGCACCGCCAGCAAAGCGGCCGGTATCCAGCGGAACGCGTTGTGTTTCATCGCTGTTCTCCTTCCGTGGTCGTGCCGGAGTCAGTCGGCTGTCAGCGGCACCCGCTGGGGCCAGGTGTCCGGGCAGCGGATCATCTGCAGCTGCGTCTTTCCTTCGGCAAAGGGGTTGGGGCCGTCGAGGATGGTAAGAGACAGGGTGTTGGTGTACAGCTCATATTTCATCGCCGCCACAAAGGTGATGCCGGGTATCCCGTCCGGGGTCTCGTTGGTAAAAATGCCCAGCACCATGCCCTCCGGCACTACGCCCAGATACTCGGCGTAGCCCTGATAGAAAATGTTGTTGTCCTGAACACCCATCTGGAAATAACCGCCGCTTTCCACGTCCATCCAGTCAAACTGGTTGTCGCCCATGTCGTTGAAGGCACCGGTGACCTCAGAGGGAAGCTCCTGCACGTTCCACTCTGCCGTCAGGGGAGCCAGCTCCAGCACAGAGCCATCCTTCTGCCGCAGGTTCACCTCCCTGCCGCTGCGCTCCAGCGCCACGCCCTGATTTGCAATATAGATGGGGTCCTGACAGACCAGAGCATTTCCGAACATGAGGCAGTGCAGCACGTCCACGTACTCCACCACGCCGTCTTTGGTCAGCAGATAGACCACCGGGTGGAAGGACGCGCCGAGTTCTCCGATGCACAGGTCGATATACTCATTATAGATACCAAGGATGGGGTAGGTGCGGTCCTGTTCCAGCCGGATGCCGTAATCCGCGTCCCATGCGGCGGTCTCCGGCGTGCGGCGGAGGGTGATGGTGCCCTGCGTTCCTTCCAGCTGCACCGAAGCGCTGCCGTAGGCATCGGTCAGCACCGGGGTGTCGGCGGGGTCAGCGGGGGTCAGTGGGATCTCCACATCCAGCTGCCGCCAGCCCCACCCTGCGGTGGAGCTGCACCCGCCTCGGAGCACCAGCCGGTCCGGTTCCGGCAGCAGCAGGCACAGGTCATCCAGCTTGTTGTTTTCCAGCGTGTTCATCCGCATACTTGCCAGATTGCCGCCGCTGCGCAGGCCCTCGTAGTAGCCGCCCTGCGCCATGTGCCGGTCAAAGGTCTGCATGGCCTCGCGCAGCATCTGCTGCTGCACGGCGTCCGGGTCCAGACCCATACGCTGCAGCATTTCCGTCACGGAGACCTGCTTTTCGGTGGCAAAATCGAAGCACCAGCCCCGGGAATACCCCGGGTCGGAGCCGCCGTCGTAGCGGAACATCACAAGGCTCACGCAGTCGCCGTACCAGTAGGCGTCCCAATCAATGTAGGTCTGCGGGCACCACTCGTCCTGCTGCGGCTCGGCGTCCGGGCTGTCCTCGTACTGCCGGAAGTCTGCCGCATACATGGCGGCAAGTTCATCATTGATATATTCAGCATCCGGGCTGTCGCATTCCAGCTGCGGCACATGGATGGTCAGCTTCTGGGTGATGTTGTAATCGTCCCGGATGGTCTTTTCCAGCGTGAACTGCTCGGTGATGCGTTCTTTTTGTGCTGTCCGCACCGCCGTATCTGCGGCGCTTTGGGAAGCTGCACCGGAGCCTGCGGGGGCGGCACTGTTCGATCCGCTGCCGCACCCCGCCAGCACCACCGCCGCCGCCAGCACCGCAGCGGCAAGGCGTTTGTGTTTCATGGTCGTTCTCCTGTGTTCTCAGCCGTAGCTGCGGGTCAATTGCAGCTGGGTCTCGCCCTCGGCAAAGGGGTTTTGCCCGTCGATCATGGTCATGGTCAGGTTCTCGTTGTACAGGTCGGTCTTGAACGCCGCCACAAAGTCGAGCTCCTCATCGGCAGCGATGCCCAGCACCACGCCCTCGGGCACCACGCCCAGATACGCGGCGTCGCCCCGATAGATGCGGCTGTTGTCCTGCACGCCCAGCTGGGCGCTGCCGTCGCTGCCCAGATCCATCCAGTTCCAGCCGGTTTCGTCGGTGTAGTTGTAGGAGCCGGTGACGGAATAAGGGATATCCTGCACGCTCCACTCTGACGACAGGTCAGCCAGCTCCAACACAGAGCCATCCTTCCGGCGCAGGTTCACCTTGCTATTGCCGCTGCGCTCCAGCGACACGCCGTTGTTGGCAAAGTAGATGGGATCCTGACAGATCATAGCATTTCCAAACAGAAGGCAGCGCAGCACGTCCACATACTCCACCACGCCGTCTTTGGTCAGCAGATAGACCACCGGGTGAAAGACCGAGTCGGTCTGCTGTCCGATGCACACGTCCACATATTCATTATAGGAGCCAAGGATGGGATAGGTGTGCGCCTGTTCCAGCCGGAGGTTGAGTTCCGTGTCCCAAGTGGCGGTCTTGGGCGCGGGGCTCAGGGTGATGGTGCCCTGCGTCCCTTCCAGCTGCACCTGCACCCCGTCGTAGGTGTCGGTCAGCGCCGGGGTGTCGGCGGGGGCGGCGGAGGTCAGCGGGATCTCCACATCCAGCTGCTGCCAGCCCCAGTCGGTCTCGGAGCAGTACTTGCCCCGGAGCACCAGCCGGTCCTGCTGGGGCAGCAGCAGACACAGGTTTTCCAGTTCATTGTATTCCAGCGTGTCCATCCGCATTTCCGACAGGTTCCCGCCGAGGCGCAGGCCCTCGTAATACGCGCCCTGCGCCATCTCCCGGTCAAAGGCCTGCATGGCCTGCCGCTGCACCTGCGCCTGTACTTCGTCCGGGTCCAGCCCCATGCGCTGCAGCATCTCGGCTGTGGTGAGCTGCCTGCCGGTGGCAAAATCGAAGCACCACCCGCTGTAATACCACGGGGCGTCGTCGTAATCGTGGCTGCGCATCACCAGACTGACGCAGTCGCCGTACCAGTAGGCGTCCCAGTTGATCTCGGTCTGTGAGCACTCTTCGCCCTGCGGCACCTCAGCGTCCGGGTAGCTTTCATAATCCATGTATTCCGCCGCATACATGGCGGCAAGTTCATCGTTGAGAGCGGCGGCGTCCGGGCTGTCGCACACAAGCTGCGGCACATGGATGCTCAGCTTCTGCACGCCGATCATCTCGCCCCGCACCGTCTTTTCAAGGCTCCACTGGTCGGTGATGCGCTCCTTCTGGGCTGTCTGCACTGCCGTGCTTGTAGTGCTTTTGGAAGCTGCGCCGGAGCCTGCGGGGGCGGCGGGGGCAGCTGCGCCGCCGCAGCCGGTCAGCCAGAGAGCCGCCGCCAGAACCACAGCAGCAAAACATTTGTGTTTCATGGGAGTGCTCCTTTCTATAAAGCCCCGGACACAGGGGGAGTGTGCCCGGGGCAAACAAGGGGGGCTTGTTATCTTATGCCTTGTTGTTCAGGAATATAGCAGCGGTCATGTAGGTCTTGCCCTGAACCACCGGGAGATAAATGCTGATGAACTCTGCCTTGGAGCTATTAGAAAGGCTGGTCAGCAGTTTCGCTACAAAAGCCTGAACGGCAGTATCCTCGCAAGAATACGCATCCTCCAGAGCTATCTCCTTAGCGGGAAACAGTGGGAAGACGCCGGCCATACCTGCGAAACAGCTATTGCCATACTTTTTCATTTTCTTCTTAAACTTATCGGATCCCTCCGAAATCATAGTTACGTCATCTTTTGTCAGTATATGCGGTGTCTCGTTGGCCTTTTCAAAAATATGCCCGTAAGCACTTATGACGTCCACCGCATCCTGATTGAGGGTCAGCTGCTCATGGGCAACCTCATTTGCTTCGTACTTTTTCTTCCAGACCTTGTTGATGGCTGCCACCAGCTCGGCTTCCTTGCTGGTGGGTGCTGCGGGTGCGGAGGACCCGCCGCCGCAGCCTGCCAGCGAGAGCGCCACAACGGCTGCGCCGGAGAGGGTGAGGAATTCGCGTCGATTCATCTTTTTCATGGGGTGCTCCTTTCAATACAGTATATTATAGATTACGGTTCGGGATTTGCGGGAAGTCCGTGCATCCCTGCCCTGCTTCAGCGCGGTGCAAAGTTTACCATTACCGCCACCGTATAGGTCTTGCCCTTAATGGTGGGGCAGTAGAGCCCGATCATCCACTGCTCGGGATGCGGACTCGCCAGTCCATGCCCGACCAGAGACCGCACAAACGCCCTGACCTCGCTCGGATTACGAGGATACAGTTGCTTTAATTGCATACCATCATGGGTGCTGTTAGAAACTCCCGCAGTCCCCCGATAGCTTCCGTTTCCATATTTGTTCCTGATTTCCTGTATCATTTCAGACTCACGGAGTTTGTACTCGTGGAATTCAGGATCAGGCAGGTTCCATTTGCGGTAATCCTCCTCGTCTACTTCAGGATCATAGTCTTCAAAGGGTTTGGCTGTAAACTTTGCGAGGTCGGCAGCCTCCTGACAGTAGACCACAGACTTGCAGATATCAAGTTTGGGATTGTGGATTGCTTCTTTGTTGACTTCATACCAGACCTCGTTGATGGCTTTGAACAGGGCCAGCTCTTTGCTCTCAGAGGCCGGAGGTGCGGGAGGCGCGGAGGACCCGCCGCCGCAGCCTGCCAGCGAGAGCGCCACAACGGCTGCGCCGGAGAGGGTGAGGAATTCGCGTCTGTTCATCTTTTTCATGGGGTGCTCCTTTCTGTTGGTCCCCCTGCTTTTTAGGGGGCTTTGGTTTTGGTATTCTCTGCACTTGCAGTCCGCTCCATCTTATGCTATCCTTATGAATAGAATCCGCAGTTGCCCGTTGACGCGTTTTGTGCACAGCGACAGGCTTTCTGCACCGGCGCAGGACTTTTTCTGGTTGTACTGTACCATATCCGGGAAAAAATTGCCCCCTCAGAAAAGCCGTTTTTGGGGGGCAATTCCAAAAAAAATTTTGGGGTTTTGGGGCTTCCCCCTCAAAAAATCCCCCCAAAAAGCCCAAAATTGGGGGGATTTTAGGGTGTTTTCCCACCAAAACAGGCAGCTGCAGCCCTGCCTGTGCCGGTTTTCCCCCTCTGGCTGCAATGTGTGGAAAGGAATCATGAAAAATGGAACGAAGGACATTTTTGAAGCTTGCGGCGCTCGTCCCCGGTCTGGCGCTTGCGGGCTGCGGCGGCAGCAAGACCCTGCTCTCGCCCAAGGACCCCACCATGCTCAGCATCTGGCATGTGTACGGCGAACAGGCCGACTCGCCCATGAACCGCCTGCTGACCGAGTTCAACGACACGGTGGGCAGGGAGAAGGGCATCCTGCTCAATGTGACCAACATGACCAACAGCGCCGCCATCGGCGGCCAGCTGCAGGACGCCAAGGCCGGCAAGCCCGGTGCGCTGGACCTGCCGGACCTGTTCTCGGCCCACCCCGCGGACGCCAGCGCTCTGGGCATCGAGAACCTTGTGGACTGGAACGACTGGTTCACCGCCGAGGACATGGCGGCCTATGTGCCCGGCTTTGTGCAGGACGGCATCATTGACGGGCGGCAGGTGGTGTTCCCGGTGTCCAAATCCACCCAGCTCATCTTTTTGAACGGCTCCCAGTACGCCCGCTTTGCGGCGGACACCGGGGCACAGCTTTCCACCCTTGCCACATGGGACGGCTTTTTTGAAATGGCGGGTGCCTACCGGCAGTGGTCGCAGGGCAAGCCCTTCTGCGCGCTGGACTACCCCCTGCGTCTGGTGGAGCTGAACGCGCTGGAGCAGGGCAGCGGCGAGCTGTACAAGGGCAGCTGGTACGATCTGACCAACGAGACCTTCCGCGCCTCGTGGATGGAGTTTGCCCGGGCGCTGGTGCAGGGCGATATTCTGATCTCGGACCTGTACTCCAACACGCAGGCGATGACCGGCGAGACGCTGGCGGGCCTTGGCAGCTCTGCGGCCATCCTTTATTACAATGATTTCGTCACCTACCCGGACAACACCACCGAACCCACCGACCTGCTACTGGCTCCCCTGCCCCACGCCGCAGGCACCGCCACGCCCCTGATGCCGCAGGCCGGTGTGGGCCTGTGCGCCTTCAAGACCACCGACCAGAAAGCCGAAGCCGAAGCCGTCTTCCTGCGCTGGCTCACCGAACAGCAGCGCAATCTGGAATTTGCCGCCGATACCGGCTACATGCCGGTGTCCAGCGCCGCCTTTGACGCCATTGCGGACTATCCCTTTGAGCAGCAGAGCTATCAGCGGCTGTACGACGTCTACAACGAAATGCGCATCCAGAACACCCCCCTGTCCGAACCGGGCATCGTGGGGTACCACGCCAAGGCCAAAACCTTGTACGACAGCCTGCGCCAGCGTCAGAAGGACTACCCCCAGCGCCTTGCGGACGGCGAAACGCTGGAAGCCCTTACCGAAGAGACATGGCAGCTGCTGTGTGACAATGCCTGAGCCTGCCGCTCAGCCGGAAAGGAGGGACTTTGATGCACTTTGTTGACCGGCACCGTGAAAAGATCCGCCAGAGCCCCATGAGCAGCCGGCTGCTGTGGGCCTGCCTGCTGCTGGTGGTGCTGCTGGTGTTGACCTTTGGTGCGGCGCTGTTCCTGTTTGCCAGCCTGCACAACACCAAAAAGGACATCAGCCGCAGTCTGCAGATCCAGTTTTCGGTGTTCCAGAACGATATGGAGCGCTATTTTGACCAGCTGGCGGTCATGGGCGTGAACCTGTCCGAGGACATGAGCGCAGAGGTAGACAAGGAGCTTGCTCTGCGGCAGCTGTCCTTTGCCCAGCTGAACGACTCTCCCGAGGTGCTGAACGCGCTGGAGGAGGAAATGATCGAGCCGCTGTGCCGCCGTCTGCGCCAGACCGGCTGTTCCGGCGCTTTTGTGCTGCTGGATGCCACCATCAACACCCGCATGGAGGGAGCAGAGCATTCCCGCGCCGGGCTGTATGTGCAGAAAAGCGGTGCCGACATCCCCACCGTGCCCCTGCTGCTGTACCGGGGCAGTGCGGAGGTGGGCAAGGGCCACAGCGTGATGCCCCACCGCAAGTGGCGCATGGAGTTCCAGACCGACCAGTTCCCGGACTACGACCGCTGGATGACCCCCGGCAGCGCCCCGCTGTACCAGTCTTACACGCTGACCGAGCGGTTCGAGCTGCCCGGCACCTCGGAGGAGGTGCAGTTGTTTTTGCTGCCCCTGCGGGGGCGGGACGGCACGATGTACGGGCTGTGCGGCTTTGAGATCAGCGAGAGCTACTTCAAGCAGAACTTTGCCCAGCCCACCGGCTTTGACCGGCTGAGCTGCCTGCTGGCCCCGGCGGGGGACAGCCTTGCCGCCGATGCCGCCCTCAGCAGCGGCACCACCGGCGGCTACTACCATGCTCCCCGGAACACGCTGGTGCTGCGCAGCATGGGCGGCGGGCTGACCCAGTTGACCGGCCCCGACAGCGCTTATGCGGGCATCTCCCAGCTGTGCCGCCTGAGCGAGAGCCAGTCCTACCGGCTGGCGGTGTGCATCCCCATGGCAGACTACCAGCGTCTGGTCTTGTCCGGCGATCTGCAGATGCTGCTCATCGGCCTGTTCATCGCCTTTTTCGTGGTGTTCTGCTGCATCTACTTCCACCGGCACATCCTTTCGCCGGCGTTCCGGCAGCTTGAGGAAGACCGGCGGGAGTCCCGGCGGCGGATGGACGAGCTGCAGCTGGAACGCCAGCAGATGCAGACTGAGCTGTCCCGGCTGGCGGACGTGTGCCGCAACGAGTCGGTGCCCGATGCCTTCCAGACCTTTGTGGCGGGCATCCCCACCCTGACCAAGACCGAACGCCGCATCTTTGACGGCTACGCCGCCGGGCTGCGCACCCGGGAGATCGCCCAGCAGCTGGACATCAAGGACAGCACCCTGCGCTTCCACAACAAGAACATCTACGACAAACTGGGTGTCAGCTCCCTCAAGCAGCTGCAGCAGTTCGTGGCGATCCTGAACTCCGGCAGCGGCAGGGCCCCGGACTCCGCCCCGGACGAAAAGTGACCCAGCAAACCTGCTAATGAGTGTCAATAGCCTGAACAAAAAAACATCAAAAATTTATTGCCGGGTGCAGTTGAGCATCCGGCAACTTTAATAAGCCGACAGCACGGCTTCCGCTACTTGCTCTGGGATTACAAACCACTCACCGACTTCTGGATGACCGGTCCCGGAACAGCAAAGAAGCTGGAGAAACACGGCATCCTCACGATGGGTGAACTTGCACGATACAGCCTGAATTACCAGGACATCTTATATAAGGAGTTCGGTGCCGATACTGAACTGCTGATCGACCATGCGTGGGGCTATGAGCCCTGCGGCATGAAAGAGATCAAGGCATATCGCCCCAGCATCAACAGCATCTCTGAGGGGCAGGTGCTTGCCTGTCCGTATCCTTATGACAAGGCACGGATCATTGTACAGGAAATGGCCGACAGTCTTGTCCTCCAGCTCACGGATAAAGGACTTGTCACGGACTCTCTCACACTGGATGTCGGCTATGACCGGGAGAACTGCGACAAGGGAACCTATCACGGCCAGGTACACATCGACCGCTATGGCCGCACCGTTCCGAAAGGCGCACACGGAAGCGTCAGACTCGATAATCCGACCAACCTCGGCAGACAGCTCATCAAGGCGGCCGCTACTCTATTCGACCAGATTGCCGACAAGACTCTGACCGTTCGACGGATCACCATCGCAGCCAACCGTGTGGTCAAGGACGAGGGCATCCTCCAAGTTGATCTGTTTACGGACACGACCAAGCTGGAAAAGGAAAAGCAGCTCCAGGAGGTCATGCTAGGGCTGAAGAAGAAGTTCGGCAAGAACGCCGTGCTGAAAGGCACAAACTATTTAGACGGAGCTACGATGAGGGAACGGAATAAAACTATCGGCGGTCATAAAGCCGATTAAAGGAGATTTGTATGATAAGAGAAACTACTCCCGCAAGAATCACACAGGTTATTATTGATTTCTGCGCTTCCATCACGTCTGATTCGTCACCTGAATACATTGATGTTTGTCCAGCACCTTGGGCCTCTCTTAATGAATGCTTTAACAATGTTTCTCGGATGGTTAAACAGTATGGCGGTTCGATGATTTTGGGTTGGACGGTATGGCAACGTGGAAATATGCTTCTCGATGCTGAGGCCCACGCCATCTGGAGAGCACCCGATGGCAAACTTATTGATATAACCCCACATAGTTATAACGAAAAGCGAATTCTCTTCTTGTTTGATTCTTCCGTTTGCTATCAGGGAATTACCATTCCAAGTCACAGACAAGCTCTTACTGATTCTCCTTTGGTTTCAGAACTCATCCGTCTCTGCACCGTAAGAGACCACGCTATGCAGACATCCACGTTTGGAAACAGGTACACTTTGCCTGTTGATTGGTATAATCAAGTCAGGGCATTAGAGCTTATATTCGCACAAGAGGTCGGCCGTAATGATCCGTGTCCATGTGGCTCCGGTCTGAAATATAAGAAATGCTGCGGACAGTTTTAATAATGAGTAGAGAAAACGCAATGGACTACAAGAACACACCGGAAGGCAGAGCCGTCCAAAACAAATATGCTGACCTTCTCCCCCTTTCCAGACCGGAACCGATCAGGCCACGGATGGTGATAACGAACCGGGCAAAAATCTTCAGCCCTTTTGCTGCTCTCCGAGGGTACGAGGACGAGATTGCAAGCGAGGGTCGTGAACACACCAAGACCCAGAGAATCGAACTGTCCGATGAAGGGATAGAACGAATCGGTACAAAGCTGATTCGGCTTCACAAGGGTGAATCCATTACAGTCCGTTACTTTACAGATGGCTATTATGAAGATCTTACTGGAAAAGTCGAAAGCGCAGATGGAATATATAAAGAGTTGAAGTTGTCCACCGGGATGAAGAATGCCATCGGCAAGGAGCTGCCAACGATCATCCCCTTTGAGGACATCTTGGAGGTGACAATAAATTGAACTACTATTTTTGCGATGCCTGCAAATATTGTTTTCCCTCTGACACAAAGCCAGACCGCTGCCCAGACTGCGGTGCGGTTGAGTTTGAGGGGAGGCCAGCTGTGCGGCTGGCAAGCGATACTGAAATAAAAGAGCTGCTCCGGATACGAGCAGAAGATAAGGATTGATTATGGAGGAGTCACGATGCTTACACGTCAATTATATGATGAGATTACACGATGCAAAGACCGTATCATGGGTTGTTCTTCCCACAAGGAAGCTGCCCCATACTTACAGAGACTTCAGTTTTTGAATAACCGCCTGACAGGGCCTGCAAGAGATATCGCATCCTCCCTCTACTCCATGCTGAACGAGTATTGCAAGCAGGGCGGCGACAAGAATCACTACTCGCAGTTTGTCCGTCAAGATATTATGAAGCTTGAAGATTTTATCGAGGGATAATATTGATTTACACATTCA
>OLQS01001531.1_pt1 | contig 13201 bp, 9 predicted proteins | sample 1672291 | NCBI WGS metagenome assembly OLQS01 (sample SAMEA3136668, study PRJEB25190) | human gut metagenome | biome: human gut; feature: human-associated habitat; material: faeces | place: Austria | collected 2013
CTCCGCACAGGATAAAGCAAGGAAACATCGAAAAACAGCAAAAGCAGCCATTTCTTTTATCGTGATGATCTTGCTGCTTGTGGCATTATTCTTTGCGGCAGTGAATATCGGAAGCCTGAAAGTCAGCTTCCCGGAACTACTGAAAGGATTATTTGTAAAGTACAATGAAGACGTGGCAACAATCTATGACTTACGATTCCCACGAATTGTAATCTCCATGTTAGCCGGAGCTGCGATAGCGGTATCGGGTGTGTTATTTCAGGCGGTATTAAAAAATCCACTTGCCGATCCGGGAATCATCGGTATTTCCAGTGGAGCAAGTTTTGCGGCGGTACTCATTACCGCATTTGCACCGACTTTATTTTTCTTCACTCCATTATTTGCATTTCTTGGTGGTGTGATTGCATTTGTCTTAGTTTACAGCCTGTCATGGAAAGGGGGATTAAGTCCTCTGAGAATTATTCTTGTCGGTGTGGCAGTCGATGCAATGTTCACCGGATTATCCAGTGCGTTGAATTCAATGAATGGCGGAAACATGTCTGGCGTGGCAGCCATCGTCAATGGTAATATCACAATGAAAACTTGGGATGATGTGAAAACCTTAGTACCGTATGTAATTGTCGGACTGGTTCTGGCACTGATTATGACGAAGATGTGTAATCTGTTAGCACTGGAAGATAAGACAGCACGAAGCCTTGGAATCAATGTCAATGCAATGCGTATCGTGATTTCACTGATAGCAGTATTGCTTGCAAGTATTTCCACAGCAGTAGCCGGAGTGATTAGTTTCTTAGGACTGATTGTTCCGCATATCGGAAGAATTTTAGTAGGAAGCGACCACAAGGCATTAGTTCCATTTAGTGCTTTGTTCGGAGCGTTTACGTTCCTGCTGGCAGATACCATCGGAAGAACGATAGCTGCTCCGTATGAGGTATCCGCATCCATCATTATGAGTGTGGTCGGAGGCCCATTCTTCATCATTCTGTTAAGGAGGTCTAAGAAGTATGGGAAGTAAAGAAAAGAATATGGATTTGACTTCTACAGAGAATGAAGCAGCAAAGAAAGTGAAAAAAGCGGATAAGTGGGCAGACAAGCCTGCGATTGAAGTTAGAGATCTGCAGCTAATCCGAGTGTAGAAAAGATGGTAGCTAACGCTGAAGAAGCCGGTTACAGATTGCTCGACAGAATGGATTTGAGCAGCTCTGAACACAATATCGGTGGTGTAAGAGGTACAAAAGAAGCGTTGAGATGGACATTTGATAAAGCAAAACCGGGTGATGTTTCCGGCTTGTACGAATGTGGCGAAAGCGATCACATGATGGTAGTAGGTCTGGTAGGCATTAAGCCGGAAGGATATCGTCCGTTGAAAGCAGTACAGGATCAGTTGAGAGCTGAAATCGTAAAAGATAAGAAAGCTGAAAAGATTATGGCTGACATGAAAGCTGCCAATGCAACTTCATTCAACCAGTACAAAGAGATGACTAATGCAGTTAGCGACTCTTTGAAGATGGTTACTTTTGCAGCTCCTGCATACGTATCAGCATTGCGCAGCAGCGAACCGCTGGTAGGTGCTTATGCTTCTGCAGCTGAAGTAAATCAGTTGAGCGCTCCTATCAAAGGTAATGCCGGAGTATTTGTATTGCAGGTATACGGCAAGGACAAACTGAACGAAACATTCGACGCAAAAGCAGAAGAAGCTACGCTGACTAACATGCACGCACGTTTTGCCAGCCGTCTGATGAATGATTTGTATCTGAAAGCAAACGTAAAAGATACACGCTTCTTGTTCTTCTAAACAAGTAGCAAGTAATAGATATTAGGCACGGATTACACGGATTTACGCGGTTTAAACTTATGAGGGAACCGCGAAACCCGTGTAATCCGTGCCTTTTTTGTGCTCGTTTTTTTTGTTTATGGTCTTTGTTATCTGATTAAATTTCCATATCTTGCCAATCTTTATCAATTGGCTTTGCGAAATACTTCATTAACTAATACGAATCTATATTATGACTAAACAACTAGCCCAGTATTCAGTTCCCGCTGAAAATTCACGTGTTATCCGTGTATTCCTTTCGTCAACGTTCAGAGACATGGAGATGGAACGTTCTGCATTAGTCAAACTCTTTAAGGGTTTGCAAGTGAAGGCTGCCAGCCGTGGTGCCACCATTTCATTGGTTGATTTGCGTTGGGGAATCACAGAAGAAGATGCGAAAAGCGGCAAGGTTGTTGAAATATGCCTGAAAGAGATCGTTAACTCCCGGCCTTTCTTCATAGGTATGGTAGGCGACCGCTATGGATGGTGTCCCAGTTATGAAGATTTATCTCAAACTCTCAATGACAGCTTGGAATATCGTTGGATAGAAGATGACTTGAATCACCATTTGAGTGTGACGGAAATTGAAATGCAGTTTGGTGTACTGCGCAATCCCAATCCGTTACATGCCTATTTTTATATAAAACAGTCGGCAGATGATGAACTGTCTTGCCCTGAAGAGGAGTCTCTTAAATTGAAACGTCTGAAAGAGAGTATTTTGCAACAGGATCGTTATCCTGTGCAAGAGTATGATTCGCCCGATCAGTTGTGTAACCTTGTGGAAGCTGCTTTCACGGAATTGCTTGAACGGGAGTTTCCTGACGTACTGACCGTTGAAGATAATCAAGCATTGCAAGAACAACTGACGCGCAATGAACTCTTATTCAATTATCACCCAATACCTGAAGCAGATCACGCGTTTGCTGATTTTTTGGCGGCGGATGAACAGCGGTGTCTGGTGGTAACGGGCGGTTGCGGTCTTGGCAAGAGTGCTTTGTTGGCTCATTGGAGCGATTTGGTGAACAATGATATGCCGATGATTCCTATCTATCATCGCTTGGATAGTACTACATTGTCTTCTTATCCGGAAACGTTGGCGAGAATGTTAGCTTCCAAATGCCAGAACGCACTCAAGCATCAATCTTTGGGTGAAGAAAATTTGTTCGCGGCGGAAGTCTCAAAAGAACTGGACTCGACCCAAAGCACTGCCAAATCCATCATGGACACCGTGAAAAACTCGGTTTTGATGGGAGATGCTGGCTTGAACACTTTTTCAGGAAACACACTTCGAAACCTCAAGGAGATTGAAGAAGATTTGAATTCTATCCAAAAGTTCAGTCAGTTGTGGAGTGTGTTGGGTGCATCAAGATACCCTATCATTCTGTTGATTGATGACATCAGTTATCTGAATCCGACTGAAGCATCCCTGTTTTCTTTATTTGCATCTATTCCCCCGAACGTGAAAGTCGTGTTGAGCTTTTCTGCGTCATCCACTGCCTACCTGCCCTTTGTTCAGAATGGCTACGCCCATTTCCAGTTGAATGGTTTTTCACAGGCGGATGCCAAGTCGTTCTCAAAGCAGTATTTGTCTACTTACTCCAAGGCTTTGTCCGCACAACAGGAAGATATTCTTGCTTCGTGGGTGCTGGCTAAACAACCGCGCTGTTTAAGTGTATTGCTCAACGAGCTGGTTTCGTTCGGTCAGTACGATGCTCTCAATGAATATATGAGTGGATATTGCCGGCTCAATGAGGTTGGGCAATTCTATGACAGTGTGTTACGGCGTTTGTCGGCTGATTATGGTTTCGAAGAGATTGGAAGAACGCTTCTGATGCTTTCACTTACTTTAGAAGGATTTACCGAAGATGAAGTGAAGAGCATGGCAGACATTAATCAGATACTTTGGTCGCAGTTGAGAGTGGAAATGAGCAGCTGGCTTACCAACAAAGGAGGACGATATTGCATTGGTGACACACAAATGGTAGAGGCAATCGAACGCTATTTCGCTCAAGATGACGAATGTATAGATGATAGTCGCCATGAAATTATTTCCGCTTTGCTGGATGAGGAAGAGATTCTTTCCCATCCGTTGACTTTTGCCGATTATAACTATCGCATGAAACAGTTCTGCTACCATGATTCGTATCGCTATAAAGTGGAGATTACCTATCAATGCTATAAGATGCAAGAATGGGATATATTGAAGGATTGGATTTGTGATGTGGAGATTTTCGAGATTCTGTATCGCACGAATCGTTCTCTGTTGGAAGATAGCTGGAAGGCGATCATGAACGACAATCCTGAAGTTACGCCTGAAGTCTATGCCGAATTGGACTTTGATGAGATCGATTCTTTTTTAATTCCTGTCATTGCTAATGATATGGCTACTTTCTTGAGCAGTTCTTTCCATCTGACGAAGGCGGCAGCTGCTGTGAGTGAGAAGAGTATGGAAGGTGCTGCCATGCCACTCATTTCCAAGTCGGTATTGAAGATGAATGAGGGATGCCGGTATGCCCGTAATGAAGAATACGAAACGGCATGCGACTGTTTCCTGAAAGCATTGGTGATGCAGGAAAACATTGTACCGACTCCGGAACTGGAGATTGCCAACACCTGCCGAAATCTAGCTCTGGCATATTACTACAATGAGCAATACAATGAAGCAGTGACCTATTTGAATAGGGCGCTTGATTATCATGCGGCTTCTGCTGACGAGAAGAGTCAGGCAGAAGTCATTGAACTTTCCGAATATCTGGCTTATTGTGATTACTATAAGGATGAGGAAGAGAGTGCTGCCGAGAAATTCCGGAAAGTAGCTGAAATGCACGAGTCGTTGAATGGCAGACTGTCTGGTGGAGTGGCTAAATGTTTGCGTATGCAGGGTAAATGTCTTTATTATATCAAACGATACGATGAAGCATGGATGCTGATGAATCAGGCGTTGGACATTGCTATACAGATAGACAGCAAAAAACAGATCGTCGCTTGTCATAAACAGTTGTATTATCTATGCAGGGAATTCAAGCGGATGATGAATGAACGTGGCGATGAGCAGGCGTCTACTTTATTCTTCCGTGAGTCTCTTCTGCATGAAATGTATTTCAGCGAAAAACCGCGTCTGGCGGAACTGACTGTCCGCTACGAGGCATTGAGATGTGATATTATGCAGCAGTATTACATGAATAAAGACTATGATAACGTGATTCGTATTGCAACGTCTTTGGATTTTCACGATGATACTGACCTTAATGCTTCCTGTCTGGTATATTATTACAAAGCACAGGCTTATGTGAAGTTGGAGAATTATCCAATGGCGAAAGAGGCTTTCTTCAGAGAGTTTGAACTGCGAAAGAAATATCTGGGATGGGAGGATGAAGATACGATTCTGGCTTGTCAGAACCTAGGGGTTTTGCACAGCTTTTGTAATGAACGGGAAGAGGCGCTGGCTTGTTTCCGTGAGGCGTACGGTCATGAAGTGAAAAAGAATGGCGAGGATTCTGAAATGGCGCAAAAGCTACTTCAATATATCAGCGTGGTTGAATCATAACGGAGGCATACTTCCCTTTTTTGTTAACTTTTACATTCCTGCTATACGGAAATCGACTTTATTTCCTTACATTTGCAGATATAAACTATCAATAGAAAGAAGAATGTCTAAATATCCCCTTTTAGGAATGACTCTTGTAGAGCTTCAATCATTGACAAAAAGACTGGGTATGCCCGGCTTTGCTGCCAAGCAGATTGCATCCTGGCTTTACGAAAAGAAGGTAGCCTCGATTGATGATATGACTAATTTGTCATTGAAACACCGGGAGTTGCTCAAGCAGAACTATGAGGTGGGAGCGGAAGCTCCGGTAGATGAAATGCGCTCTGTAGATGGTACGGTGAAGTATCTTTATAAAGTGGGTGAGAACCATTTTGTAGAGTCGGTTTATATACCGGATGATGACCGGGCAACATTGTGCGTGTCGTCACAAGTAGGTTGCAAGATGAACTGTAAGTTCTGTATGACCGGTAAACAGGGGTATACAGCTAACCTGACCGCCAGCCAGATCATAAACCAGATTCATTCGCTGCCGGAACGGGATAAACTGACTAATGTCGTAATGATGGGAATGGGCGAGCCGCTCGATAACCTGGATGAGGTATTGAAAGCATTGGAACTACTGACCGCTACCTACGGTTACGCATGGAGTCCGAAGCGTATCACGCTTTCTACTGTCGGGCTACGGAAAGGATTGCAGCGTTTTATCGAAGAAAATGACTGCCACCTTGCCATCAGCCTTCACTCTCCGCTGACCGTTCAGCGTGCTGAATTAATGCCGGCGGAAAAGGCGTTTTCAATCACCGAAATGGTGGAACTGTTAAAAAACTATGATTTTAGTAAACAACGTCGACTTTCGTTTGAATATATTGTTTTTAAAGGGCTCAATGATTCGCAGGTCTATGCCAAAGAGTTGCTGAAACTTCTTCGCGGGCTGGATTGCAGGGTGAATCTGATTCGTTTTCATGCCATACCGGGGGTAGACCTCGAGGGGGCGGATATGGATACGATGACCCGTTTTCGTGATTATCTGACGTCACACGGACTTTTCACCACTATCCGTTCATCCAGGGGCGAAGATATTTTTGCCGCTTGCGGTATGCTGTCGACAGCGAAACAGGAGAAAAATAATGAAAGTTAATATATAAAACCGAACATCATGAAAAAGTACTCTTTTATTTTATGCATCGCTTTGGTAGCCTTTGTCGTTGCATCTTGTGGTCTGAAAGGAAATCACACCTCTAGTGGTCGTGCTTACGAGCTTTTGGTTGTAGTAGATCACGGTGTTTGGGATCGTGCTGCCGGAAGGGCTTTACATGATGCGCTCGATGCTGATATGCCCGGTTTGCCGCAGTCGGAACCTTCTTTCCGGATTATGTATACTTCGCCGAAAGATTATGATTCTACGCTGAAGTTGATACGTAACATTATTATTGTAGATATACAGGATATATATACGAAAGCCTCGTTCAAATATGCGAAGGACGTGTATGCCAATCCGCAGATGATATTGACTATCCAGGCTCCGAACGAAGAAGAGTTTGAGAAGTTTGTGGAAGAGAACAAAAAGACGATTGTCGACTTCTTTACCCGTGCGGAGATGAACCGTCAGATTACGTTCCTGGAAGGGAAACACAGTAATTTCATTTCGCAGAAAGTGGACAGTTTGTTCGGATGCGACATCTGGGTGGATGCCGAACTGGCTAATTCAAAGACCGGGGATGATTTCTTCTGGGCTTCTACCAACACAGGTACTGCCGACCGTAACTTTGTGATGTACTCTTATCCGTACACTGACAAGGATACGTTTACCAAAGAATATTTTGTGCACAAACGTGACTCCGTGATGAAAGCCAATATTCCCGGATTCAAGGAGGGCGTTTATATGTCGACCGATAGTTTGCTGACCGATGTCCGTCCGATCAATGTGCAGAACAGCTACACAATGGAAGCACGTGGTCTGTGGCGTATGAAGGGCGACTTTATGGGTGGTCCGTATGTCTCTCACACTCGTCTGGACGAGAAAAACCAACGAATTATTACAGCAGAAATATTTGTTTATTCACCTGATAAAATGAAACGCAACCTGGTACGCCAGATGGAAGCATCTCTGTATACACTGAAACTTCCGAATGAAGTTCAGCAGAATCAGATTCCATTGGGAGAGGCATCTAAGGAAGCGGAACAAACTAATAAATAAAAACATGGAAGATAACAAGATAAGGATAGGTATCACCCAAGGAGATATTAATGGGGTGGGCTATGAGGTGATTCTTAAGACATTTTCCGACCCTACAATGTTGGAACTATGTACTCCGATCATTTATGGCTCACCGAAAGTAGCGGCTTATCATCGCAAAGCGCTGGATATACAGGCCAATTTTAGCATTGTCAACTCTGCTACCGAAGCGGGGTACAACCGTTTGAGCGTGGTGAACTGTACGGATGATGAGGTGAAAGTGGAATTTTCCAAACCCGACCCCGAAGCCGGTAAAGCTGCGCTGGGGGCCTTGGAACGTGCCATCGAAGAATATCGCGAAGGGTTGATAGATGTTATCGTAACGGCTCCGATCAACAAACATACGATTCAGTCGGAAGAGTTCTCCTTCCCCGGACATACGGAATATATCGAAGAACGTCTGGGCAATGGTGATAAGTCATTGATGATTTTGATGAAGAATGACTTCCGGGTGGCTTTGGTTACGACACATATCCCTGTCAGAGAGATCGCGACTACGATTACCAAAGAACTGATTCAGGAGAAACTGATGATATTCCATCGTTGTCTGAAACAGGATTTCGGTATCGGCGCTCCGCGTATTGCGGTGCTCTCTCTCAATCCTCATGCCGGAGACGGTGGTCTGTTGGGAATGGAAGAGCAGGAAGTGATTATCCCTGCCATGAAAGAAATGGAAGAAAAAGGAATCCTTTGCTACGGTCCTTATGCGGCCGACGGCTTTATGGGTTCGGGCAATTATACTCATTTTGACGGTATCCTGGCGATGTATCACGATCAGGGGCTGGCTCCGTTCAAGGCCTTGGCTATGGAAGACGGGGTGAACTATACGGCAGGCCTGCCGGTAGTACGTACTTCTCCGGCTCATGGAACGGCATACGATATTGCAGGCAAGGGAGTGGCTTGTGAAGATTCTTTCCGTCAGGCAATCTATGTTGCCATCGATGTGTTCCGTAATCGTCAGCGGGAAAAAGTGGCTCGTGCCAATCCGTTGCGTAAACAGTATTACGAGAAACGTGACGATAGTGATAAACTGAAGCTGGATACAGTAGACGAAGATTAAAAACGAGTGATGACGAGAGCAGAGATACAACAAGTGAAACAGCGTTTCGGTATTATTGGAAATACCGAAGCATTGTCGCGCGCCATAGATGTTGCCATTCAGGTAGCTCCTACCGATTTGTCTGTGCTGATTACCGGAGAAAGTGGAGTCGGAAAAGAAAGTTTTCCGCAGATTATTCATCAATATAGCCGGAGGAAGCATGGACAGTATATTGCTGTCAACTGTGGTGCTATTCCGGAGGGCACGATTGATTCCGAACTGTTCGGGCATGAGAAGGGTGCGTTTACCGGTGCGATTGGCGAACGGAAAGGGTACTTTGGCGAAGCCGACGGTGGTACTATTTTCCTTGATGAAGTAGGGGAGTTGCCGATGCCTACCCAGGCGCGTTTGCTCCGTGTGTTGGAGAGTGGCGAGTTTATAAAAGTAGGTTCGTCCAAAGTGCAAAAGACGGATGTTCGTATTGTGGCAGCTACCAATGTCAATCTGACACAAGCGATTGCAGAAGGACGTTTCCGTGAAGATTTATATTACCGGTTGAATACGGTGCCTATCCAAATACCGCCTTTGCGTGAACGTGGTGACGATGTACTTTTGTTGTTCCGTAAGTTTTCCGCAGACTTTGCAGAGAAATACCGGATGCCTGCTATTCAGTTGACGGAGGATGCGAAGAAAGAGTTGTTGGCTTACCCGTGGCCCGGAAATGTGCGCCAGTTGAAGAACATCACCGAGCAAATATCTATCATTGAAACCAATAGGGAGATCTCTGCTGCTATCTTGCAGAATTATCTTCCCGCACAAAATACGCAACGTCTTCCCGCGCTGATGGGAACGCGTGAGAGTAAAGGCTTTGAGAGCGAACGGGAGATTCTTTATTCCGTTCTGTTCGATATGCGCCAGGAAGTGGCGGAGCTGAAGAAGATGGTGCACAACCTGATGGCGGAACGTGCCGGACAGGTGGGGCAGGTAGGACAAATGGGAACGGTGGTTACTACTCCGGTAGTGACGGCGCATCAACCTTCGGTACCTGCTATCATTCACACCATGCAGCCCACGGTTTGCAAGGATGATGATGACATACAAGACACGGAAGAATATGTAGAAGAATCTCCTTTGTCACTGGATGAAGTGGAGAAAGAAATGATACGCAAAGCACTTGAGAGGCATCATGGAAAGCGGAAGAGTGCGGCCAAGGACTTGAATATTTCCGAGCGTACACTTTATAGAAAAATAAAAGAATATGAATTGGATTAAGAAAATAATACGCCCTTTGTTACTGTTCGGCTTGCCGTTGGTAGTCATTGCGTGCACTGTTTCCTATAAGTTTAACGGATCGTCTATCAATTATGATAAGGTAAAGACCATTTCGATAGCCGACTTCCCGATCAAGTCGGAGTATGTATATGCTCCGTTGGCAACCAAATTTAATGAAGACCTGAAAGATATCTTCATCCGGCAGACCCGTCTGCAACTGCTCAAGCCGAATCAGAATGCTGACTTGCAGATTGACGGAGAAATCACAGGTTACAATCAGTACAACCAGGCAGTATCTGCCGACGGTTACTCTTCGGAGACGAAGTTGACTATCACCGTCAATGTGCGTTTTGTCAACAACACCAATCATGCCGAAGACTTTGAACAACAGTTTTCTGCGTTCCGTACCTACGACTCTAGCCAGTTGCTGACTGCCGTACAGGACGGATTGATTGCTGAAATGTCTAAAGAGATCACCGACCAAATTTTTAATGCAACTGTAGCAAACTGGTAATATAAATGACTTCTGTTAACTTTCAACAATGGATTCAGCATCCCGAGACGCTGAATAGGGATACTTTGTACGAACTGCGCAATCTTCTTGCGAGGTATCCGTATTTTCAGTCACTTCGTCTGCTGTATCTGAAGAATCTGTATATTCTCCATGATATTAGTTTTGGTGGAGAACTGCGGAAAGCAGTTCTTTACATTGCAGACAGACGGCAGTTGTTCCGGTTGATTGAAGGTGACCGCTATGATGTGCAGGCACGAAAAAAGGGAGTACCTCTCACGGAGGTGCTGAAAGACGAACCGTCCGTAGACCGCACATTAGCATTGATCGACGCTTTCTTGTCCACAGTACCCGAAGAGGTGACTGCCCGCACCAGCTTCGACTATTCGATGGATTACACCTCTTATCTTTTGGAGGAGACTCCGGCCACGGAACAGCTGGCCGAAGAAACGCCCAAACTCAAAGGCTACGAACTGATTGACGACTTTATAGAAAAGAGCGAGAGCGACTCTCCCCTCTGCAAGAAACCTTTAAGAGAAGAAATGCCATCTTCGCCAACCTCTTCGGACGAACTTACCGAAGAAGAAACGATGAAGGAAGAAGAGGAAGATGACAGCTGTTTTACGGAAACTTTGGCAAAAATCTATGTTAAACAGCAACGATATTCAAAAGCTCTTGAAATAATTAAAAAATTAAGCTTGAAATATCCAAAAAAAAATGCTTACTTTGCAGACCAAATCAGATTTTTGGAGAAATTGATTATTAACGCTAATTCAAAATAACTAAAAATGTACTTATTATTCGTTATCTTAATGGTTATTGCAGCCTTGTTGATGTGTTTCATCGTGCTGATTCAGAACTCAAAAGGAGGCGGACTTGCTTCTGGTTTCTCTTCATCTAACGCCATCATGGGCGTGCGCAAGACTACAGATTTTCTGGAAAAAGCAACATGGGGCTTAGCTATCTTCATGGTGGTAATGAGCATTGCTACTGCTTATGTAGTTCCTCGCTCTGCTGTTGCTAAAGACGCAGTGTTGGAACAGGCACAGAAAGAACAACAGACTAACCCGTATAACTTACCCGCAGGTACGGCTGCGCCGCAAACTGAAGCTCCTGCTACCAATGCACCTGCTACAGAAACTCCGGCACCGGCTACTGAAACTCCTGCTCCTGCAGCAGAGTAATTCACTCCGTTGTCAGGTAAGACTTTGGGGTAAAACCATTAATGGGAAGGTGCAGACGGATGCTGCATTTCTTTGATATTTAAGTGCGGATTACGCAGATTACACGGATTTTCAATCTTCCGCGTGGTCAGTGTAATCCGCACTTAACTTTTTCTTGTAAAAACAATCTCTTTTTGATAGAAACAAACGAGATTTAACTACCTTTGTTGGTCGTATGAAGATTATTAACTACTATTTTTAAATATAACAATGACAGAACATTTGAAACAGAAAATGAATGACTCCGCCGTACTCCGATGGAGTTCTAGCATTAGTCGCATTTACTATGCTATGCGGCTATTTCCTCACCGACGTAATGTCTCCTCTAAAACCCATGCTTGAGAAAGAACTACTATGGGACAGTCTTGATTATGGTTTCTTCACAAGCGCTTACGGGTGGTTTAATGTATTCCTATTGATGCTGATTTTCGGTGGTATCATTTTGGATAAGATGGGAGTTCGTTTCACCGGAATGGGAGCTTGCTTATTGATGGTGTTTGGTTGTGGATTGAAATACTATGCGATTTCTACTACTTTTCCGGAAGGTGCCATGCTCTTCGGATTCAAAACACAGGTAACCCTGGCTGCATTGGGGTATGCTATCTTCGGTGTAGGTGTGGAAATTGCCGGTATCACAGTTTCCAAGATTATCGTGAAATGGTTCAAGGGTAAGGAAATGGCGTTGGCTATGGGACTTGAAATGGCTACGGCACGTATCGGAACAACTCTGGCAATGGTGCTTACGGTTCCTTTGGCCGACTTTTTCGGATCTATGGATGAGAGTGGCACATTCCATACCAATATTCCTGCTCCGATTCTGTTTTGTCTGATTATGTTGTGCGTGGGTACGATTGCTTTCTTCCTTTATACTTTCTATGATAAGAAGTTGGATGCTTCTTTGGATGCAGAGGGATTGGAACCGGAAGAGCCGTTCCGTATGAAAGATATTGTGTATATCATTACCAATAAAGGATTCTGGCTGATTGCATTACTATGTGTATTGTTCTACTCGGCTGTATTCCCCTTTATCAAGTATGCTGCCGACTTGATGGTGCAGAAGTATAATGTAGATCCGAAGTTGGCGGGAACGATTCCCGGATTGTTGCCGATTGGTGCGATTATTCTGACTCCGTTGTTCGGCTCGCTTTATGACCGTATTGGTAAGGGAGCCACATTGATGATAATCGGATCAGTGATGCTTATTTTTGTGCATACGATGTTTGCTCTGCCTATACTGAATATATGGTGGTTTGCTACTATCATCATGATTATATTGGGGTTTGCCTTCTCGTTGGTGCCTTCAGCTATGTGGCCGTCTGTTCCGAAGATTATTCCGGAAAAACAGTTGGGTACTGCATACGCATTGATTTTCTGGGTACAGAACTGGGGATTGATGGGTGTTCCTTTGTTGATCGGATGGGTGTTGAATACTTATTGCAAAGGTCCGGTAGTAGACGGTGCACAGACTTATGACTACACGTTGCCGATGGCTATTTTTGCTCTCTTTGGTGTGCTTGCTCTGATTGTGGCTTTGATGTTAAAGGCAGAGAACAAGAAGAA